>Ga0307934_1000135_pt1 | contig 60081 bp, 62 predicted proteins | sample OrgLakmetageno90_FD_201838 | JGI IMG/M metagenome (GOLD analysis project Ga0307934, IMG submission 201838) | Saline water microbial communities from Organic Lake, Antarctica - #90 | ecosystem: Environmental > Aquatic > Non-marine Saline and Alkaline > Saline | place: Antarctica: Organic Lake...
CAACAATATCTTTTTTTGAGTTTGGTCTGAAGTCGTAGTAGCATAAACTACTTGAGAAAATAGTATTGTTAGCATGCTCATACCATATACTACAATCTTTTTGTGTGTGTTGTTCAAAGCAGTAATTTGACAAGATATAAATAAAATTTATTTTATGTAAAAAAACTGTTCGTTCAAGATGAAAGAGAGGTTATTTTACATTATAATTACTAATAACCTTCAGAATAAGAGAATACTAGAATAGAATAGAATAGATTATATTAATAATATATATTGGTAAACATCTTTTATTATACTTTTTTGTCATAGGAACAAAAAGTATACAAAAAAATCCCTAGGCGGTGACAAACCGACAAGTGTCTCGCCGACCCTTCTATTATTTCTGATACTAAGTCGAATGCAACGTGTATATGCTTGGTGGAAATTATCCGGCCATTTTGAGGAAGTCCATAACGTCTACATCTCCGTCTCCGTCCTGGTCAAGGAAGGCAACAAGTGGTGATTCTGCACTATCTTTAGCAATTGCTGACTTCTCTCCAGAGAGTAAACTTACAATGCCATCTAATCCTAGTCACTCTTCTTTTTTCTTTTTCCCTAGATATCCCATAACGATGGGAGCGATAACTGCTAATATTTTCTGGACTTGTGCGCTATCTATATTATTTTTTGCTCCTATAAGCTGTGAAATACCAGAAGATTTATCTCATAGAATATGACTGATGATAGCTTCCCCCTTATTTTCACTTTGCATGATAGCAAAGGCGTCATCCAAAATAGATCCATCATGGTCTTTATCTAGAGCAGAAACCAATGCATTTGCTCATTCAGGTTTACTGGCATTGTTCGCTAGTCCTCCTATGAGTGAACCAATCACATCGTGAATAGCTCCATCTGCTTTATTATTGTTTACTCCAATAGTTTCAGTGATTTGATTTTTAATTTGATCTTTTACAAATCCTTCGATAAGGTCTTTAAACATAATGTATGTATAAGTATCTAAAAATATACGTGTATGATACATAAGCATGAGAAAAATACAATGATTGTCTTTTCTACAAAAAAAAGAGCCACCGCTCCGAATCGGAGAGGGGCTGTCGCTTTGACCCCTCTCCGTTTGGTAAGGGGGGGATTATTCTATCTCTGCTATTTGCTTTAGGTCAAATAACATATTATTTCTGTTTTTTTTATTTTTTTTCCTGCATCTAAATGATGAATCTTTATAATACCGTATTGATAGAAGATAGTATTTTTCTTTTTCTATCAAAAAAGTATATACTTCATCATAGTACCTAAGCGTTACTATGATTCTGTCATTTCTAGATTTGTAGATTTTAAGATAATTTTGTGTAGAATCTTTGAACACAATAATCTCAATTTTCAAAAGCTCTTTTAAAACTTCTTCCTCTTCAGAGTTTAGTGGAACTTTCCCTCCTTGGTAGGTTACTCCAAGGGTTAAGAAAATGAGAGATAATGTAATCAGAATTATTATACGCATGGGAATTACTTTGCACTATTTTCAGAATTGAAAATAGTAGATGAGAATTGAACGAAGTGTTCAGTTATTTCTTAAGTATTTATTGTGAAATGTCCATAGTATTATGTATAAAATTACAATCACTCTCTTTCCAAAAAAAAAAGAGCCACCGCTCCGAATCGGAGAGGGGCTGTCGCTTTGACCCCTCTCCGATGTGGGGGGGGGATTAGTTTAATTTTTGGATAGATTTTTGAATTAATTCATCCGCATTCGGATGTGACCCGTAGGTGGATTCCCATTCATTGCTAAATGGATTTTTTTCAAAGATTACATACCCTATCCTATCTTTTAGGACCACGCTCTCCTGTGAATCATCAAATGCAACTACTCTTTTCCCTTTCCGAAAGACTAAGCTTTCTATACCTAGGAAAAAAGTTTCTTCTGCTCTTGCTGACTGCTCTAAAGCAGTAACAACTTCTGCAATGGCTGGATAGTAGGCATAATGGACGAATTGATACAGTTCATCTAAATCAGAACCTGAATTGATAGCTACTTCCCACTTCTCCATAATGAAGTGGTACTTGTAAACTAACTCATCTTTTTTGTAAATCAGCAAGCTCTCTTTTTCGATCCCTACCTCGACTGTTTGGATTACATATTCATCATAGGTTTTTTCCTTAATAATGACTGTTTCATCATTGGATCGAAATAACTCGAACGTATCCATGTAAACTGATACATGTTCAAACATGTAATCAATTTCTGTACTTGTCTGAGAAATAGACAAAAAAGGAAATAGGATCAATAGTAACTTGATTGTGATCGCCTTCATGGCATTTAGATTTGGCCCACTTTTTCCGGCCGGTTATTAATTACTTCTTATTCTTTATACATATTTTTTATACAATGTCAATTCATGCTTATAAGAAAGTAGAAAAATATTATTACTATTATTCTTTTTTCCATAAAAAAAAGAGCCACCGCTCCGAATCGGAGAGGGGCTGTCGCTTGTACCCCTCTCCGTTTGGTAAGTGAGGGATTTAATTTTTGATTAATTTTTGTTGTTGATTCTCAATATCTATTTTTAGTAGACGTATCGTGGCGTCCATTAAATAGATTAAATGCCACAAATGATCTCTTTTGAGAGGTTTGAAGATATCCGATTCCCTTTCTTCGGTTATCCAGGAGAAGTATTTGTCTCCTGTTGGTATAATTATCATTGAATATATTTCCACTCCATCTTCAGTTAGGTGGAATGTATATTTAACCAAATCACCTATTTCTAGATGAATCGATTGATCAATGAGATGTACTTGGGCATTTGATAAACCAGACCTGAACAGTTTTTTGCTTTGTCTCACTTCATAGTATTCTTCTGTAATAGAATTATACCAAGCCATTCTTAGAGAGTCTGCCTCTCTAGTTAACTCGATAATTTCTTGGACACGTGAGATCTCCTCTTTACTCAAGTCCAAGTTGTTCTGAGCAACTACGCTACTGCAGAACAATACAAATAAAAATAATAAAGATAAACGGTTCATCTTTCTCGATTTTGGCCCACTTTTTCCGGCCGGTTATATTAATGAATTACTTCCTATTATTTTTACATATTTAATATGTAATATCAATAGAAATTACTAATATTTCATAGTACTATTTCTGGTAATAACTTTTTTTCCTGGATGCTTTCCATACATGAGTCATATGACATACTCGAAAGCAAATCCACCAATATATGCCCATTGTGCAGTTCCTGATCACCTGCTTCTCATATCCCCTACTCCACTCACTAATTGTACTTGTATCCAATATCCTAGATATTGGAGTGCACTGATATATGAAACATTGTATCAAAAAAACTAAACCGTAAAGATATGGTTTAGTTATATGCATATAAACTACAATATATATTTACTCGGTAGGCATAAGTAACGCTACCAAATCATCTAGATGATCTGTCTGTCTTTCATGGCTGTATTTCTTAGATGTATACGGGATACTACACTTGATAAATTCTCCACTTGGTGTTGTAAAGCTAAGCACTTTTGCGATAGGATTATTTTGTGATCATACATTTTGAAGACTTATGTTTTGTAGGTCTTCAATATTTAGCACGAGCTCTTCTATGACTTGAGGTTCTATCTTTTTTGTACTAAGCGTAAGAATATGCATTTTTATTCCATCAACAAACACCACATAGTATTTCTTATTTATTTGTTCTTTCATCTTTTCCAAAAATGTTTTAGCATATGACTCTGCCCACACACAGATTATATTTTTGGTTATTTTTCCATATGAATCCTCTACAATTCATTTGATTGTTTTCGTATGCATGGGGAAAATAGTAAGAGTAAATACTTTAATTATACGCGTAATCCACTCAGTAGTCAAGAAATATCAAATGACTTTGTTTCTGCTACAGGAGTTGAGCTTATTCATGCTCTATGCTCTTGGAGACTAAGAAAATCTTTTTCTTGTGTATTTTGATATAATATACCAGTAGCTATATGGTCAAAATCTTCAACTACTTGGCTAGCTTGTCGTTTGTTGGTGCTATCATAGTCATCTCTTACACCAATATCATATACTCTTTCTTCATATCGTTTGTCAGGAGTTGCTTTTGAGTAGGTTGGACATAATTGCATCGTTTCTATAAATGAAAATCATGTATGATTCATTCCTGCTCTAATGAGTCAGATCAATTGTTCTACATTTCCGCTATATCATCTTGCTACAAAAGTCCCTCATGACGCAAGGACTAGTTGAGTAGGTATAAGTGGATGTGCATTTGTTTCTCCTGGTGTTGCGCTCATACGGTATCATTTTGGTGTGGTTGCAGAAGCTTGTCCAGTAGTGAGTCAATAATTGTGATTATTGTTGAGAAGGAAGGTGATATTATAGTTGTTTCTAGCAGTATGAATCAGATGATTGACTCATTCACTCATCGTAGCACCATCTCCTGCCATCGCAAAAATTGGTATGTGTGGATTTGCTAGGTGCATCCCGGTTGCCAAAGGTAATGATCTTCCATGCAATCCATGCATCGTATTTATCATGATTTTATCCGACACATTTCCGCTACATCCAACATCGTTTGCAAGGATTACTTGATGTCCTGCATATCATTCCAAAGCAATTGCTGACATCAGTGCATTTAAAATACCATAATTTCCACATCCACTACATCGAGTGTGTGTTTGTGATGTTTCTAACTCTAGGTATTGCTTTGCAGCTTTGCTAATAAGATCAGTATATGACATGATCAAAAAAAAAGTAAATCTAGTTATTGTTGATATATTTTTGTATATCTTCGATGAAAAAAGGTCTTCCATCCCATTTATATAATGTATGTTCTATTGTGATTTCATGTTGTTGCATACACTGATGCAGTTGTCAGGTTGCATTATTCTCAGCTATACATACATGAGTATTGTTTTCAATAAATTGTTCTAATACTTTTGTTTTTAGCGGATAGACATAATCAAAATGGAGATAGTTGATATCCGCTCATTGTTCTATGAGATCAAGAACGGCATTTTTTGTGCTTCATCGTCATATAAATGAGTGAGCTGCTGTTTTGTTTCCATAGATAATAGGATCTGGTAGCATGTTTCTTATAGCTTTGAGTTTTCTGATTCTTTTTGCAATCATATCTGCTGCACCAGGGGATTCATCAAGTGTACCATCTTCATGATGCTCATCACCATTGCAGAAAAAGATAGTCTCGCTAGTTCATGGAAGCCATCTTTTAGATACTCCTGAATCAGTAATTACATACCTGTCAGTACTTTCAAGTTGTTTTAGTTGTGTAGCGTCAGTCACAAGATGTCTATCTATATCTATCGTATTCTGTCAAAATTGTGGAAGCATACGACGACTTTCTGCTATTACTTTTTCACTCAATAGAATAACTGGTACTTGAAATGCTTCCGCTAGATTGAATGCGTGTTGGGTAAGTTCAAAGGCACTTTGTTGGTCACTGACTGCAATCACAATACGAGCAAATTCACCATGTCATCCATGGATAGCAAGGTGAAGATCTCACTGGGCAGTTCGTGTAGGAAGTCATGTTCCTGGTCCTGGTCTTTGGACAATAACGGCTACTAGAGGAACTTCTGTAATTCCACTCAGAGAAATCGTTTCTGTCATGAGATCAAATCCTCCACCTGATGTCGCTGTCAGCGCTCTTGCTCCCGCATACATAGATCAAATGGTCATCTGTATTGCACTAATTTCATCTTCAGCCTGTTTGATAACGATACCTGTCTTGTTCGCTGTTTTGGCTAGGTAACTCAATATTGATGTTGAAGGAGACATAGGATATGCATAATAACAACGAACTCCTGCATGCAATGCACCCAAAGCCAATGCAGTATTTCCGTCTAGTAATATATGCGGTTGATCACTTTTTGTTTTCGTTTCTAGTGTGAATAGAGGTGAATCTATACACTCATATCATTTATGTAAACAGCCAAGGTTAGCTTTCCATAGCTTTTCTTTTTTTCCATATCTTTTGTGAAGAGCTTCTACTATAAGTTCTTTTTCGATATCTAAGGCGTGCGCAATAGCTCAGATGACAAAGGTGTTTTCAAACATATGATGCAGATTCATCGAATGTATGAGTTCTCTTGTAGGTATGTAATAAAGGCTGATATTTCTTGCTTTCATGTCAGAGACTAAAGTCGGAAATGCGGTTTCTCGTTTTTCAAAATTGTGTATAAGAACAGATCCATCTTGGATATGTTCCATGGCAAAACTAAGTCACGTTTTTCCTACTCATATACCAAAATCATAGGTGGTTGATGCCCCGTGGATAATCTTTTCACCAAAACGTATACTAATTTTAGTTTTACCAAACTTAATCAATGAATTGAATTCTCTATCTACTCTTGCGTGATATCATTTCATAGCTAGCGCATCAAGAATAATATCACCAGCACTAGCAAGTCACATTCACTGCTCTCCTGCTATGAAAAAGTTGTATGTTTTGCTCATATGAAAAAAGAAAAATCGCTAAAATGATTTGCTATTATACACTCGTCATTTGTTTTCCATAATCTTTTGTTCGAAGTTCTACTGTATCCAATTGTCCAACAGGACTCTTATTGATTTTTAGACTTTCATGAAGCAGTATGCCTCCATGAGAAGTCACAAATGATTCTAAAATAGGTGCTGCCTCTACTGTATATTCTTGATCATATTTTTCATCTCAAAGTCATACTATTGCGAAAGATATTCCACTAAGATCAATATCTTGTGCTCATAGAAGCAAACGATCCATTGGTGCATGTAAAATACCATGATCATAGGTAGGTGCTGCCAATAACATATGTGGAGTTTTCACAAGATCTTGCGATTTTGCGACACTTGCATTGAGCAATTCTACTTGTATAGCAAATGTGTGTAGTATTTCAGAAATTTTATCTACAACAAGTCTAGTATTTCCTCATCATGAGGAGTAAATAATCGTTAATTGTTTCATAAGAAAGTAAGTTAGGAAATGATAATTTTAGGATCGACAGCCCATGTTCAAGACTCGTTAATGATAATAGGATTTATTTCTGCTTGTGCAATACGAGGATGATCTAAAATGAGTGTGATGAATGATTCGATTACGTCAAGTAGTCAAGAGATATTCATAGCTTTTTCTCCTCTATACCCTGAAAGTAAAGGCGCTATTGAAGAATTTAGTAGCATATTTTCTAGATATGCTCTTGATGTAGGTAAAATACATAGACTATGATCATGAAAAAGTTCAGTAAGTGTCCCTCCTGCTCCAAACATGAGTACTGGTCAAAATTGTGGATCACGTTTTATTCCTAGGATACATTCAACTCAAGATGATACCTGTTGTTGTATCTGAATGCTAACTTCTTGTCATTCGTCCTGGAGTATAGTTTGTTGTAATTTGATTCTTGAAAATTGTTCTTCTAGTTCAGTATCATTGGAAATATCAGTGATGATTCATCATACATCTATTTTGTGTAGAAGTTTTGGTCATACAAGTTTCAGCACAACAGGATATCCATGCACTTGTGCAAATATTTTTCATGAAGGAGTTGAATCAATAGTATCTGATACTGGTGCTGGTATTGAATAGGTATCCAAGAGTTGCTGAGTATGTTTACCTGAAAGTAATCAAGTATCATATGCTATTCAGATATTATCTGGAGTAGCTTTTTTTGTACGATCTATATGATTAGTAGTAGATTTGATATTTCTTTTTTGCTCTCGATTTCGAGCATTACCTAGAACTGAAACTGCTTGGCGTGGATAATCATAGCAAGGTATATGGTGTTTTCGTAGAACTTCTTTTCCTTGAAGTACATCATGTTGTCATATAAACGCACAGACAATTGGCATGTTATGTTTTTTAGATTTTTCTGCAATGATTGTAGCAGTTTCTTGTATTTGTGTCATAATTTGTGGAGTAAGCAAGATGACAATTGCATCTACATCTTCACTATCCTGGATAATTCACTCTATAGCAATTGCGTATCTATCTGCTTGTGCATCGCCAAGTACATCAATGGGATCAGACACACTGGATGCTCTTGGTAACTGTTCTTGAAGGAGTGTTTGTGTTTTGTTGTTTAGTGATGCTGTTTGTAATCCATATGCCTCAATAAGATCAGTCGTGATTACTCATGGTCATCCTGCATTAGTTATGATTGCTATACGATTTCATGTAGGGGCAGCTTGTCGTGAAAAATACATCAGCGTTGTGAAAAAGGATTCTATATCATTGACACGAATAGTGTTGGTTTGTGTACACATTGCATCTAGTACAGCATCTTCACCAGCTATAGATCACGTATGTGATTGCATGGCATGTTGTGCTGACTCAGAACGTCAGGGTTTGAGAAGGATTATGGGACGCGTAGTTTGTATACAGTTAAGCAAATCTATCATATGTTTACCTTCACTTATTTCTTCAAGATACAGTCAAATAGGTCCTTGGAGATCAGTATTTTCTTGTCGATATTCTAGAAAATGAGTTTCGTTGAGAATAGCTTTATTCCCTACTGTTGCACAGGTACGTAATCCTATATGTGTACTTTTAGTTCGATCAAACAAAGCTGATGCGATGGCTCATGATTGAGAAATAATATCTACATTTCAAGGAGTCATGGATACTGATGCAAAACTAGCATTGAGTTTGCTCGGTGTATGTATACATCACAGACAATTAGGTCATAAGAGTGTAACTCATGCTTTGGTAGCAATATCAGTTAATTGTTGTTCTATGTGTTTTCCTTGTGATCAAATTTCTTTAAATCCCGCTGTATACACTATGTATGTTGTACACCCACTACGAATAGCCTCTTCGAGTTCTTGTATAACTAATGATGCAGGTAAAGCGATAATACAAAGATCTACTGTTTTTTTTATATCTTGAAGTTTTTTATAGACGCTCAATTCATGAATTGATGTTGCTTTAGGATTCACAGGAAAAATATCACCACTATATCATGATGATAAAAGATTTTGTATAACAATATTTCCTATCTTCATAGGATTTCTAGAGGCTCCAACAATAGCAACTGAAGTTGGATGTAACAGTGTGTGTATATCCATAAATACATTCTAGAATAAAACTAATGAACAAAGTAGTGATATACGAAATAGAAAATGACACCAGTTCATATACATCATAACATCATATTTATATATAGTTGATGTTTTTTATTTGTGATTATTTTCTCTATGATTCCACTCATCAATAAGGTGATAAACAGTACAAGTACACATATGAAAAGAAATTCAAAAAAATGTGATCATAGGAGTATTTCTGTTTCTTCGTGAGCAAATATGCTACTAGGAAAGACTAGTAGTTGAGTTAATCAACTAGCTAAGATATATTTTCTCATATTATTCCAATGCAGCTAAACAGTATCCATCACGGTCATGATCAATTATAACTTCGGCTTTGATTACTTCTCCATCTAATAGCCAATCACTGTGAGTATGTGCATTGAGTGTTGCTGTAATTGTATGTGTCTCACCTACAGTGAAATAGGAGTCTGGAATATGTACTGCTCCACCATAGACTCTTCCTACTTTAACTTTGTCTACATATAAATGAGCATGTCATTCGTTTGGTAATGGAGCTGTTCTACTTGCTTTTCTTGGATCAAAGATAAAGTTTTCACTTTCTATATATGCATTATATCATGCCATCGGATCTTTCTCTATTTCCAATGAAATGCTGGGTATGGGTAAACTTTTATCAACTTCAATTGGTTGATGTCATCAGCTTTGTTTATCTGCAGCAGTATGTTCTTGTGTTGTTTGCATAGATGCTATTATATCATCACCTATAAGTTGTTGCATCTTAGTATCGATATTTGGAAATGCATAAAAACTAAGAACTCCAAGAGCATAAGCTGTTATGCTTAGGAATATAGTACGTATCATGAGAATATGAGATTATGACTAAAGGTAAGCAAAACTAATCATCCAAGCTGCAAGAACAAGTAATAATATTCATGTTGCTAAACGCATATATGGTTTGTATTTATCTACTTTCTCTAAGATAATTTCACTCTTCATTCATCTGTAGAAAAGGAACAAAATGATAATCAGTGGAAGAATAAATAGTATATTATATGCAATTAGCATAACGATATTACTTACCGACACTCACGCCTTTGACATCAATGCCAAGATAGCAAGATAGACTGCTCCAGTACATGGAAGTTCAACAATTGCTACAAATGCACCTAGTAGAAATGTCATAGGATAGCTTTCTAGTATCTTATGTTTCCGTTTTTTGATCATTATTGAATATCTTGGAGGAATTTCGAGAATGGAAGTTTCACCAGGTCTGAAATACTCTTTGATTTCCAAAAGTCCAAAAATACCAATAATTGCTGCAAATGCTAAATATGCGTTTGCCGAAAAATTTCACAGTGACTGGATAATTGGAAGCAATAATACACCTGCCAAAAGATAGGTTAAAAATACTGCTAGAAGATATACAAGACCATGTTTGAGAAGTTCAATAGGTTTTTTGTTAGATTCTACAAGAAATGCTAGGAGAAATACCATTACTCCAATAGCACAAGGATTGATACTATCAATAATACCAGCTCAAATAAGTACGAACCAATTTAGATTTGTTGTCATCGTAATAAATAATATATAAATAATAAAGTACAAATTTGTGATACGTATATGATCAGAATATTAGTTTCTAGTGTAGATAAGATCGATTTCTTCATCGTCCATCCAGTTATGTTGTAATCATTCACTTACTTCTTGACCGTCCACTAACACAGTAATTGTGACGTCATCAGTATCACAAAACTTTTCAGGCTCTAATGAGAAGACATCTATTACTTCTTTGACAGTAAGTGATTTTTCAGGTAGCCATTTTTTATCTCAGGTTTGTTCAAAAAGATCTTTATCTATTTCTACTCTGTCATGGAAGTGTAGATAATTCTTTTCTTTGTGTGTATGAAGTCCATCAAGAGGTCATGTTTCTCTAGGAAGTACAGGAGATGCTCAGCATAAATCAAAACGAATATCACTATGAATATGTGTTGTTTGGAAACACTCCTCTTCATCACAAATAAAAATATTTTCACCATCTTGTAAGTTATATTGTTCAATACTATAACTTACCAACCAACCACATCATATGAATAGAAGGCCATACAAACTTCGTTTCGCATAAGTAAAATTACTTATTTTTTCTTTTGGTAAAGATGCTGATTGTTTTGTTTGTGTTTCATTAGACATGTGCGTGTCAATGGTTGTATAGTAAAATATGTCTTAAGGTTTCGTTGTTAACAGAATTCACATTTTGTAGGATCATCTTTTTTGTAGGATTTTGCAGTCCAGAACATACTTCTAAACTGAAACCAAACTGCTCATGCTATGAGCCATAACATGATGTATGGTACCCACTGGCCACTTGTGCTTGCCATAGGTATCGTATATACAATAAGGGCCGTTGTACATGCGATTGCAAATATTTCAAAATATTGTGTCATCACAAATGGACGATATTTGAATGAAAACTTTTGAAAGCAATACAGGTCATTATACATTACGTATGATGCTCATAGAAGTAATCAAATACATAGATAACTTACAAATAATTCTATTCAAACAAAAAAAGAGGTAAGAAATACCGCTAATACTACAAGTAAAATCATCACAGACATATATTTTTTTTTGATGAGAGGTAAGACACTCTTGTTTTCTTCTGGAGGAGTGCATACTTTTTCATGTTTTTCGACTTTTGTTTTGTTTTCTTTACTCATTTGCTTTATTTTCAGCAATTAAAACACAGGTAACATCTAAAGTTTACATATGAAATCGTTGCTGTCAAATTTTGTGTGTGTTTTATGATTTTTTGTAGAGAAATATCTTTGGAGTCCCATCAGTATCCTTTATAATTTGTGTTGGAGTTCGAGTAGGCAGCCTAAATGCCATACAAATAACTGTAGTATGCTCTGGTAAGTGAGTTTCAAATCGATCTTGTACCTGTTGCATAATGTTTGGCATCAGGAAAATATACACATAGTCATATGGTTGTAGATCAACACTATACATATTTTTCGCAAATAGTTCTATAGTATCATATCATTTCCAACGATGAAGTATCTTCCCGCATTGAATGGCAATATTGTTCAGATCTACACCAACGAGTGAAGAACATGTATAGTTTTTGGCAAAAAATCTAAGTGTTCCTCCATGTCCACATCATAGATCAATCATTGTTGCTCATGTTTCAATCGAAATATGTTCTTTGATGAGTTTTTTTTGTCTAGGAAATGTGCCAATAGTTGGAACTCATTTGTTCCTAAGTAAGGTGCTAAACCGTCGAATATACAATACAGCTAAGAAAAGAAAAATACTACAGGCAATAACAATAATGACTCGGTGTTCTCGTGGTATATTCATAAGTAGAGTATGAAATGAAACAATTGTAGTTTGCTAGGAATTGTTCTATGTATTATTCTTGTGAACGTGCTGAGGGGCGAATCATACCGAATCAAAACAATAGTACACATAGCCATATAATTGGTTCAGCAATATTAGGGTCAGAATTATATCAGAAAAACCCTTTGAGGAAAACTCACACACTTCCTTTGTCATGTAAGATATGATATCGCTTTTCTGCAGATGTATCATACTTCCATCGCTGAGTATCTACTGTGCTAGGTAGTTCTGATTGAGGAGGAAGTATATTTCGTACTCTAGTGAGAGATGCACTTTCTATATATCATTGTTTAACAGCAAACTCTTCAAGTTCATGGGTTCCATAAGTAGCCATTCCAGCAGCAAAAATAACAAGGACAACTGAACTAATCGTGAAAAATGATTGAAGATGTATTCTTTTTCCAGAGACAAACAACGCATATCCTAGTCCGCTTGCAATGATAATTCCTCACCAGAATCACATATGTGAAAATCCTCAGGTCAACTGTGTAGAACTATACAAAAATAAAGCAGTCTCAAAACCTTCTCTGAGTATTGCAAAAAATACTAATGAAAATATTCATCGTTTTGCTTTACTACTTAAGGTTGCGTTTGTTGCTCAGAGTATGGTTTGTTTAATAGTTTTTTTACTTGATGCTTTGAGGTTGTGTGATTGTTGATTGAGTTCACAAGAAAGGCAGTTTGGATCATTGGATACGGTATTTGTAGGGAGATTGTACATACTATAATGTCCTTTTGTCATTCGTATGACCATATATAGTAAGATTCACGCAGTGATATACATCATACCTGCTTCAAAGAGTTTTTCGTAAGCAGTATTTCCTACTATAGCCTGTATTTCCCATAATCACCAGGCAAAGAAACAGCTTGCCACAAGTGCTGCAGCTACTGCTCGTCGAATTTGTTTTAGTGTGTGATGAAATCATTGCTTCACCAGAAAGGTTGCTATAATTCCTACTATCAAGGCTGCTTCAAGTGTTTCTCTGAACGTAATGATAAATTCTGCCATTGAAATATCTGTATACTATAAATATGATTTTTTATACAGATTGTATAGCTGGATACAATTACTTATTTGTCATCTCTTCCATAATGTTTTTGTATGCTTCTGGTGGATGGAGTCATTTCAATCTAGCCACCTCTACTCCATCTTCAAAAACAAGAACGGTAGGTACAGAATGAATTCCATACTCGGCTGAAAGAGAAAAGTTTTTTGCAGAACTTACCATTCCTACATCTGCTTTTCCTTCATATTTCTTAGCGATATGTGGCATGAGTTTAGAGAGTATCTTACATGGTCCGCAATTGCTCCCATAGAAATCTACCAGTGTTATTCATGTTTGTATTTCTTGTTGGAAATTGTCTTCGTTGAGTTCTTTTAGCATGATGTATGTAAATATAAATATTAGCAATATACTATTAATATATAATCTTTCTACATTCATTACTTTTTGACATAGGCACAAAAAGTAATCAAAAAAACCCCTAGTCGGTTGCAACCCGACAAGTGCACCGACGACCCTTCTATCTATGTTGATAATGAGTCGAATGCAACGAAAGATTGCTTCGTGTATATACCTATTTTAGTTATTATTTAGTTTTCTCAATATTCTCTAATATATCACCAACTGTCATACTTCATACTCGAGTATCTATCAACGTTCAGTCTGAGTTTACATACGCATAGCTTGTTTGACTACGGATACCATATAGTTCTTTAAGTTCTGGATTATCATCATAGTCTACTTTGATGAGATTGAGGTCTTGAGGTATACCACTGGCTAAGAAATTTTTTTCTGCTCTGACACATGATGGACACCGATCTGCATGAAAAAATAATACAGTAATTCATGAGATCGGAATTTGTGTCTCTTCATAGTTTGCATAGACTCCTCCACTATAGAAAATATCCGGTGTCGCCGCAGGAATAATATATGGATATAAATGTGATCTAAATATCACAAATACTCATAGGAGCAGTATAGGTCGATATGTTTTTAGAACTTTTTTCCAATTAATTTCTTTCATATGTTACATAAAAAATAAATATATATTGATATAAACTATATACTAGTCTAGCTAATGTTATATAAAAGAAAATAGGTAGTTAGTTTTGTATCTTTAGAAGTGATGACTATAGTAGATCTATTTATTTTGTATATACTTTTCATGTTTACTACGCAACATATCATCGATTCTCTTTCTTGGGAAGTTCATCTAATCTCTCATCTTTATACGAAAATAGATGCAGAACATATGTCATATAGACCTAGTGCATGACAAAGAAGTGTCGAAGAACTTCTTAGATATATGACTACTATGGGAGAATCTCTCGTGATTATGCTCAAAGCAAAATGATTCTCTCCAGACGAAGCAGCTGCTATGAAGAAAAGAAATGAAGCACAATGACTGGATATGTTTCCTAAGTTATTAGCAGACCAACATGATATTGTAGCTATATATTTAGAGTCTCTAACTGAAGATGACCTGAGTGAAGAACTTGATTTATTCAATACAGGTACTCCTATGCCTGTAAGATGATATATCCTAGAAATTTTATTCAAGAATTTTTCTGCGTATCGTATGCAGTTATTTCAATATTTGAAAGCTTGATGTGGTATGGAGCATTTGGATACACACAATTTATGGTTGGGGAAAGATAAACCAGCTGCATAGATAGATTAATCATGTTTATTGTTGTCGTTTATTTACTCCCATTTTTTTGTTATGAAATTTATACTTCCCTATCTTAGGCCATATAAAAAACTGTTAACCTTGGCCTTGGTATGTGCAACTATCAACCAGTTATTCTCTTTGATGGATCCACAGATTTTTAGGCTAATTATTGATAATTGGGTAAGTAAGTTTAGTGATTATACTTTTGAAGAGTTTGCCACATGAGTGTGACTCCTACTTCTAGCAAGTGTTTGAGTAGCTATGGTAAGTAGAATAGCAAAAAATATCCAAGATTATCTAGTAAATAAACTGACTCAAAAAATAGGTATGGAACTATATCAAAATACATTGACGCATCTATTTACACTCCCCTACAAGATTTTTGAAGATCAACAATCTGGGCAAATATTGGAGAAATTATTGAAAGCGAGACAAAATATTCAGACATTTATAGCTGCATTGATAAATACATTTTTTATCTCAGCTGTAGGATTAACATTTGTGATTATCTATGCGAGTACGGTACATTGGCTAATTGCTGTGATGTATGCATCATTGGTCCCTATAATGTGATGAGTCATGGCATTATTATCGAAGAAAATAAAAGCTGCACAAACTGATATCGTGAAGGAAAGTGCTGATCTTTCATGAGCGACGACAGAAACTATTCGCAATATTGCCTTGGTGAAGTCACTGTGACTTGAACAACAAGAATTGAATAGACTTGAAGATACTAATACGAGATTGCTTTGACTAGAAATTAAAAAGATAAAACTCATTAGGATTGTAGAATTTTTGCAATGAACGCTGATCAACTTTGTACGTGTTTGCTTGATGTGAACAATGTTCCGGCTTGTGTATAAGCAAGCTATTTCTTTGGGTGAGTTTTTTACCTTATATTTTTATAGTTTCTTTATTTTCCGTCCTTTGTATGAAGCGGGAATCGTGATGCAAAATTATCAGGAGGCGAAAGCTAGTGATCAAATCGTTCGTGATCTTTTGGCACTTGGACAAGATGAAATTGTGGCGTATGGTGATGAACAATTGGACCGTATTACTCAAGTGGTTTCAAAGAATGTTTGATTTGGGTATACAAAAGATAAATCTATTCTTACGTGAGTGAACTGGGAAGCAAAAACAGGACAAACGATCGCTTTTGTTTGACCTTCTGGTGGAGGTAAATCGACCATTATCAAATTGATCTTGGGCTTATATCAACCAACTTCTGGAAAAATAATTATGAATAATAAACCTTTGGTTGACTATGATCCTCAAGGATTGAAGAAGAATATTTGATATGTAGCTCAGGAATCTCAGTTGTTTGCTGGGACAATTAGAAACAATTTATTGTTTGTAAAACCTGATGCAACTGAACAAGAAATGCTAGACGTACTTGATTCTGCTCAGATAAAATCATTGGTTATAGAGTCTTCATTATGATTAGATACAAAAATTTGAGAGTGATGATTGAAACTTTCATGAGGACAAAGACAACGTTTGGCTATTGCTAGAGCTTTGTTACGCAAACCTTCATTGTTGATTTTTGATGAAGCAACGTCAAGTTTGGATACCTTGGTAGAAACAGAAATCACAAAGACGATACAAAAAATTTCTGAAGAACAAAAAGAAATGATAATTATTATGATTGCTCACAGACTCAGTACGATCAAACACGCTGATACGATCTATGTTCTAGAAAAATGATCACTTATAGAATCTGGAAAACATGATGAACTTGTTGAAGAAAAAGGATTGTATTATGCATTGTGGAGAAATCAGGGAGGGGTGTAATATTTTCAAGCAAAAACAAACCCCTTACTGAAATCAGTAAGGGGCGTTTAAATATTATTTTCGGTTTTCTTTTTATTCAACGGAAACATTGACTACTAAGAGCGTTACATTTCCTTCTTCATCCACGATGAGGTTCTGGGATGGTCCTCCGTATTCATTTTGACGTTCTGATGCACATGTATTGAAAATGTCGGCAAATTCACCTACATTGTCAGCATCGATACCGTCATTGATAAAATCAATATACAGTTGAACTAATCGCTCTCCTTTTATATATGACATTTTGTCAGTCACGTCAGCAAGGTCACTGATTTGAATACTACAGAATTCGAGGATTAGTTCGAATTTCAAGAATTCAATGTTGCTTTCTTCAGTGTCCGGCATCTCATACAACTGATTTTCCTGATTTTTTTTCCAAGTCACTAAATTCTCTAAGAAAGGAATTACTTCGCTTTCTTTAAATTTTGCTTCCCAGGACAGTTCGTCGGTTTCCCAGGACAGTTCGTCGGTCATACGTTTGAGGTCTTCTGCTTCCAGCATCACATCTTCAACCATTTTACTGGCTACGTTTACTTCAAAACGGAGAAAATTTTCCGTATAGTAGTCGTAAAGCTGTCTGCTTATTTCCTCAGTGAGAAGGTTGTTTAGCTTGTCAGTTAATTGATTTGTATCTACCCAGGGAACTTGTGTGTAAGGAGTGCTTGCATAATTACTAATGTCTCCATAATAATTGTATAAGCCGGCAATTTCTGTTGGTGTCATAGCCAACAACATGACAATCATCTCGCCGTCACCACCATGGGTGATATACTCTGCTAACATGATCTCCCCCAGGCCCAGGCTATCTGAAGAAATATCAGCTAATGAAGAATCGAAATGATGTTCGGAATTAAGGTTAAGTGCTGTAAACACAGCGCTGAAATCACTGATTGACTTGTTGAGGGTATTAACCTTGTGCTGATTGAGCACGTGAACTGCTTCTTCTAGGTTTTCAGTAGCTCTAACCTGGTTGATGAGGCTTTGAGCATGTGTTGTTGTATATGCAACTAAGCATAGTACCAATAAAATTGTGTTAGGTAAGATTTTCATCTTGTACTTGGTTTTGTGTTCACACGTAAAAATTGTGCGAACTGTGTTAATGATCTCGTACTTATGTACATTTATTTTATATGCATGTTATAATGTATGTCAATAGAAATGTGAATTATAATTAAGTTATATAATTAGAATATTTATATTATCAAAATAGAAAGAAAACAATACCATGAAATAACTATTTACCCACTATAATATATATGCAACAACTCAACCTAACCAATATCTCCTCCCCTTTCATACCGGAACATATACATCCATATCTTGCTGGATGATATGATGCGTTTACACATTTTTCTCCTAGCATTGGGAGTATACAAGACTATGCGAAACAAAGAACATTTTCTCATGAACATAGAAAAATACTCAGTGATGTTATGAAACTTCAGTATACATCGATACATTGATCACAGGATGCAGTACTAAAGAATATTGAAGCTTTAGAGCAAGATGATGCCTTTACACTCACTACTGGACAGCAAATACATGTGCTGTGATGACCGATATTTTTTGTGACCAAGATCCTGGATGTACTTGCGCTCTCGAAGCATATGAACGAGAAAAATGATGGGAATAGATATATACCAGTATTTTGGATGGCAAGTGAAGATCATGACTTGGAAGAGATTAACTATGTCGATGTATATGGAGAAAAATTTACTTGGAATACACAAGATACAGGTTGACCAGTAGGAAGATATAGTACACAGTGACTGATGGAGCTTGTATTACAAGTGAGAGAGAGACTTGATGAATCTCCTGAAAATGATAGATATCTCAAGTTGTGGGAATATGCTTATGCTGAATTTGCTACTCTAGCTCAAGCTACCCACCGAGTATTGGATCATTTGTTTGGCGAGGAAGGACTTATTGTGCTAGATGCTGATAACGTAGCATTGAAATCGATATTTGTTGCATCTATGAAGAAGGAATGTGTGGAGCAAGTTAGTTATAATGCTCTAGTAAAACAAACGTCTCTTCTTGAAGAAGCATGATTAGATGGACAAGCAATTCCCAAAGATATCAATCTTTTTTATATGACAGATACATCTAGAACAAGAATAGTACCTGCAGAAGTTACAAGTTTACTCCAAGACATAGAGTCACATCCTGAGCGTTTTTCTCCAAATGTATTTCTAAGAACGATCTATCAAGAGTCTATTTTGCCAAATCTTGTCTATATAGCATGACCTGGTGAGATCAAGTATTGGTTGCAGATGAAGGAGATGTTTGAGGCGTATGATTTGAAGATGCCAGTATTGTTACCTAGACAATTGACCCAGTATCTAAGTGAAAAATATCGATGAACTATTACTGAGAGTGATATAGATGTCCCGCAGTGGTTTGTATCGTATGAAGATTTTCTTTCCCTAGTCAAGGAAGAAAGTGATGTTGAACGCACGACCTTATATGCACTTGTTGAAGATTGGAAAAAGAATGTATCTCGTTTGGAAACATCAGTATGATGAAAACAAACCAAAGATAAAAATGTCCTCAAATCTGTGAAAAATATTCGTAGTGAATTAGAAACACTGGAAAGACGTTTGGTTCAAGCTGATGAAGCTGGAATTGAAGCATCAAAAGTATATGGTAAATTATTGAAAATTCATAAAAGGTATTTTGATGTAGACCATAGATTTGAAAGAGAACAATTTGTAGTAGGGAATGTAGAATTGTATATGAGTATGAAAAAAGATTGGACTTTTGAGGATGGAGTGAAAGTAGTGATAAGATAACCTTATGTATTGATTAATTGTGTATATACTTCTTCATATCTAGGAAGAATTTTGTCTATACAAAAGTTAGTTGCTTGAGTATGAGCTTGTTTTCTGAAGTTTTGTAGCACGTTATCATCACTGAGAATGTCTAGTGAATAATTTGTCATAGCATCGATATCTCCTATATTAGCAAGATATCAAGATATACCATGAGTATTAACTTCAGAGATTCATCAAGCGTTACTACTTACTACCGGAACTCATGCAGCCATAGCTTCTAGCGCTGACAATCAAAAGCTTTCTTGTTCAGATGGTAACAGAAATAAATCAGATGCTTTAAGTATCTTTTCAACTTTTTTTATTTTTCATAAAAAGTGAATATGTTCTGATAGGTGTAGGTCTCTAGAAAGTTTCTCTAGTTGTGTACGTTCAGGTCCATCACCTACGATCAATAGCTTCGCAGGTAGTTTTTGGAGGACTCAGTGAAAAATGTGAATCACATCCTCTACTCTCTTTACAGATCTAAGATTGGAGACATGAACTAAGAGTCTTTCTCACTCTGGGCAAAATGTTGTTTTCAACTCATTGTTGCGTTCAAAACGATCACAGTATTCAAAATTGATAAAATTTGGTATAACATGTATTTCTTTATTTACTTTAAAGTTATCGTAGGTTGCTTGTTTTAGGTATGCTGAAACGGAGGTTACTGCATCAGAATGCTCTATTGCAAATGAAATTACAGGTTCGTATGATGCATCTTGACCAACCAGAGTGATATCTGTTCCATGTAAGGTGGTCACGAATGGGACATAGTTTCCTTGTTCTTTTAATATTTGTTGAGCCATGTAGGCTACAGAAGCATGAGGAAGTGCATAATGCACATGCATGATATCTAGCTGTTCATGCTGTGCTATATCTACTAGTTTGCTCGTGAGTGCAGTCTCATAGGGTAAATATTCAAAGAGTGGATAGTCAGCAGCTTGCACTTCATGATAATGGATATTTTCTTTGTACACATCAAGTCTAACTGGTTGACTTGATGATATAAAATGAACGTTATGTCATTTTTTAGCTAATGCTTTTCCCAACTCAGTTGCAACAATTCAACTTCATCAATAGGTCGGATAGCAAACAATTCAAATATTCATGATATAATGAAGGTAAATATATAGTGTGTTTGGCTCTGTCTGATTTGGCTAGCGATTATTGGAGGTCAAAAAGATTATTTACTCATGGATGTCTTGCCGTGATAAATCATTCAGCAAAGTCTACTCATATATGCCTACCATAGGCGCGATTTTGTGCAGACACATATTCCAGAAAGTCTTTTCATGAAATAGCAGTTTGTGGTTCTGTGGATGTAGGATCATATAGCTGTGATGCATAGGCCATCATGACGTCATCTTTTTTGCTTTTGTATCCTGTAATATCGACAACAAAATCTACCTCAAGCATCCTATCTTGCACATAGTGATAGATAGCCTTCGGACGTCGAGGATCTTGTCCTGTTTCTATTTTTATTAATCAAGCATGAAAACAAGCATCCTGTACCAACTTCCCTGCTCTTCAATGATCTGGATGACGATCAGATAATGGATTTGCTAGGATGATGTCAGGCGTATATGTTCTTATTACGTCGACAATTTTCAGAATATGTTCTTTGTCTCGAGTAAGGAATCCGTCACTCATTCCTAAATTTTCTCTAACCATTGCTCATAAACGGTTTTTCCCATCTTCTGCTTCTTGAAGACGTAGTTCAGCGCTACCTCTCGTTCACAATTCTCATTGGGTGAGATCACATATTCCCACAGTGTATCATTGATCTATATGTTTGAGTAATGTTCAACTACAGCAAAATTCTACATCGTCAGGATGAGCTCAAAATGCTAATATATCAAGTTTCATATTTGGTCAAAAAAATAAATGGTCTTGCTGAGGAAAAATTATCAGTTATACCCTCATCATAAGGTATGTGAAAGATATGCAGTGCTGATACTATGATGATTTTTGGTGTCTTTAATTTTTTTGTCTTTGATGCTGATAAGTTGCGGTGATTCGTGTTGAATATTGAAATGCTGAGCAATTTCATTTGATAATTCACGTTGATCTCGAACGTGGACATAGATGATAAGTGTCTCTGGATATGATTCGAGTGCTTTTTCAATCTGTTGTTTTGCTAGGATGGCAGTAGGACAGGTAGTACTGTGTTTATAGATAAATATATATCATGAGCTAGTTTCTATAGTATCAATAAGTTCTTGGAGATTAGTAACAGTAATAAACATAGTATTGCTAGGAAATTAAATAACACCTACAAGGTAGATATAACTATCCTAATTGCAATATGGTGATATTTTAATGTTTTCTTATAAAAATTAATGACTTAAAAAAAATGAGTTACTTTTTCATAATTATCAGCTTTTTTATTTCGTTCTTCATATCTTAAAACATATTGTTCATTACTTTCACCAGGATGTTGTATGGGAGGTGATTCAAGAATATTGATAATATATACTTTGACTTGTTGTATTTGTTCTGGAGTTTTAGTTCTCAAAAAGTCATCTACTCTTTGTTTTGGTGAACAATCAGTTTTTCGATCTCATTGTTCTTGTATTGAATGATTATATAGTTCTTGCATATATATTGCAGTTTTCCTTGCTTTTTTCACATTACTATTTTTTTATAAACAAAATATTTTTTATCTATTGATTATAACCAATACAATAAATAATTTCAATTTATTTATTGGATTTATATTCTTTCTCATATAATCTGATCTATGATATGCTTATAAAATCGTTATCTTTATAAAAAAAGTATATATCATTTAATTCTTATCTTCAAGTGATGAAATCACTAAAGACTCTTTCAGTAGCATTTGCAGATACTTCATTAGAGTTACCATACATAGAGTATGACTCGTGAAAACCTTGAAAACGTATAGCTATTATTTCAGGTGTGCATGGTGATGAAATTAATTGAATCAAAATTATACATGATTTTATGGAATGGTTTGATCATCATATATGAGAAGCATTTCAATGAACACTTGTTTTCGTGCCTATAGTAAATGTCTTTGGGTATCTAAAGTGAAAAAGAAGAGTTCCAATTGATAATGTAGATTTGAATAGGTCATTTTTCTCAGCTGAGCCCAAAAGTTTTTCTACCTACTTTGCTCAAAAGTTTTTCAACAAGATCTTAGCGTGAAGTGATGCAGTAATTGATATTCATGATGCGTGAGAAAGAGATGTACTACCACCCCATAGTCGCTTTTTCCCAAATGATCCTACTTCAGCAAAAATGGCTGAGTTGTTGGGAACAAAAATTGCAATCAAAAGAAAATGAAAAAAATGAATGTTAGCAAAATATCTAGAGAAAAATGCTATCCCTTCTTTGACTGTAGAAGTATGATGAAACAAAAAGTATAATATCAAATGACAAAAACTTATTCATGTCTGATCGATTCGTATTTTAGACTATTTTTGAATATTTAGTCAGTCGTATGAGTTGCCAAATGTACATGAAATGTCTATCTATACCAAAAGATATGCATTCAAAGCTGCCTCAACATGACTTGTTGAAGTATATAAAGAACTACAGGATGTGGTGTTACAATGAGAAGTAGTATGACTTTTTTTTGATCCTCTTACGCAAAAAAAAGTCGAACTTATTAGTCCTGTAAATGGAATTGTCTTTTCTATATGGACGGCAAATAGTATTTATGCATGAGCGAAAATAATTTCATTTTTGGTCACTCACAAATTTCCCATAGAAACATTCTCTTTGGATCCAGTATATGACTGACTATGTACCTTTGAGGATTGTCCTATGTAATCATACAAATTTCTTTGTACTGCTGCTCTATGAACATTATATCTTTTTCAAATTGTTGTTGATCTTCATGAACACATACAATGGTTCACAAGGTTTGTCATCCATTAGTGGCAAAGGTTACTTTTTTGTTTTTGAATTGCTGTTTGAGTCTACTACTTTTATAAGAGGGAAGATCTTGAATACGTTCGATGAGCTCTTCATTGAATCATTTAAGTCTTCACGTTTTGTGGGCCCAAATACTCATAACCATCACATTTTTTTGTATTTTTGGTTCTTTATAGGATGACGTATCTAATGATACATCAAAGAGATTATATCATGCAGATTCTCGATTCATTTCTAATCTATATCATCAAATTCTTCAGTTTATCTCTATAGTTTTATATTTATTATTTGATGTTATTCTAAAGTTGTGAGAAATATAGGTGTTTCTAATATGTCATGCATCAATTGTTTTTTCTATAAGTGTGGTCATAGATTTTTTATCGATGTAGTCATAGATATCTTTGGTAATAAGTCTATATCGATTCCCATATCATTCAATATCAATTTCTTGAGTAGTTTTGACGTGTGTTGGTAGAGAGAGATAATATTTACCAGTATCATCTACCCAGTAGTTGATAACAAATTGGGGTCAGTCAATAAATTCTTCGATGATATATTCTTCGTTGTGAATACCCTTTGCAGCCAAAATGTTAAATGTTTTATCTAAGTTTTCTATATTATCTTTTAGCTCTTGAAGGTCGAAAGATTTCATGACTCCTCTACTTCCTACTCAGGCGATTGGCTTGAGCATGAGAGGGAAATCGAGTCCAGCTATTTGTGGCTTTAGTGGAAGTGTTTTATCTATCATTACAGCATTTGGTACAGTTTCTGGATATACTTCTCAGATAATTGTTCTTTCCTTTGCTTTGTTTGTAAAGAGATTAAATTTTTTTGTATGTTGTTGTCTTATATCTCTTTTGAGTTTGTGCATAGAAGACACTAATGCCTCTGTAATAGTGGTTATAAAGAGGTCAGTTCTATGAAGTGATTGTACCTGCTGGAGTAGATCTGCATAGTTTTTATAGACACTATATGCCTGTCATTGAGGTAAATTGTCTAGTGGTTTTTGTGATTTGACAAAAAAATGTACATGAGAGTTATCATATTTCTGAAGAAGATCTGCATATATAGTTTCATAAATTCCATATTCTTCAGGTTGATTGAGGATTTCTTTACCTATTAGATGAATAATATACATACATTTGTTGAACAAATAAATTTATCGCAATATATGAGTGTTTGATACGTATGCAACTATAAACATAAGCTTTATAATTGCTTCCCTACCTTGATAAGAATAGGTAGTATTTTCAGGGCCTCCTTTCAAAAACTTGTGATAGAATATTCGACTTTTGGAGGTATTGTTTGATAGTCTTTTCTTGTAATAAATGCATGTTCTTCTAACTGACGAAGTGTTTGGATAAGCATTTTCTCTGAAATATCTGCGATATCTTTTTTGATCTTTCCATATCTTCTTGGTTGTACTACACATACAAGCACAGGTATTGCTCGTTTACCTCAGAGGATATGGAGTGATTTCCTGATAGCGCACATATTGATTCCTCATTGTGCTCATAAATGACAGTCTTTCTTGCCACAGGTTGCTAAGGAACAATGCATATTTTTTATACTAACTAAAAAGTAGGTACTTGTTTTTAAGATAGTAAAAAATATATTCTTTTCAATATACATTTATTTGTTGGTTATATGAAATGTTTGCGACGAAATTTTTTGATGTCACGTATAATAAAATACTAAAGCCTTTCTTATTTAAATTAGATCCAGAAGATGCTCATGATTTATTTACAAAAATTTGATCTCGCATGTGAAATCGATGATTTTGTAGATATATAGTATCATTGATGTTTAGATATGATTCAGTGTTTTTGGAGCAAGATGTCGCTGGAATTCATTTTGCAAATCCTATGTGATTATCAGCATGATTCGATAAAGATGTAAAACTGGCAGATATTATTGATCCGGTGTGATTTTGATATATACAGGTAGGTTCTATAACTCACCTTCCATACCAAGGTAATCATAAGCCTAGGCTTCGTAGATTACAGAACGATAAATGACTTATCGTAAACTATTGATTGAAAAATAACGGAATAGAATATGCAGTAGATCAACTCAAGAGTATCAAAACATGAATGCCAATTAGTATTTCGCTTGCAAAAACAAATTGTCAGCAAACAGTAACTGTTGATGAATGAATTCAAGATTATATAGCGTCTCTGTCATTATTGGAAAAATATGATGTAGTGGATATGTATACCTTAAATATTTCTTGCCCAAACACGTTTTGATGAGAGCCATTTACCACTCCTGAATTACTGCATAAATTATTGAGACGTGTAGAGACATTATCCCCATCAAAACCTGTATATATAAAAATGCCAGTCAATCTATCTTGGGAGGAATTTAAATGACTCTTAGATGTTATTGTCCAGTACTCTATAACCTGAGTTATTATATCGAACTTGGTTAAATCCAGAGATAATCTTAGTGAATCTCATAATGATATGCGTGGATGAGTAAGTGGGAAACCAACCCAAAAAAAAGCTGATCAATTGATATTTGATGCATATAAAGAATATCATGAGAAACTTATTATCATTGGAGTTGGTGGAGTTTTCTCTCCTGAAGATGCATATCACAAAATTAAATCTGGAGCAACACTTGTTCAGTTGATAACAGGAATGATCTTTGAATGACCCCAATTGATTGGGAAGATTAACAAATGATTGGTTAAACTTGCTAAAAAAGATTGATACAATCACATATCTGAAGCGATAGGAGCATATCATCGCTAAGTATTTATTTTCTTTTGTGATATTATGAGTATTGCAGTCAGAGATTATGTATATGAACATATATCACCCTATGATTGAGATCATACATTTCTAGTGTGACCAACAGATAAAACTCAGCGCCTATGGAAGACGTGCACTACTCTTTTAGTCAAAGAACAAGAAGCTTGATGAGTATTGGATATCGACACGCATACGATTTCTACTATGTTGTGACATGGTTCATGATATATCCAGAAAGAAGATGAACTTATTTATTGACTACAAACAGATCAACCACTAAAAAGAGCGATCAAACCATTTGGCTGAATAAGAGTAGTAAAAAAAGCTTGTGAGCAATATGGATATACAATAGCAAAGGAAGTAGAAGACATATGTATGTCCTATCGCAAAACACACAATGATGGTGTGTTTGATGTGTATAGTCCTCTTATGAGAAGTATGAGATCTTCAGGTATTCTTACCTGACTGCCAGATAATTATGCTAGATGAAGAATAATCGGTGATTATAGAAGAGTTGCGTTATATGGTATAGATGTACTAATCAATGAAAAACAACAAGATAAAGAAAGATTATATGGTCGTGTAGACGATGAACGCCTTAGACTGCTCGAAGAAGTATCGATGCAAATTGATGCATTACATGATATGAAAGCGATGGCTGCTACTTATGGTTTTGATCTTTCAGTACCTGCGACTACTGCAAAAGAAGCAATACAACGAACATATTTTGCTTTTTTAGCAGCTATTAAAGAGCAAGATGGAGCTGCTATGAGTTTATGAAACGTATCTAGTTTTTTTGATATATATATAGAGCGTGATTTTGCAGCATGAAACTTGGATGAAGTGTGAGCTCAGGAACTTATAGATCAATTTGTTATTAAACTCAGGTTGGTTAGACAACTTCGTGCAAAAGAATATGATTTGCTTTTTGCTGGTGATCCAACGTGGACGACTGAAGCATTGGCTGGTTCTTTTGTAGATGGAAAACATAAAGTTACAAAAACAACCTATAGATTTCTTCAAACCTTATACAATCTATGATCTTCTCCTGAACCGAATTTGACAGTTTTATGGTCTAAACATTTGCCAGATGCATTTAAGATATTTTGTGCTCAGATAAGTATTGATACGTCTGCTATCCAATATGAAAATGATGATCTTATGAGACCTCTATGAGATACTGATGATTATGGAATAGCATGTTGTGTCTCACAAATGGCTATATGAAAATGGATGCAATTTTTTGGTGCCAGATGTAACTTGGCGAAGGCCTTGTTATATTCTATCAATGGATGAGTTGATGAGATCTCATGAAAACAGGTATTTACTGCTATAGATCCATTACAATCCTGAACATACCTTATCTATGATGAAGTGAAAGCATCGTTTATGCAAGTTATGGATACTATAGCTGAGCAGTATGTTCAGATGATGCATGCTATTCATTATATGCATGATAAATATTATTATGAACGTGCGCAGATGGCCTTGATAGATACACAAGTAAAGAGACAAATGGCTTTTTGAATTGCTTGATTGTCTGTAGTTGCTGATTCACTGTCAGCTATAAAGACATGAGAAGTAAAAGTAGAACGTAATGAAAGTTGAGTAAGTACATGATTTACTGTGTGAGCTGATTTTCCTGTGTTTGGAAACAATATAAAAGAAGTAGATGAGATAGCTGTGTGGGTGATGACTTACTTTTCAGATGCATTGAAAAAGCATCCATGCTATCGTGGTGCAGAACATACTTTATCAGTACTTACGATCACTTCAAATGTTGTATATGGAAAAAAGACGTGAGCTACACCGGATGGAAGAGATGCATGAGCACCATTTGCTCCTGGAGCAAATCCTATGCATGGGAGAGATATGATGTGAATTGTTGCATCGTTGCAATCAGTTGCAAAACTGCCATATACTAGTGCGAGAGATGGGATTTCAAATACAGTGAGCATAGCTCGTAGATGATTGTGATTTGATATGTATGAACAACAAGAAAATATTGTACGATTGCTAGATGCTTATTTTGCTAGTTGATGACAGCATTTGAATGTAAATATTTTGCAAAAAGCTATGCTGTTAGATGCAATTGAACATCCTGAGAAGTACCCTACCCTGACTATCAGAGTTTCTTGATATGCAGTACATTTTACAAAACTATCTCGTGAGCAGCAGTTAGAGGTGGTCAGTAGAACATTTCATGCTGAATAATTCTGTTGCTATATATTTTATTTGCTAATATACGGTTATCCTTAAGGTACATTCTATACAAACATGAAGTACGCATGATGGTCCTGGATGGAGGACGGTCTGTTTTATGCAATGATGTAAGTTTGCATGTAAGTATTGTTCCAATCCTGATACGCGAAAAAAAGATTGATGAACGACTTATACCATTGATTGACTCGTTGAAGAACTGTTATCCTACAAAGCATACTACGGAAAAAAATGATGAGTTACATTCTCAGGTGGAGAATGTACCTTACAGGCAGAAGCGTTGGTGGAAGTATGTTCACACCTAAAAAAAGAACGTATCCATATATGTATAGACACCAACGGTTCTCAAATGAATAGTCATGTAGAAAAACTACTTGGCTTGACTGATATAGTTTTGTTAGACATAAAGCATAGTGATGAGGAGAAACATCTTCGTCTCACCTGAGCAAAATTGACTCCAGTTCTAAATTTTCTGGAGTATCTAGAAGATAAAGAAAAACCATATCGAATAAGACATGTAGTTATTCCTTGATACACTGACGCACCAGAACATATGCAGGCTTTTGCTCAGATACTTTCCTGAAAACAATACCTGAAAAAACTCAATCTCCTTCCCTATCATGAAATGTGATTGCATAAGTGGGTACAGATGTGACGAAAATATCCATTAGCTTGAGTTTCTCCCCCATCAAATCAAACGATAGATACATTTCGTTCATTATGTAAGGCTAAGCTTTCAGATTCTGTTCTTGTGCAATAACACATTGTATATATTTTGCTTTTGCTCTTTATTCTAGATATACTTTAACAAAGTGTTTTAGATCTTTTTGATCACTATATATACTTTTCTCAAATATATCAGTAGTTGTCTAGTGTGCATAAGCTTTCTTGCTAGTGCTTTTTCTGCTAATTCTTTGGTGATAAGTACAATAGAAAGAAAACCATTTGTCTATGATAACTATGGTGAATTGACATGATTTTCAGTAGAATTATTTGAAGAGATAGCAAGAAAGACCTGAATTTCATACACATATGAAGTTGCTGAAACGTTTTCAGATATGCTTTTACAGGTAGAGAATAGTGAAGTGGATGCCGCGATAGCTAATATTTCTGTTACCTCGTCTAGAGAAAAAGTGATGGATTTTTCTTATCCTATGTATGATTCAGGTCTACAAATACTCGTGTGAGTAAAAAGTAGTTCGTGAATATTGAGATCCTTGCTTCCTTTACTATTATTTTTTGCTGTTGTTCACGTAGTGATCAAAAATTATGCTGCAGTACTACTGAATATTCCCACGTCAGGTATTTTGTTGTCGTTATGGATACTTGCTGGGTGATATATCGTTATCAATGTAAGTTCTCAGCGAGCACATGCGGTGGAACCTATTGAGTATGGATCCATTCCTCACAACTTACTATCAAGGTATACACTCTGAGCCGCAAGATCTACAACAATGAGTGCATTTTTAGATAGAGAACGTATAGACTATAAAGATTATAAGGATTTTTCACTTTCGCTGCAAGCGTTGAAAGATGGAAAAGTTGAGGCAATAGTATGAGATGCAGCTGTATCAAAATACTATGCACAAAATGAAGGAAAAGATAACGTTTCAGTTGTATGAAATGTATTTGAGCCAGACAAGATTGCTATAGCTTTCCCAGAAGATTCACCATATCTAGAAAAAATAAATAAAGCTCTTTTGCAGATTAAAGAAGAATGAACATATAATGAATTAGTAGAAAAATATTTTTGAGATACGCTTTATTAATTAGTATACTTTTGCACATTATGAAAAATTATTTCCTTCATCATAAATATGTACTGAGTCTAGCTTTCGCGATAAGTCTCTTCTTTGTTCATGGGTTTGCTCAGGAGAGTCTTGTGGTAAGTACGATTGAAAGACCACCATTTGTGATGATAGAAGATGGAGAAATCAGTTGATTTTCTATTGAGTTATGGGAAGAAGTTGCAAAAAGATGAGACATCGAATATATGTTTGAGGTAGAGACTGTATTTTCTGATATGCTTGATAAGGTATCAGCAAAAGAATCTGATCTTGCCGTTGCTAATATTTCTATTACGTCACAAAGAGAAGAAACCATGGATTTCTCTCAACCTACCTATGATTCATGATTACATATGCTCGTGAAGGATACATGAGCTACCTGATTTTTATTGAATGATATACTATGTTGATGGCAGTGTCTGTCTTTAGTTGGATGCATCATCTTCTTGTTGCTATCTCTTATTATTGTTCGTAAAAGAGTAACTGCTCCTCTACTTTCTCGTATACTTCATATAGCTATATTATCAGCATTGTTTGTAAGTATATTTGTGTTGAATATGGTATATCAACAAGAAAAAAACAAACATAACACCATCGATATCGCTGCATATCTTTCGACGCATAGTGTATGAGCAGCAGCATGAACTACAATGTCAGCGTTTCTCGATGAACTAGGTATTTCTTACACATCATATGAGGATTTTGATGATTCACTTGCGGCTTTGGAGTCTGGTGAGGTAGAAGTGATACTGTGAGATGCAGCTATTTCTTCGTATTATGTAGCGCATGAATGACAAGGAAAGGTAGATATTCATTGACCTTTGTTTGCTCCAGATAAGTTAGCAATTGCTTTTGTAGAAGATTCTCCATATGCTGAGGAAATTGATATTCTTCTCTTAGAGATAAAAGAAGATGGAACCTATGGACAACTACTAGACAAATATTTCTGACGATAAGGATCTATTATTTAAACTTATAGAGGTCTTTTTTCCCTTGGAGGTAAAAGATAATTTTTCTGATACATTTACCAATTTTGTATAATGGTGTAGAAATATATTTATATTTGGATAAGGATATCATGATCTTTTCATACCAATTGCTTCATATAATGAGATAGTCCAAATGTTGTGCAGCTTCCTCACCAACAAAAATTCATTCATGAGTTATCAAGAGCATACCTTGATTGATATTGTATCATTGGTGTTGCAATACATGTATAAGGTCAAGCTCTTCTCTTGCATTTTGTATATGGACATTAAATTTTTTTCTCAATTCGATGTATGTAGAAAACTGTTGGCAAATATAACATTCACCGTCGTAGAGAAGAAATATATCTTTTTTATGTGTGTGTGTCATGTCGCACAACAGTTAAATAACTCTAGTATACTCACCGTTTGGTATTTTTCCAGACATTTATAGTGATTATTCTTTTCACATATGAAAACGGACCTTTGCTGAATCGCAAAGGTCCGTTGATTAAAAAGTACGTTTTTGATTTTACCCGCCGCATCGGGTAATAGCATAGGGGTCTGCTTGACCCTCTTCAAAAACTTGAACATTTGGTGTATTAAATATGCAATCAGATTTGCTTATTCGTAATATACTGTTTACCTGTACCCGATTTAGATTGTTTATCACAGGATAATAAAATCCATCGTGATATTCAATCTCAAACGGATATCCGAGATTCTGAAAGAATTGGACCCCTTCGGAAGTGTTCATTAGATACTTCCTGAAGGAGACTGTCAGGTCTCCAGAGGGAATTTCAATTTGGTTTTGAATTTCCCTCCCAGTTGCCCAGGATTGATCAGATATTTGACAGACTGGACCCTCTACAACAGGCCTAGTGACCATGTTGTAGGTTGTGGGAGTTACAAGAATTTCTTGAATGTACTGTTGGCTCCCACTGAATAGGCATGTATTGTTAAGAATTTTTTTGATTCTTTCTGTATCTTCTGTACGTACACCGTCCAGGACGGCTACGTAGGTCACATATCCAGTATTAGTAGGTTCCTCCAGAATTCTAACTGGACTTTTCCACTTAAGCAGATTTTGTAGGCCTTCGGAGTCTGGGCGACTCCACCGACCGAGTTGCCAGTAGATTCGTCCTGAAGAAACTTTTTCGTAGCCTGCGGTGACTACGTTAACTGCCTCTTCAAGGTAACTTTCTCCCCATGCCGTCCAAGGACAGCATTCGTTGTCTTGTCCATGCAGGGACAAGGTGAGACTTAGGAGCGTGATTGTGATAAGTAATGATTTCATGGTAATTTATTTGTTTTCCGTTTTTTGTTTTGGTGAATATTTTTTATAATTATAAAATATGTAATGTCAATATTTTATTTATTTACTATAATGTATACTAGTTGAGTGACTAGACTGAAGATATACAGCAAGAATATACAATAAGCGGATTACTTTCTATTTGACTACTTACTGTTGAACTATTCACTTTCTGATAAGAAATCTAGCAACATTATTTGCAATAATATCATATCCATCTTTATTTGGATGCATTCTATCAGGAAGATTTAGTGAACTACGTCCTGCAACACCTTGAAGAAAAAATGGAATCAAAGGTATATCATATCTCTTAGCTAGTATTGGATATACTTTAGTAAACTCTTTTCAGTAGGTAGTAATCAAACTTTTAGGTATTTTCATTCATCCAAGTATGACTTGAATGTTCTTTTTTTGTAAGTGTTCTATAATAGCACCAATATTTTTTTCCATAACTTCCAATGACAGAGAACGTAGTCCATCATTTGCTCAGATAACTACAATAGCTATATCACCAGGTTTTGATTCTACTATAAGTTGGTCTAGATTGGCTAGAAGTCATGATGAAATTTCTCATGATTTTCATCAATTGATGACAGTGTATCAATATCATTTATTTAACAATATGTTTTCAAGTTGTTCAGGATATGCATCTTTTATATCTATACCATATCACTCAGTAAGACTATCTCATAAAGCAAAAATAGTTCATTGGTGTACTGGATCTATATCCATAACGGAAGAATTAATTTTTTCTTTATTATATCAAAAGAACCATCAGCAAAGTACTGTGAGGAATATCAAAACACATCATAGTAGTAGTTCTTTTTTCATTAATAGTAATTAGATATAGATATGTAAAGTATACGTATAGAATCAGAAATTGTAAATATATAAAACAAATCAACTGCGATTGGATGATGTATGCATTATTTCAATATAAAAAATGTAATGATTTTTGGGATCACAAGATTTTTTTTGCTCTAGAATTATTTAAATGTATACTTATTAGTGTTTTATAAAGTTATACTATGTTCAAAAAACTTTTCTCCAGATATAGTCGCTTGTCTAGTACAAGCAGATATATGCTCAACATTTTTTGGCTCTTTAATTTGAGTCGAATTGTGAGTCTGTTTTTTGTGAATATGTATTTGTACCAGTTTACACAAGAAATAGTTGATAATATCCTGTATACAATGTATATGTTCAGTGCAACATGGATATGATTTTTGCTCATTGGGTATGGATCATCACGCACTCACCTCGACTTGAGAAAACTAGTAAAACTGGCATTTATACTTTTTGGTTTGGCCTACTGAGTCCTGATCTTATTTCCTTGACATTGAAGTATTGTATATGTGTTTGGTATTTTGTCAGGCTTTGCTCAAGCTGCATATTGGACGTGATATCATACATTTGAACTTACCTATCTAAAAGATAAAGATAAACCTTTTTATTCTTGAATAATAGGAACAGGCTCTGCATTGTTATGAGTTATTTGACCGATTGTCATGACATGATTATTGTATGTAAATACATTTATCATGCCAGCATTCCCCTATTTTTTGATATTTTTGGTTATGATGCTCTTATTTTTTACTGGTATTGGTTATATAGGCAATTTACCAAAGCTTGATACACCAAAAATAAGAAAAAAAGATATTAGAACTTTTTTTAATATCAAAAAACATAAATATGCATTGTGATATTTTTGAAGTACGTGAATTACCTCATGATTGAATTTTCTAATAACTTTGTTGGGTCTTATTATCCTATGATCTGATATAGATATGTGAGTGTTAATTTCATTTAAGTGATTGGTAAGTACTCTTGTATTACTTTATATAAGTAGTTTTTTGAAAAATAGTAACAAAATGGGTTTATTTGCTAAAGCTCTTACTGTACTATGTATTTGTTACATTTGAATAAGCTTTATTTTAGAGCCAGTTGTTTATATAGTTCTGTCATTATTAATGTCGATTGTCCTTAGGATTTCTAGAGTGGTAATTATGACAAACGATCTGATATATATGAAAAAAATGCATGGAAAGAAACACAATGTATTTACGCCTATTTTAGCAAGAGAAACTGTGTTATTTGCATCAAGATTTATTGTATTGTCTATATTATTGTGAATGACGTTTTTCTTATTAAATCTTCTAGTTATCCAATTTGGTATAATTGTAATGGCCCTATGATATGTAAGTATTCGATATTTATCAACAAAAGAAGAAGAAGAGATTTTACTAAAGAAAAAGAAATAATTACAGACTATCTTTTAGATTGATATGCAGACCCAGAGGGAATTGTGCCTTGCATCTAATTCCTCTACATTACTATATAGTTTTTCTTTGTATCACATTTGGTATTGTTTATATGTTTTTTTTGAAATTTAGGGACAGGGAGTTTTTGATAAACTCGAAATGTGAGAAATTGATTTAGGATGTTGTTAAATTGAAGCCATTAATTGTAATTATAAATAATTAAATTTTTGTAACCTCTTGTATTTTTTCTCCTGTGATCTTGAAATAAATTTTATGATTATATATTAAAATTAACTTCGAGTATTTGACATACTTATTCATTAGATATATACTTATAGAGAGTTTTTGATATTTTTTGATTTTTATGATATCTCAGACTAAATTTATTAGTTATTCTTTTAGTGATAAATATGCGTATCTATCACATATATTAAGTATGGTAGAAACGAAAAGTAATAAGAGTTTGTTACTATGTCAGAAGCTGCTGTCTCTTATTGAGCAACCTTCAGATAAGTTGCTAAATTATATTTTTGATGTCATACATAATCAAACAAAACAATATAAGAAAAACGAAGAAGATGCAATGATAATAAGAATGAATAGACATACAAAACTGATTCAAGATGCAGAGAATAAAGAATTATGAGAAGAAATGGATATAGATCACATATTGGAGAATATTTAATTTAATAATATTATTGTTATGTGATTAGATACAGCTTCATTCAATGAAAACATAACTATAGATGGAAAACTTACTAAGGAAGAACTAACTTTTCTACAAGGTTATCATTCTGAAATTATTGCTGATAGAAAGAATTTTGCTGAAATGTTTGATCTTGATAATCTTATCATGTCTTGTAAGTGATGTGTTACTATTGCACAAGTATGAGCTAAACTAAATTGGGATAATGAACATGTTGCCCTATTGCAAGCTTATCTTTTCAATGATGTATCAGAAGTAGATTGTATGTTGTGAAAAAAAACTTTTCAGAAAATAGTATCATTTTCAAAACCAATATGTATGGCTCCTGCAGAAGAAGAGGTTGTTACTGATGAGTGTTCTTTGGCTCCAGCAGAAGTTCTTTCTGATGAGTATTCTTTGAGTAAGAGTGATTTCGATAAGTATTTTTGTCTTGAAGATTTTGTTCAATGAACATGAAATTGTTATGCTGTTGCTGTTATGGATTCGCTACAGGATCTAGATAATTTTGAACATCTTATGAGATGACATGTTACTAAAGTACAGGGTTGATTTGAAATAGTATTACCTTTAGATGTAGAACCCAAAGATCAACATATATACACAGTATTAGATACATTTCTTGTTCCTCAGTTAGCAATAACGTGAAAGTCTAATAGTATGTTGAAAACAACTAGCGGATATAGTTATCTTTTACATGCAATGTGACAGAGAGAAACATGAAAACAACAGTTTGATTTTCAGAGAATAATTGGCTGAATTTCTCTTCATTCTATGTGTACGCTTTTTTCTCATAAAAAGACATATTATGAAAGATATTCTCATGATAAAGAGGATCTTCATAAAGCAATCAAGTCGTTTCAACCATGAAAAGATATGTTAACCCTTGGTGTGAAAAAATGAGTTGAATGATACGAGAATGTCTCTTTAAAAGCTAAACTTAATCATTGTGTTTCAGTGGAGGAAGTTCGTAAAGACTATAGTGGAGACATTCTTAGTATTATTATTTCTGATCCTAATGCAGCAGCAGAACATATTGAAATTTCTCTAAATAAAGTTTTTGATGCCGCTTTAGTAAAAGCTAAAGATGTTGAAGAGCTTGATGAGCATAATGCTGAGTTCGATGCTTCCTCAAGGTGAGTATCTTCTATTCCATGAGATATACTAGATCCTGAATACATCTCATCATTAAATCTAGAAAATGAAGATCTTACAATCAATACAATAATAGAGTGAATGGATGAGGAAAATAAGTCTCTAAGAGAAGAAAGGTGAGATGTTATTGTAACTAAAGTTTCTGATTCTCAGCATAAGATAGATAGCCGACATAAATATGACACCACTGTATGATTTAATGCCTATGATTATAATGTTAGTAAGATAACGAAAGAATGGGATGATTATTTTAGATTAAAGTATTGAAGGTATCTTTCTGAGGATAATGAAAGTTTAAAGAGTTCTCTTATAGATGATGAAATTTCTCAATTAGATCTCTCTTCAGCTGCTGATACATATACACTTGCTTTTGGTAGCTACGTATTAGATTTTTGAGAGCAAGTGAATATTCCCTATTGGGCTCCAGAAGATTTTATACAGAAAGTTAGTATTTATCTTCCCAAATTGACTGTATTTATAAATAGAATGAGAAATAATTATATTGATAAAAAATTATGAAATGGTAGTAGTCCATTCTCTTTATGAGATGATGGAATACTCTATTTTGACGATGATATATCTAAAACTAAAAGAAATGGATGATATTTTCGTGATTTTTTTGATGATAACATAAATTGTCTCGAGGATTGGGAATTGCTTGGTATTGATCCACATGATAGAGCGATCAAGGATAAAATAGTATTGCTTCTTAATGAGATGTATGATTCATAATAAATAATTAACTCTATATGCACTTTTAAAGAGTACTATTTCCTATACTAAAAAAAGAGGTTTATGAACCCCTGAAATCCCAGTGGTGTATACCTCTTTAGATGTATGTGAGTGATTGAATGTTCGCTGATCAGGCCCAGTGGGAATTGTGCCTTGCATCTAATTCCTCTACATTACTATTTAGTTTCTCTTTGTATCAAGTTTGGTATTGATTATATGCCTTTTTTGAAATTCAGGGACAACGAGATTTTTGACAAACTCGAAATGGGAGAAATTGATTGAGGATATCGTGAGTGTGAAGCCTTTGCTTGCTTGTATGCAAGTAAATAATGTATATTAGCATCTATATTTTTACCTTGCCCTCAATAGTAAAAACATCTTGCAATTATTTTACTTTTGAGTATTACCTACTCATTTATTTTTTACTTTTGAGGAAATGAGTGTATCAACTAAAGTACCAGTAACCGTATTGTCTTGATTTCTTGGAGCTTGAAAAACTACACTGCTCAATCATATACTTTCACAAAAATGAGACACTAAAGTAGGAGTAATCTTAAATGATATGTCAGAAATTAATATAGATCATATGTTGGTGGATCAAACTGGGAGTATTTCTCGCACTGATGAAACTCTTGTAGAAATGTCTAATGGATGTATTTGTTGTACCTTACGTGAAGATCTTCTCAAGGAGGTCGAGAAGTTATGTAAGCAATGAACATACGATGCTATTATTATTGAGAGTACATGAATTTCAGAGCCAATTCCTGTAGCCCAAACATTTTCATATATCGATGAAGAAACCTGAATTGACCTGGGACAATGGGCAAGACTTGATACTATGGTGACTGTGGTAGATGCTACGAGGTTTATGGATGATTTCAAAAGTGAAGAAGAATTGAATGATAGACAACTGTGACTCGGTGAAGAAGATGAAAGAACAATTACTCACCTGCTTACTGATCAGGTAGAATTCTGTGATATATTGATCGTGAACAAACGAGATGATATAGATAGTGCACAACAAAAAAAATTACTTGCCTTACTCAAGGCATTACAATCAAGTGCTCGTGTTATTACTACAAATCAAGGGAAAGTACCAATCAATGATATAGTAAATACATGACTTTTTGATTTTGAAATAGCATCAGCGTGAGCATGATGGATGAAGGAACTTACTGAAGAACATATACCTGAGACTGAAGAATATGGTATTAGTTCTTTTGTCTATACACCTCAAAGACCTTTTCATCCTCAAAGATTATGGTCTATGTTACATCAAGAGCGACCTTGAGTGGTAAGAGGTAAGGGATTTTGTTGGTTGGCTAGTAGACCTGACGCAGCACTGAATTGGCAGCTTGCTTGACCTCATGTGTCCTTGTCATACTGATGAAGACGATTGTGTACCTATCTTGATCAAGAAGTTGCTATGATGGATCTTGAAGTGCAAGAAGAATATGTGCGTTTACGTTCCCTAGAACATTGAGGAAGAATTACACAGATGGTAGTCATAGGTATTGGACATAGCAAAGAAGTAATAAAAAATATGTTAGATAGCTGTCTGGTTACTGATGAAGAATGGACACAGAAACGAGATACCTTTGATGATCCTTTTGAACAAATTATGTCACTTAGATAAATTTATTTTTAGTAAATATGTATACCCATGATGAAAAATATACCTATAGAAACACTTCATTTAATTGCTTGATATTCCTTGGTCGCTTCATGAATAGTAGTCTTTTTTATCTCTGGCTTTGAGATGGCACTTTCTTGGATGATATTTGGTGCTATGTATATTTCTATGTCGGATGTTGGAGAGGATGATATGTCTGAGAAAAAACTACAATCTAGATGACACTATATAAGAAGAATGTTTGGATATTTATGAGCAACGCTTGGTGTGGTGCTTTTTTTCTACTATATTGCCTCTCTTTTATATTTAGTCTAATAAAATATATGTATACATTTGATACAGATATACTCATTATCGGTGGATGAGCAGCATGAATTGGAATATGAATTCTCTTAGAAAAATGTGGTATGCAAAATTATACGATTATTGAACGTAATACCATTGGTTCGTCGTTTAGTGCATGGCCGAAATATAATCGTTTTATTTCACCATCTTTTTGTGGTAATTTTTTTAATGCTGTTGATCTAAACGCGATATCTCCTGATACGTCTCCTGCATTTTCTTTACAAACGCAGCACCCATCCGGAGAAGAATATGCAGCATACTTACAAGCTACAGCCGAACATTTTCAAGTACAAGTAAATGAAGGTATTGAAGCGCAAAAGATAGAGAAAATAGATAATGTGTTTCATGTACAAACTAATCAAGGACTATATACAAGTGCTTTTCTCATATGGGCTGGATGAGAATTTCAATATCCAAATGATGCACCGTTTCCGTGAAGTGAGCTTTGCCTTCATACTTCAAAAAAAGATACCTTTGATGAAGATGACTATGTGATTATTGGTGGATATGAAAGTGGTTTAGAGCTTGCTACATATCTTTTGTCACTAGGAAAAACCGTTTCTATTATTGATTCTTGAGCTCCTTGGGAAGTAGAAGCAAGTGATTCTAGTATATCTGTTGCTCCTAGTACTAAAGATAGACTTCTTCCGTATATTGGGTCAGATAAATTGAGCATGTATACGAACTGACTGGTTACACAGGTGACTTCATCATGAGATGAGTATCATATTATACTGGCTGATGAATCATATATCCCTACAAAAAATCCTCCTATTCTTGCTACAGGTTTTAAGTCTCTTCCACCTATAATACAAGAATATTTTGAACTTCGTGAAGACTCAAGTATTTCTCTTACTGAGTATGATGAATCAACAAAAACACCTTGATTATTTCTTAGTGGCCCACGTGTCAAACATGGTAACGCGATTTTTTGCTTTATATACAAATTTCGTCAAAGGTTTCCTATCATTGTCGAGTATATATTATGAACATTAGATCTAGATATGGAATGAATTGAAGAATATAAAAAAGCAAATATGTATCTGAAAGATCTGACCTGTTGTGAAAATGAGTGTATCTGTTAGGAACTTCTTAGAAATTACTCTCATTATTTATCTACTCAGAAATTTTTGATATTATGCAACGAAATAGCCTATATAAAAATACTTTGGAAAGTGCTAAAGATATCTGTTCTCAGTGATCTCATTGGCTAAAGAAAAATAAAAGTAAAGCGCTCATTGCTTGTTTGTTAGCTTTACCATGAACATTTGCTCATGATACAGTTGAAGACGTGCAACAAACAGATCATACTGAAACTGTATCTCCAGTATTGGCACACTCTCTCGCTAGTGAACAAACATATAGTATAGATGGATACTACTTTGCAGAACAACTGAGCTGCTATGAAGGTATGGATTTTTCTGATACGTGGAAAGATGTTGTATTTACTTCATTGGTTCATACTATTATTTGATCGTATGGTTGCTCATCCTCATCGTATGAACATTTATGAACATGATGATGAGCTACATCAGACGTCTACTGGTTTCAAGAACAAATATTGTGCATTACACCTGATGGATATCGATGACCTCTGACTACTCTAGCATATTTAGAACTTATGTGATTCGAAATTGAAACCAATGTATCTAATATACCTAAAGTCATTCTAGAGTGAGATGAACAACAGCAATCTGATTCCGATATTGTCTCAGAAGAATCTAGGTTATGAAACTTTCAACAAGATGGTTCAGGTGAATCCAGTTATGAGTATGACACAGTCAGCTACGAACATGATACAACAAATGAACGTATATCTGATAGCTTATCACATGATGAAATTATAGATTCAATGCAGTCATACTTACTAGACACATTATCTATTGTGCAAGTGCCTATGGAAAATAAAAAATATCTTGCAGATACTATTATCCAAGTATTTGAGACATGAGAAGCTCAAGATGTTCATCTATCGAAAACAAATGATTGATCTGTAATTCATGCATCCTTATCTTTGGATACTATTAATTTTATGTGAGATTCATTAGCTCTTGAAGAGAGATTTGATAGATTATATGACACTATACAAAATCATGGTGCCTGAGATAGTTTTGGTGATAATGTGTTAGTATCGATTCATGAGAAATGTAAAACCGATACAGCATGAGTATATACAGAGTATCCAACATGAAGAACGTATCCTATAGGACTTGGAAAGTTGGCATGATATATGGTACTTGAAGATGTACACAAAGAGGTAGTTGTCGATGCCAAAATTCCTTTTGTATGTGATATACCTCATGTCATGTTAGCACATGAACAATTTTTGGCATGAATATTACCAGAAAACTCTCCTTTTGTCTTTGCATATATAGATGGTATCTGATGGGTATGGATGAATAAACATATCTGAGTATTTACAGATAACGAAAAAAACACATATATAAAAGAAAATGAATCACTTGTGGCTATTACTCAAATTATTTCACCTGAACAAAAGTTATCATCTGTTGTATTATATCTTACAGCAGATAATCGTCTAATCATAAGAGAAAAGCCAAGATCGTTTTGACTTTCTATGAAAAAAACTTTTGAATTTACTACAGATGTCCCAGTAGAGCCGAATAGTAATTGAGTATATCATATATGAAAGATCTATGAACCTTGAGTGTGGATTCCACAAAAAACAACTGAAAATGATCTGTATTGCACACTAGATTGAAGACTGGTATCGAAAAAATGAACTCCTGTGAAACCACATAATCATGCACCAGAAGATGATATGCTATGATGATTTGTTCCACAGCATAGAGTCGAATTGAATACTATGGTATGAAATGAATGAACTTCGTTGTGACTCTGACATGAACGGACAAGTACATGATTACTTTCTAATCGTGCGTATGTCTCAAGTCATACACATGCACAATGACTTAGAGCTCCATGAGTCCTAGATATTGAAAATATCGACAATCAACAAATTGATTATACAATAGATATGCATAATTCATTATTGTGATTATATTTTCTTCAAAAGGATATATATGCATCATGGAGAATGAGCGCACATGTGAGAATGGATAATGAATTTACTTTCTCTGATGCATCTCGTTTTGCATACACACCAAGTCTTTCATTTTGATGATGATTGTACTATGTGTCTAATACATTTCAGACATATGCTCGTTTATGATTTGATCCGATGGACACGCAACTTATGTTACAATGATGAGCTCAACGACATCCTCATCCATCAAATCGATCTTTATTCACTTCATATTCCATTTGATGAGAGGAAGCTTGAGTTCAAGTATGAGCAGAATATCATATTGGTAAACGAAGAGTATGACCTTTACTACACAGTGCCCCCTCAAATACTCTAAGATGATGAGTTAAAATTCACTATACTATCGAATAACTATTATCAATATATCATTTTAACAATAAAAAAACTAGTCACAGACTAGTCTCTCGAGAGTTTGTACATCAACTTTAGGTCCAGAGGGAATTGCTCAATGCATCTAACTCCTCTACATTACTATATAGTTTCGCTTTGTATCACGTTTGGTATTGTTTATATGGTTTTTTTGGAAATTCAGGGCACTACAACGACATTGAGAACTTTTTTCCTCCATTGTCCTGATTATGATGTAGAAGCTTTATGAAAGCTAGAATATCCTAAGTTTGGTACTCGTATCAAGCCTTGGGTGCCTGAATCCCAGAGGTTGAAGAATGATATTAGTGAGATATAAGAAAAGCATCTAGGAATAGAGACTTTGGGTGAAGTGAGGTTATTGGTTATGATAAGGAAATGGTTTGAGAACTTAATTTAGAATTTGATGCATTAAAAAAACCTCGCAAAGAAATTCTTTATGAGGTTAATAATTTCAATTACCAACCCATAAAGAATTTCTTAGGTTGGTCTTAATTACTTGTCCTAAAAGACAAAGTTTTTCCACTCACGCATACTAGCAGTTTTTACTTTTCCTTTTTTGGGGCTTTTTACATACATACTTGAAGAGCTGATAAAATTATATCTTAATCCAGTTACACCTTTATTATTGAACATAATTAAAGATTTTCCTGAAATCTGATAAAACACAAACTCATCTTGTAACACAATCCCTAAAATAGCTGCTACTTCTGAGTTATTAAAAATCAAAGTAGTACTCTCATCAACTTTAATATCAAGGTATTCAAATTGATGTGTATTTCCTTTGAATGACTCAAAAAAAGATTCTGCACAATTGATTAATATTTCATATTGGGTTAAATCCCACAATGAATTATCATCTTCCTATTGTGCCGAGAATACGGCGAAGTCATTTCCATTCAGAAATTCCTCGGTGCATTCTTGATAAGAACCTATGCCAGAAATTTTAAGATTCTGGGCATTAACAGTAAAGGTAAGGGATAGAATAAAGCTTACAGATAATAAAAAACGCATAATGATTACTTTTTATTTTATGCCTACTATTAAAGGGTTTCAGCATTCCCTGATATAGAATTTATATATTATTCTCTTAATGTCAATAGTGTTTTATGGTGTTGTTTGTAGTTCTATATAGAAAAACATAATTTATGTCCTTTAATTACATAAAAAAAGTTCACCACTACCCTCAATCCTTTTTGAGGTAGTTGTGAACTTTTTCTTTAAGCCAGAAAAATCTTATTTTATATAACTTCTGAAGTGTCTAGACTAGATAAATTTGCAAAAAATAACACATTCAGGGCACTACAACGACATTGAGAACTTTTTTTCTACAGTGTCCTGACTATGATGTAGAAGTATTGTGAAAACTAGAATATTCAAAGTTTGGTACTCGTATCATGCCTTGGGTGCCTAAATCACAGAGATTGAATAATGATGATAGTGAGGTATAATAAAAGCCTCTATTGCTAGAGGCTTTGGGTACAGTGAGTTTATTGGTTATGATAAGAAACTGGTTTGAGAACTTTAAACATATCACTTAGTAACAAGAACTTTGAAGAGGTGGGACAACTAGGAGACTGTATTTTTACAGTCTCCTTCACCTGTACTATATTATTTAAGTAGTAATTTTTATATTCATATAATTAGATAATTAAGTACTTTGAACGACAATATTTCTCTCTCTCAAGTAAGCAAAGAGAACTGGTAAAATAACTAGAGTAAGAAACACTGATGTGATCAAACCACCAACTACTACAACCGCTAATGGCTTTTGAATTTCAGATCAGATACCTGTCGTAATCAACATCGGTAAGAGTCAGATAATTGACGTAAATGCTGTCATAAGAATAGGGCGTAACCTACGCATAGCTCATTCAACTATTGCCTCGTAAATACCATCTTTGGTAATAGGCAACTCTTGAGCAGAATGTACTTCTTCTACATCTTGTTCCAATAAAGGAAATCAGAACTTCTCACGATAGGCATTCTCTAGATACACCATAATTACCACACCTGTTTCCACCGCATTTCCAAACAATACAATGAATCAAATCCATACTGCTACTGAGAAATTAAATCATCCAATAAACAAAGCAATAATTCCTCCTACTAAACTCAGTGGAATACTCAATCATACAATCCCAACCAATCCTATATCTTTATAGGTCAGATAGAGAATGAAGAATATCAAAACAATAACTGCAGGAACCACTACGGAAAGAGTTTGTTTCGCTCTTAGTTGATTATTATATTGTCCTGCCCACTCTACAAAGTAGCCATCCGGAAGTTCTAAATTTTCATTTAAATGTTCTTGGCTAGCTTCTACAAATGACACGAGATCTCTTCACTCAACATTCATTTGTACTGCAGACCTCATAATACCATTTTCGCTAGCAATCACTGCAGGTCATTCGTCCAAGGTTATATCAGCAATGGTATCGAGAACTACTTGAGAACCATCTTTTCACATCAGCATCAATGATTTTACATCATCTACATTCTGCCTAAAATTCTGTTTTAGTCTCACCTCAATCCCATATCTTTCTCTTCAATCGATAGTAGTAGCCACCATGTTTCATCCCACTCAGGCCGAAATAGCTGAAAGAGCTTCAGCCTTATCAACTCCATATGTTGCTAGTAGATCTTCTTGTAAATCAATATTGAGATAACGAAGTCATGAAGTACGAACAGCTACTACTCACATAGCTCATGGAATTTGTCACATAAGTTCTTCCACTTCAATAGCTAAGGATTCAAGAATAACTGGATCGTCACCATATATCTTTATACCCACATCACCTTTTAATCATGTCGATAGCATTTCAATTCTTCAAATGATAGGTTGCGTAAATCCATTTCGAACATTATCAATACGTATCTTTCAATTCATTTGAGAAATAAGCTTTTGTTTGGTTATCCCTTCTCTTCGCTCATCTTTTGGTTTTAACGTAATAATTGTTTCTATCATTGCTAAGGGAGCTGGATCTGTTGCAGTATCTGCTCTTCCTGCTTTACCTACAACTGTTGCTACTTCAGGAAATTCTCATATAATTTTATTCGTTTGCAGCAATATCTCTAAAGCTTTTTCTTCTGAAACATCAGGTATAGTCATGGGCATATACATGATAGATCACTCATCTAGTGGTGGCATGAACTCTGTACCAATTTGAGATCCAATCATTCCTCCTATCACTACAAGTCATGCTGTAATAGCTAAGGTAAGTTTTCTCCAATGCAAAGCTCATAAGAGTAATTTCTTATAGCCACGCTGCAAAAAAGTAACTACAGATAATTGATCATCTCTCCATAGTTTCCCTTCGGAAAGGTATACCATCATAGCGGGGACTAAAAATAATGCAGCAAGTAATGCACCAAACATCGCAAAGATATTTGTATAGGCCAATGGTTTAAAAAGTTTTCCTTCCATTCCCGTAAGAGTAAACACAGGTATGAACGAAAGCATAATAATAAAAATTGCAAACACGATAGGCTTTCCTACTTCTAAGGTAGCTTTTTTGATAATAGGGATTCTTTCCCTTCGGGATGTTATCTTCTTTCATACCAAGTGTTGATAGATGTTTTCACTCACTACAATAGCTGCATCAACCATCGTTCATATGGCTATAGCTATTCCTCATAGGCTCATGATATTCGAAGGAATACCAAAGAGATACATAAAAAGAAAGGTTAATACCATACCAACAACCAAAGAAACGACAACCGCCAATGTAGCTCCAAAATGCCACAAGAATATTCACAAAATTAGCGCAGTAATAATAATTTCCTGCACAAGGACATTCTGCAACGTATCTATTGCTCACTTGATAAGAGAAGTTCTATCATAGAATGGTGTAATCGTTATTCATTCAGGAAGACTATTCTCAAGTTCAGTTATTTTTTCTTTAATTGCATCTATTACCTCTAATGGATTCTCTTCATAGCGCATAACTACTATACCACCGACTTTCTCCTGCTCTGCATCGGCTAAGACACCACGGCGAAAAGCTCATCACATACGTACCGTAGCTACATCACTTACCAATAAAGGAACACCATCACTTTTAATTTTGATGACCAAATTTTTTATTTCATCAAGAGAATCAAGCATACCTAATCATTGCACTACGATTTCTCTTCCATCTGAAGAAAGCGTATTTGCTGATATATTATCGCTAGATCATTTAATAGTCATAGTAACTATTTGAAGCGGTATGTTATATTGATGTAATTTCTGTGGATCAACAATGACCTGAAATCTCTTCTCATATCATCATACACTTGCTACCTCTGCGACTCATGGGACAGCTTGTAGTATATATCTTACCTGAAAGTCTTGAATAGAACGTAATTCTGTGAGTGTATGACTATCACTATCAACCGTATACATAAATACTTGCCCTAACCCTGTAGCATCAGGTCATAACATAGGCTTGACGTTAGATGGCAATTGACCTTGGATAACATTAAGTCTTTCTGCAACACGATCCCTAGCAAAATACGTATCAATATCATCCTCAAAGATAATCGTAACCATAGAAATACCTAGCTGTGACATTGCTCTAATATCTTTTACTCATGCCAATCACTGCATATTCACCGTGATTGGATACGTAATTTGATCCTCTACATTCAAGGGACTTTGTCATGACCATTTTGTCATAACCACCACCTGGTTTTCTGATAGATCAGGTAAAGCATCTACGGGTGTTTTTTCTATAATAACAAACCAACCAATCACAAAAATTACCACAAATACAAAGAACGTTACAATACGGTTATGTAAAGCTTGTTTTATTAAATTGTTTATCATTCGGAATAAGTATCGAGATAAAATCTACCTCATAGCTCAATAATTCTGTATAATCAGATCATTAGTTGAAAGGTCTCATTGCACATCAGCAAATTCACCGTCATCAGCCAATACAGAGATACTCATCAGAGTAATATCTTCGTTCTCATCAAGAAGTGGAAGAAATGCTTCTCAAGCAGTGTAAATGATTGTTGAAGTTGGTACCTGATAAGATTTTTTTTGTATCATAGCTAGAGTAATATTCACACGACTATTGTGAGGGAGATTTACTCAGTCAGGTAGTGTTGCTTGTATGATTACTGTTTTACTCATCTGATCTATCTGAGGAGAGATACGATGAATACTTCATGTATATATATGTATGTCACTTTGTGCTGAAGAAAAGTATATACTATCTCACATGGAAATAAGGTTTAAATACTCTTCTGGTAAACCAAACTGTACTTCTCTCTTTGCTTTTTTTGATAAACTAGTAGGTACATCAATTAATTCATACAATGGCATTCACATCGAAACCATATCTCCAACTTGCACCATACGTTTAGAAACTGTTCCTCAAAATGGAGTAACGATCTTCTCGTTTCAACTACTTGCATACTCTTTTCACAAAATTGCTTTGGAAACGAGAAGATTGTTTTTTGCTTGTTGTACTTTCAATCCTTGTTCTGCAGCTACTAAATCTACTTGCTGTTCTGCTTTTTCTAAAGCATCTTGAAATGTAGCAGTCTTTTCTCACAAAGCAGCATTTCATTTATTAATCATATTTTCAAACATAACAAATTCTTGAGCTTGAGACTCTATCGTAGTCGCATAAAGATTTTCTATATCCTCAATCATTTCTTTCATATTGAGTATACTAGTTTGTTTACTTAGAAGCATTTGAGTAAAATTTTCAAGCATATCTTGAGTAAGATTTTCTCTAGTAGTTGAATATTCTATCATATCAAGAAATACACTTATCGTAGTATATGAACTATCTAGAAGTGAAGAAATACTATAATCTCCTCTTTCATACGAAAGCTTTAATTTACTATACGTGTCTAAAGATTCACGTCTGGTTGATGTATTTTTAACACCTAAACCTACACGAAGATCATCAGTATATATTGTATTAGTAGAATGATCACTTCAAAGCATTATATGTTCTAATGTTTGTAGAATAGATTCTACAAGAACTTGTGATTGACTGGTTTCCTGAGTAAGATCAGCTTGTATTTTTTTCAATTGCTCTTTATGTTTGAGCTCTATCTGCGCTAATTCACGCTTACTACTTTCAATATCTACCTTTATCTTTTTTAACATTTCAGCACTAGCAGTATCACCATCAAATTCTTGAAGGTCTTTTGCTAGAGAAACTTTCCCAACCATTTGTTTAGAAACGTTTTCAATAAATTCTAAATTTGCTTCTGCTTCTTCAACTTTCACCTGCTTTTCATAGATATTGGCACTACTTTGGCCTACATCTCAAGGTGGAAGTAATTCTCAAATTGTTTGATTCTCGTTCACTGAATCTCCTATATCTATATAAAGATCTTTAATGATACCACTCCTACGTGAATAGACCGTAGCAAATTCATTAGAAATAATTGTACCAATAAGGGTTAGTGATTGCCCCTCATCTAATATAGTAGGAGAAACAGTTTTATATGTTTCTTTCGAGTCATCCATACGTTTAGTCACTGTTGAATCTGACTTTTTTGTAGGTATTTCTTGTGTATCAGGTACATTTTTTCAAATACCAAATACATAATACACTCAGATTCCAAGCAAGCAAAGTATACAAACAATCAAGAGGTTTTTTTTTCGTTTTTTCCTCATGATTATAGTAGATAAATGAATAAAGAGTTACTTCATGGATTACATATCCATATCATCATCCATATCCATATCATCATCCATATCCATGTCACCTTCTTCTTCTAGCATTTTAACATGCTCTTCAATAGTCATATTCATTCTAGCAGCAGCCTGTTTATTCTCTCTATATTCTTCAAGTGTCCATCCATAATTAGTAGCTTGTTCTTGTTCTGTTAGTGGTTGTTGTGATCCGCATCCAGCGAGAAATAATGTAGCCAATAGTGGTAACATAAGTAGTAATATTGATTTTTTCATAATAATAAGATGTATATAAAGGTAAAAAATATTGCACAAAAAAAAGAGCTTCTCTTAAAAAGCTCATTCAAAAAACATCAAAAACTATAAGATCTGTGTCATATCCTTATGTGAAAAATACGGTGTATTATTACTATATACTAATCAACGATCATCGGGTGGTGCTTGCGATGGATTATTAGCTACACTATCACCATTTTTATCGTCACAGTAAAGCAACTCATTTGTATGTGTATAACATTTGTAATTCGAAGGAATATCTACTGTAACTCGTGATATATCATCATAAGCTCAAAAGCATTTTTCGAAACAATTACCATCTATCTTAGTATTGTCTGCTGATGCTTTCATCATCATTCAACAATCAGACATTACCATTTCTCACTCCTCCCGCACCATGTTCATACTTTGTACATGAGAAAAAATACTGCTAGAGATAAGGTAGCAGAACAAACTCACAAAGACTGAAAAAGATTTCTTACTTAACATGATAGACTACTTATACTTATTGCTCTAATATTTGCAATAATAAGATTCATATTCTGATATCATAAGTTGACATATAATAGGAACATAATTTTTTATGTCCTTTAATTATATTGTAGGACATAAACTCTCTAAGTGTAATGCTCTATTGAGTTTCTACTTGCAATGTATAATTATAAGAGTATTATATGGGTAATAACTAGTATTTTTTATTATATATAACCCATTAAGTAAATGAAATTCGTAGAACCAATAAGAGAAAAAAACAAGATCAGAGACATCAAATTGCTTTTAAGGAGTAAATGAAAGATCAGAGAGTTATTTTTATTTCAACTATGACTTGTTACTGCTTTAAGAATGTGAGATATGTTAGAGCTAAAGATAAAAGATATAGCTAATGATGATCTAACGCTATTATCATCACTTGTGATAAAAGAACAAAAGACTTGAAAAACTAATACTTCAGCTCCTACAAAGAACCTTAAAACTGTACGAGCAGAATATAAAGAAGCTTATCCTACTATTGTAGCTAACAGAGATAATTACGTTTTCTTTAGGTCTAAATCAAGGACTTGAGCTATTAAATGAACTGAAAACATTTCAGTTAAACAATGATGAAGAATCATTACTTCTGCATGCATAGCCGTATGACTACAGTGAAGTTATTCTAGTCATAGTCTACGCAAGACGTATGGTTATCAATCAAGAATGCATAAAGTACCGATAGAGAAAATACAAAAGAAACTTAACCACTCCTCTCCTTGAGTCACGTTAGACTACATAGGTATTACACAGGAAGAGCTAGATAATATAAACCATGAGATGGATTTATAATTTTAGCATTGTTATCTTTCTTGTTTTATATGAGTGAGTCTTGTTTTTTGTCTATAGTGATTTATGGATTATATCGGGGGATATGCTGACCCTAGATTATATATATTTTTTTCCGTTTGAGAGTGGGGCGTCCTCTAAAGAAATAACTCTTAATTGAAATACTATGGTATTCTTAGGAAGGTATACACCATGTAGTACCTATACTTATATTTTCTGGAGGCTGACAAGAGTACTTTGATTCCTTGTAATATGTTTTACTATAAAATTGGGGCATAAAAACTGTAGTAGGTTCATATTTATAATAGAGTGTTTTTAGGATTAAATTATATATACTCATATAATTCAAGTGTTTTATTTATTTAAACTTTAGCTAAATGGAAAAAAGAATTCAACTCATACTATTTTTACTCTGCCTTACTTTTTGACAAGTTATGGCTTATTGAAGTTATAACAATGAGATTAATTGTCGAAGCAATATTTACGATTGTGAAGACTTATGAGACTTAGCACAAGATGTTTATGATTATTGTAAGGATAAAATATGATACGATGTTCACAAATTAGATGCAGATTATGATTGATTAGCTTGCGAGTCTCGAAATTGATAGTATTTACACCAATATCTTTGCTTCGTTAGATGATGCAGAACAGAAGTATATCCAAAAATACCTTAAAGATAATGCTTGAAAAAAACAAACAGTAAATAAATTCTTGTGATGAGTTATTTCTAATGAAAACACTATCAAGTATCATGGTGTATTTTCCTATACCTTCAATGTGAAAGATGAACTGCTCGTAAACTACTTTAATACTATAAAGAAAAAACAATTATCTTACGAATCTAAACCAAAAATAAGTTGAGATAATATTATCTGAGGTAAAATTAATTTTTCTATGTTTGTAGATGATTTGGCAATATTACCAGCTTCATTGAGAGACACTGCAAAAGTATTATATAAGAATCAATGACTTACTCTTGAAGAACAAGAACAAAAAAACACTAGGATTCGACCATTCAAAGACATACTTCATTTTTCACATCGTGGAGTAGAACAATTATGATGAACAACCTTTAAGAAAAGCAAACTAACATATAACTACAGAGTTCAAATCTGAGAACAACAATTTACTGTCTCAGAACTTAAATTACGAGATATAACATATAATTTCATAGATGAACATGCAGACTTTGCTCTTTTCAATACTACCTACAAGGAAGCTATGAAATGATTTATTATAAAATTGGCAAAGAAGTATGAAGAGCGTGAGTTGAAAAGTTTAACGGCTACAGTGAATATATATAATTCTATGATAGAATTCTTTACCGCTTGAATTGATTGAGAGTTATGAGAGATAAGTACTGATAATATAGAAAACTATTTACAGCAACGCAAGATATATCTTGAGAAGGTAGTATGATTAGAAAAACAAAAAAATATTCTACTAAGGCAACAATCATTAATAGTTGAAGCATTTATGGAGTGATTTAGCTGAGAGTTGTTTGAATCTATCTATAGAAAAGATGTAACTGAGACAGTGAGATTAAAGAAGAAACTTGTGCTTAAACTCCTCTTCAAGAAAATTGTGTATACAAGGAAAGATAAAGAAGCTCATCTTGAATATTATTTACTTCCTCATGCAAAAAAGGCTCTATGATTTCAACAAGCAAAATATCTACGCAAGATAAAAATGACAACTCGCAAGTAGATACATATTTTGGGTATGTGAGAATCAGTTGATGAAAAGAACAAAAGAATAGAAATCTTTCTATTCCTTCTCAGATTGAACAAATAAAAAACTATGAGAAACAGAAATCTGATATTATTGTAACAAAGATGTATGAGGAAGTGCATAGTGCATTTAAATGAGGTAATAGACCAGTTTTTAATGCTCTGCTCAAGGAGCTTAAGAAGCGTAATGATATAAAGGGAATTATAGTGTTTAAGCGAGATAGAATATCAAGGAATCCTGATGATTATATAAGACTACAAAAAATTAGATGAGATAAGAATCCTATAGAGATAATCAGTATTAGTGAACCCATGATAAATTCTTATCTAGGAAGATATATGATACGTGATCTACAAAATAGATCCATCCTCTACTCTGAGGAACTTTCATTTAGAGTAAAACTATGACATAGAAAGAAACTACAGATGTGAGGATATCCGTACAATGCTCCTTTTGGCTACAATATTCATAAGTGATACTTGTCTCCAAATCCAGAAACAAGTGAGATGGTTAGATTTATATTCAATACATATGCTACATGACAATTTTGATTGAGAAAATTAGCAGGTATTGTAAGAGAAAAGTATTGAATGAAGAAATTTACGAAAGGATACTTAGAGCATATAATGTACAATACTATCTATTATTGAATATGTACTAAGAAATGGATGTTGGGTACAGAAGAATACGCATTCTTTGGAGCTGAAAAGCCTTGAGAATTTGTAGAACTCTATCCTATAAAGACTATAGAACCTTTGATTACTCAAGAGCTATTTGAGGAATGTAAAGAGATAGCGAGATTAAGAAGTCCATACAACTGAGTGAGAAGCTGAGTAGCTAAATTTCCTAAGGTGTTTCAGTGTGTTTGCTGAAGAAATCTCAAGAGATACGACCAAAAATGAAATAGATATTTAGCATGTATTAAGCATATCAATTATAAGTTCCCCAATAGATGCCATGAAAGACATACTAATCTGAATCTTATTGATAAACAGGTAGAGAAGATAGTGAGATGATGGATACCGAAAGAAGATGAAAGAGAAGCTATATTACAACAAGTAAAACAATGGGAGAAAGATGCAGGACAAGCTAGAACACAACAACTCAGTCAGACCCTTGTAGATATAGCCAAGCTACAAGACAAACAAGAAGAGATGACGACTAGCTATGCTACTGATGCTATTAGTAAACAAGTGTATCAAAAGACTTCAGAACATATTCAGCAAGAAATAACTGCTAAAAATAAAACTATTCATCAGTTAGAGAAAGAAGACGTATATAATAAGGCTATGCAAAAAATGCGTTCATTTATCCAAATGCTTGGGAAGCGAGACTCTATGCTAGATAACAGTGATTTAACAAAAAAAAGTTCACAACTATACTCCATACTTCTGAAGGGAGTTGTGAACTCTTTGATAGGTGGTAGAAAAGTCTTATCTCATAAGGCTTTACAGCCGTTTAGTTTGCTTGAAGTTCTCAGTATTGGGGGTATTCAGGCCCAGAGGGAATTGAACCCACTACGCGCGGCTTTGGAGACCGCCGCTCTACCAATGAGCTATGGGCCTAAGGCAATAGTGACATAAATCACATGTCCATGTGTATAGTCATTTGTAAGGCAGAAATCAAGACAATATTATGCTAGGCTATATGTTGCAATACATACTATGACTAGTATATTATGGTCAGTTGTGTTTTATATTTTCACAATAGTTTCTATGCAATTTTTTTCTCAATTCCACCAAATACTAGTATGAACTTGGTGAACCATACAACTTCATTGGCGTAAGTTTGTAATTCTCATACTTTTATTGTGGGTGTGATGATGGGCAATGACCTATGGTATCACTGAATACTTTGCTGATCTTCCATTGGTATTTGAAGGTGACGAAATTACACTTGATCCAGCAGTGATTACATGAAAAACAGTAGTTGAGGTTTGGGAAATTTTTCAACCTGCTGCCATATCATTTCTTGCGATAGGGATTGTTACTATTGTAGTGTTGTTGTTAGTACAAATTATGGTAACTAAACTTTCACTTCACTCTACGCATCAAGAAGTTGGAGATACTGCTTCATTTTCATTGAAGAAAATACTTCCATACATAGGAACAAGTATTTTCCAAAGTTTTCTTTTGTTTTTGTTATATTTGTTACTTATCATTCCAGGTATTATCTATTCTATTTATTGGTTGTTTAGTACGATTGAGGTTGTAGCTACAGATAATAGATATAAACAAGCTATGAATGCGAGTAAATCTATAGTGTCATGAAGATGGCGAAAGACGGCTGTATATTTGTTGCTTATTATCATACTTATTTGATTGCTACAAGTACTGATAGTACAACTTATCACGCTTATTCCTGATGTGAGTATAGCAGATGCATTATTGAGTCTCTTATGAAGGATTGTACAAATATTTGTGATGATTGTGATGACACACTTCTATTTGGTATGGAAATCTAGTATAGTACTTGCTCAAGCTGAGCAAGCGAGTGTCTAAATATACTATCATAAAATAAAGATTGAACCTATACCTTCATGGTATAGGTTTTTTTGTGCAAAAAATTTGACAAATGTTGATATTGTTGATATGATTAGATTGTTGATAAGAAGTACCACACGTAAGCAGTATTTTTATTATCTGAAAACAAAAATATTATGAGTACTACAAACGTACTATGTGAAACGCTAGAGAACTTTAGTTCTATTTCTTTAGAAGAGCTTAATTCTAGCGCTAGTTTTCTTGATAGAATAAACACTAAGTATCTCGTACATGCACATCAATTACCTGATATTATTCATCATTTGAAACAGCATTTTAGCGTTTTAAATATTAAAGACAAAACCGTTTTTTCATATGACAATATTTACTTAGATACCAAGGAGTATCTATTTTACCAACAGCATGAATCATGAAGTTCTTCAAGAACAAAAGTGAGAACCAGACATTATTTGGATGCTGATAATCTAGCATTCTTTGAATATAAACATAAAGCAGGAGATATTCAACGTAAGCATAGATTTCAATGTCCAGTTGCAGAACATGGAAAACTCACTCCATCAGGTATGAAATTTTATCATGAACTTTGGCAGGATATCTATCCACACAAAGAAGTGCAATATATTTTTCCTTCAATGTGAACTCGTTACAAAAGATTTACTCTATGTTCACATAATATGAAAGAAAGATTGACGATTGATTTTGCTATAGAGCTCATAGAACTAAGAGGTGAAAATAAGTGAGCTATAAAAATTCTTGATGGAGTTGCTATTGTTGAAAGTAAATCTATGAGTCATGATTGTCTTAGTCATCGTGTTATGGAACAACAATGAATCCCTAAAGCAAAAGCTTGTAGTAAGTATGGTCTTGGTATTTATTATCACAATCATGCTGAGACTCGAAAAAAGTTTCAACACACATTAGATACTATTGATTTTATCAATACGTGCGGTGGGTATGCAGAACATGAACATCTTCTTTTGAATAATGTAGAAATGCCTGTTAATGCTTCTTAAGCATAGAATATGGTATTTTATATGCCTTAAAAAGACTTCTGGATCCATAACTGGCCGTTGTCTTTTTTTCTAATCCCAAACGTTCTATCCAGAGAAATATTTCTTCTTTTGAATTGGCTTCAATTTCAAGAAGTGGTGGTATTCCTGAGTATATATCAATATCGAAATGAACCGTTCATAAACTATAGGATATTCTAGTTTTTCTTTTTTCTCTAGTTGGACGACAATTGTATGATTGAATTAGTTTGTCAGCTTCAGAGAAACTTTCTACCTCCTCTTCTCGTTCATCATTTGACCTAATGATAGTATCATCAAGCTTTTTTTTCATGGTAACAATATAGGTATCTCATTTTTTTCTTATTCTTAGACGTTTTCATTCTTTTTCCAGTTTGTTTGTTGCTGTGTCGTAGTATATATCATGAATCTCTCATGAAAATGTTTCTTGTGCATCCATACTTTTCAAACGTTGTATCACAACGTCTACATCGATATCCAAGATCTTGATCTCTTTCTCAATAATATGTGCCATATGGTACAAAAAAATAACTAAATACTTGCACTATTTTTCTTTTCAACTATAATTTAGTGTATTGACAATTTATAAATTATATGATAAATGTCAAGCTTTTATTTATTTGTTATATTAGACTACTATGGGTAATATAAATCTATCGAAACATGAAACAAGAGCTGATAAAAAAATTGATAAATCAGAGATTAAAGAGAAAACAGCTAAACTTCGTGAAAAAATCCAATCATATCAGCGTATGATGTATGCTGAAGGAAAAAACAGTATGTTAGTTATTCTTCAAGGAATGGATGCGTCATGAAAAGATGGAACAGTAAAAAGAGTGTTTATGGGATTGAACCCACTATGATGTAAAATTCAGTGATTCAAGAAACCTACTCCTCTAGAAGCAAGTCATGATTTTTTGTGGAGAGTGCATGAGCATGCACCAGAAGCAGGAATGATAAAGATATTTAATCGTTCTCACTATGAGGATGTTTTAGTTCCTGTTGTAGAAGATCTCATTAGTAAAGATGAATTGGAAAATAGGTATGAAGACATTAATAATTTTGAACAATTATTGACTAACAATGGGACTACTGTACTTAAGTTCTACCTCAATATATCTCATGAGAAACAAAAAGAAAAACTGCTTGATAGATTAGAGAATCCAAAAAAATACTGGAAACATAACGATGGTGATCGAGATTCTCGCGAAAAATGGGATCAGTATATGGATCAGTATCATGATGTATTTAAACATACTGATACGAAAACCGCTCCTTGGCATGTGATTGCAGCAGATCAAAACTGGTGGAAGGCATATCAAGTTGCTGAAATTGTAGTAGAAGCTTTCGAAAAAATGAATCCTAAACGACCAGAGCTTGAAGCAGATGTAGCTAAATATTTGGAAGAAGAAGATGATGATTAGAAAGTAAATTCTGATTATGAAAAAAATCTCTTAGTGATCTAAGAGATTTTTTTATATGTATTTATAGATTACTTTCCAAATAAGATATTATTTAATTCATGTGCTTGCTCTTCATCTAGGTCATAGTTCCCAGTTTCTAGGTCTTCATCATCAATATCCCCTAGAATCTCATTGATTCTTTTGATTTGCTCTACACTTAGATCTAATGGACTTCCATCTCCAGCGCATCCACAACTTCATGTGTTTGTATCAGAGCAACATCATCAATCTGTATTGTCTGAACAACATGTTCATCATGATGTAATATCTTTGCATGTTTCTTTTTTGCAAGCACATTCCTTATCTCAGGTACATGTTGTAGTATCATCAGCTTTACAACAGCAGTTTTTTTTATCATTTGTAGGAGTTCACATAGTAGGTGTTATTAGGTTATAAATTCTTTGACGTCATGTATACTCTTTTTTAGACTAAATACTATATCAAACATAATTTTCCACATAATGATACCACTCATGAGACCTATAGCTATAGCTATGTTCTGTAATTTTTGTGCAAACGTAGCTAATTTATCTCAACGAAGATCTTCGGTTGGTAGTTGTGTAGCATGTTGCTCCTCTCACAAGAACTCTAAAGCACTCTTTCGAACACTTACTAGTTGCTCTTGTCATGAGTCAATAACTTGTTGAGAGTTCAGAAACCATTCATAAAAAGAAAGCTGAAATGCAATAAAATCCATACTTATCGTATACATCCACTGCCCTATCCATAGTGATATACCGCAAATACTAAGAAGTATACAAGCACGAAATATTTTTCATGTCATTTGAGAAAATTTATAGAAGATAAATGATTATATATCTTTGATAAGGTCAGTAATGATTCCATTGTATACATTCATCCCAGAATCAGTGATCTTGAGTATGTCTTTTTCTGAATCAAAATGCACAAGTCCTGCATCTTCTCGTGTAGCAATAAGCTCTTGTCGATTATCTTCAAATAATTCTACAAAAGAAGCTACTTTATGTAATCATCCCATAGTTCTTAAAGCAAGAAATGCTTGTTCTGTTTTCTTTGTTTTTTCATCGAGTGTTTCGATACTTTCTTTATCTTGTCGTTCTCATGCAAGATATTTTTTCCAGTGTTTGGTATTTGAAAAACGTTCTCCATCAATATATGAGGAACTATTTATCCCAAGTCATATATATGGTTGCATCGTTCGATATACCATATTGTGACTACTTTGTTTACCCATAAGAGAGAAATTTGATATTTCATTTCTACTATATCATGCTTGGTTTATAATTGCTTTGAGTGTATTAAATTCGCTAGCAATTCATTCTTCATTTCATTGTAGTCGTTTGATATCATTTGTTTTATTATACCATTGAGATCCTGGAAATAGTTCTAAGGTATAGAGTGAAAAGCAATCAGCAACATGACTATTTGCTAACTTTATAAAAAATTCGATTCTTTTTTCATCCCATGGATGTAGCGTAGGAATTCATGAAACTGCTTTATCTTTGCCATATGTTTCAGGATTCGCTTCTTTGATATTCTTTCCAAAGGCAATAAAGTCAAAATTGTATCTCATAAATGGTTGTTTGATTTTTTGTAGATCTCTGAAAAACCGAATGAGATTGTTGAAAACATAATTTCTTTTGGATTCTGTCAAAATTTCATCATCGAACGTTTGGATACCTATACTGAATCTGAGATTGTAGAGATGTTTGTATCTCCTACTAGCATGTCTGATAAAATCTAAGACTTCATCGAATGGATCAGGATTCAACTCTATCGTAAGTTCTTCCAGAAATTCTACATCCCATATTTCCAATACGCTATCTATAAGTGTGAATAATCTTTCCTCTCCAAGTTCAAAAGGAGTTCCTCCACCAATGTATATCGTTTTGATCTGTTGTTCTGGTTGTTTTTCATGCCATGAAGCGTTTTCTGCAAGCAATGAAGCTAGATATTTGTCTTTTAACTCTTCAAGTTTCAATTCTTTATCTACCAACTGCGCATCATTTTCTGGTAAGACAAAAAAGCTACAATAACTGCACTTGTGAGCACAAAATGGGATGTGGATGTAAAGGCTGAGCATATACTTAATAGAGTGAGGGAATAAATCTCGAGTAAACTGACTGTATAGTAATGATCTATACGGTTTTTTCTATATGGAAAACTTCCAAATGGTCTTTTAT
>Ga0307934_1000136_pt1 | contig 60045 bp, 58 predicted proteins | sample OrgLakmetageno90_FD_201838 | JGI IMG/M metagenome (GOLD analysis project Ga0307934, IMG submission 201838) | Saline water microbial communities from Organic Lake, Antarctica - #90 | ecosystem: Environmental > Aquatic > Non-marine Saline and Alkaline > Saline | place: Antarctica: Organic Lake...
ATTCTATTGACACAAGCCAAGTGTTAATGGTTTAAACAACCTGTAAAGCGCTCGTAGCTCAGGGGATAGAGTACTGGTTTCCGAAGCCAGGTGTCGCAGGTTCGAATCCTGCCGGGCGCGCCATTCCTTTGGGAATGGTTGCCCTCTCTTTTAAAAAAGTCGTTCGAACTTTGTTCGCACGGGCGCGCCATTTCTTTCGGAATGCTCGCCCTATCTTTAAATGAGTCGTTCGAACTTTGTTCGCACAGGCGCGCCATTTTCTATTTCTTAGTTTATTCGTAATTAATTCTATTCTATAATGAAGTTATGAGATTATTTATATTATCAGAATTTAGTTTTTGTTATGCGCTGTCCGTTTTGGCGTTCAAGAAGCAACTCACGTTTGGTGACAATGTTTAAACTTAAACTCATTCTTCTCGCACTTTTCACGCTGACGTTTACGCCAGCGCTTCAGGCGCACGCGCAAGTCGCGATGGATGCCAGCGGCATGGGGTTGATTATCCCCGGTTACGACAGCCGCGCTTGCGACACCGCCATTGAAGGCGCAATTCGTTATAACAGCAGTGCCAATAGCATCCAGATATGTCAGCCTTCAGCAGAATCAACACCGGCAAATTGCGCAAACATCGGCGAGGTTTGCGGCGATGGCTCCATTTATGCGGGAACAAGCCCTGACGGGGACGTACCCATGTATACAACCCCTGCAAATGCACCAGGAACATATGCATGGACAGCCACCACTTACGTTAATCGCGGCTTAACGAGCACGGTGACAGGGGAGGCGAACACAGCCGCCTTGGTCACGCCCAACAACCACCCAGCAGCGCAATATTGCGCGAACCTTGTCGCGCACACGCGCGACGATTGGTATCTTCCTTCTAGCGAAGAAATATGGGTTTTAGAAACCAATAGCAATACGGGCGCCTTATCTGGAACGTTAAACGCGAACGTCCACTATACATCAAGTGAAGTCAGTCAGTTTGTCGCACGTATGCTCGATAATTTTGGACCAACCCCTAATATTGGGACGGCAAGTAAGGGTAATTCTTATAATGTGCGCTGTGTGCGCAAATTTTCAACGGCTTTGAATTGGACAGATTGGGGAGATTAGAGTTCGTTATGCTTCGTTTATTCAGTTTTTTACTATGTATCTTTGTTCTTGCATCCCCTTCAAAAGAGGCGCTGGCGCAAACTTCGCTTGATTTGCGCGGCAATGTCGGCGGGAGCGGCATTGCTGGTGGCTCGCTCATCCCCGGCTTTGATGTCGCGGCCTGTACGGGCACAATCGAAGGGGCGATCCGCTATAACAGCGCCTCAAACTGCACCGAATTTTGTAATGGTAGCGATTGGACATGCCTCAATGTTACCATTTTTTCGAATACAACACCACCGACCAGTTGCCCTGATATCGGCGATACGTGTGATGATGGCTCGATTTACGCAGGAATTTCACCCGACGGACTAGTGAAATTGTACACCACCCCTGCGGATGCGGGTCAGTTTAGCTGGAATGACGGCACAACAAATTGGTTAGATATAGCGATGGTGAACTGCGTCACGGCAGAAGCCACCTGCGACACAGGCGAAGCGAACACGGCGTTGCTCGTGGGTTTAGGCTCCAGCCCGTCCCCTGCGCCTTATGTGGCGGCACGGCATTGTGATAATCTAACAGCCCACGGCCATAGCGACTGGTATTTGCCTGCTAGGTACGAGCTGGCTGTCTTGAGCACCAACCGCACAGCCATCGGTGGCTTCAACCTAACCGGGTCTTTTCCCGCCGGGTGGTACTGGTCTTCCTCGGAGAGAAATAACGCCAATTCGTGGTACCAGAGATTCAGCGATGGCACCCAGTTCTACTTCGATAAGCTCTTTGGCTTGTCCGTCCGCTGTGTCCGGAGATGAGTTATTTAGTCATTTAATCATTTAACTGTTCCCGCGTAGCGGGGCGAATTTTGAAAGTAAAAGAGGTTATTTTGTTTCGATTATTTGTTTTTGCGTTGATTATGACGATGTCTTTTGCCCTCTCGCACCCTGCGAGCGCGCAGTCTTCGCTTGATTTGCGCGGTAATGTTGGCGGAAGCGGCATCCCCGGCGGCTCTATCATGCCCGGCTTTGATACTTCGGCATGTGGCGGCTCTAACGAAGGGGCGATCCGCTATAACAGCGCGGCAAGCTGCGCTGAATTTTGCGATGGAACAGACTGGGTTTGCCCCGGTGTTGTCACCGTTACAGCAGCGACACCGCCAACCAGTTGCCCTGATATCGGCGACCCATGCGATGATGGCTCGATTTACGCCGGTATATCGCCGGATGGGGAGGTCAAAATGTACACCACCCCTGCGGATGCAGGCAGTTTTGTTTGGGGACCCTCTGGAATCGATACGATGGCCAATTGTAATAGTAATGGCTTGCAAAATCGATGCGTCATAGGAGAGACAAATACAAACCGGCTCGTAGGATTAGCTGGCTCCTACCCAGCGGCAAGCCATTGTGATAATTTGAGTGTACATGGGCACAGTGATTGGTATCTGCCTGCATGGAACGAACTAAAAGTCATGTACGCGAATCGTATTGCTATAGGCGGATTTGATATAACGCCGGCACCTTACCCATTTGGCGTATATTGGTCTTCCTCAGAGAGATCCGATACCAGCACAAACACTATAACGTTTGACGACGGCTTTGAAGGCTTTAACACTAAAAATCAAAATTTGTCTGTCCGTTGTGTCCGAAGATGATTTATTTATTGTTTGAGCGTCCGCGTAGTCTGCGCGTCTAGGGACACAATAACGATTATGTCCCTTTTTTAATGCATAAGTCGTGTTGTAAAAAACGCTTTTTTTTTGGAACTCATTTCCCCTTCATTTGTTTGCTATCTGTGACGAACATTAATTGCAAACAAAAAAAGAAAGACTAGAAAATGACATCTATGATTACAGCGACATTTAAAACACGCCCTGCTGCTGAACAAGCGCTTCGAAATTTGGACGCGCACGGCATTACGGACGAACAGATCAGCCTTATTATTACGGACGAAACGCGCGGTAAAAGCTTTAACATGGAAACAAGCAGCCGTGTTGATGAGGGCTTGGCCGCAGGCGCAACAGCCGGCGGTATGGTCGGTGTTGTGCTTGGCGCACTTGCCACAGCCAGCGCGATTGCCATTCCGGGCTTGAACGTTGTTGTTGCGGGCACATTTGTGTCTGCCATGGCAGGTCTTGGTGCAGGCGCGGCAACGGGCGGCCTTGTCGGCGCGCTTGTTGGCGCAGGCATGACAGAGCATGAAGCCAAGCTTTATGAAGATGAAGTCAAAAACGGCTCTATTTTGCTCGCCATTGAAGCGAACGATAATGATGATAAAGATGAAATCGAAAATCTTTTGAAGCGCGAAGATGCTTATAACATCGCCGCTTAATTTAATATAATATTACGATGAAAAAGCTGTCTTTCATAAGGCAGCTTTTTTTCGTTTGAACATAAAAGAACGCTATCGCCGCACGCACCGCACATCTGTCGATAATGCTTTGTTTGCATTGTTAAGTGTGTTGCCATCGGAAGAAACAGAAACAAATGTGTTCGCGTCCACTTCAGTGGAGCTTGCGTAAACCGCGGCGGGGAAAGAACCACTGAGATAAACAGGCTGGTTTTGCATCAAAAACACCAACTCATCGCGCGCTGGCAAGAACCAATCAGGGCCAAGGGCGCGGCACACTTGCGCGGCAGGGTAAGCGATACCGGCGGTTGCGAGTGTGGCTGTGTTTGTTGTTCCATCAGAGGGCGATGTCGCGCTTTGGAAAGGGCCTTGCGGGCCAAAGGCAAAATCACCCGAATCAGATGAATTCACATATAAGCGCCCGCCCCCCACTTCGCCGACATAAGCCAATGCATCACAACCATTGCCAGCCGCCAGATCAACCAATGGTCGACCGTCAGAGCAAAAATCAGTGCCGTAATCGCGCCAAAATGCGCCGCCGCCTTCGGGGTGAAAGACGTGACAGCTGAAATCGCCTGTGGTTGGCTGATCGGCAGGAGCGGTAAAATCAATCGGTACACAGCGCCGAAATGTTAGTTTTTGCACGGCCGCTGTTACGTTAATGACATAGTTTTCAAAAACGGCTCGATCCAGCGTCGCGCGCTCGCCCGCCATGCCGCCTTTTGTGCCTGACTGGGATGATTGCGTGACAGCATAGCCAAGCGCCGCGAAAAGCGCGACAGCGATGAGAATCAGAAAAAGAACATTTCCGGCTTCATTGATTGTCTGCATATGGTTTTTACGGTGAATCATATCCTCACTATATTATAAAAAGAAATAATGACAAAACCCTTAAGCCCGCTATCATTGGCGTAGACTTTGTGTAGAACTCAATGAACCCCCTTTCGCCGTTTGTGGATATATGATAAAAACGATCCATAAAGATAAAAATAAAAGACGAACAGGGACAGAGCCGGACGTAAAATCAACGAAATAAACGCTATTTTTTTGATTTTGAATCCACTTCTGAAATTTAATGAAAACAAATTTTTTGAGGGCTGCAAGAGCTCACGAATTTCGTGCCGATCAGATTTTAGCAAAAGCGTTTTCGCGGTTGCGCTTATCGCTTTGGCAAAAAACACAAAATGAAGACAAGCCTGTTTTGGCGGATAAAGACTATCTGGCCTTTGTCGAAAATCTCAAAAATATTGTCCCCGCCGACCACCAAAAACTTTTCTTGGAAGAGCTGGAAAATGTCCAGCATGTGCTTGACCATGGCGAACTAAAAAACACGCCTTCTTTTTTATTGCCTCAAAGCCAGACCTTATGGGCGGCGACATTGATGTTTGTGAACGCCAACCTCAATCATTACCGTACGACATGGAAAGACTATCCCGTGCATGGCCTGCTTGAAGACACCAAGCTGTTTAAAGCCTTGGCAGAGACGCCGCATGCCATGAAAGCCTTGTTTGAAAGCGGCCAGCGCGTCAATCAAGCAACCAAAAGTAATGATAATAAATTCGTGTGGGGCGCGGCCAAAGACGGGTTTGAGTATGATCGTGCCGAGAAAATTGTCACGGTTGATTTGCTGCAAAGCCTGATTATGGGGCTTGAGCATGCCACAGCCGACATTACAAAAACAGCCGGATTTGCCGCATTTTCGCGCCGCTATCCTGACAAAAACCGCGTTCTGCAAAGCCAGTTAAAAGCGCTTAAAGACAAAGAAGAAAAAAACAAATCCTTATCGCCAGCCGATTACCGTAAAATGCGGCACTTGTCGCTTGAATGGCATATGCGCACAATGTTTTGGGAAACAGCCGAGCATCTGGTCGCCGACCATTATGCCGCCTCGCAAAGCCAGACAAGCGCGCAAGATTTAGCGTTTTCGTTAAACCAGCGCTTAATGACCAATTCCAAATTCGGCGCTATCGCGCTGCATCATTTGCAAAACGGCGTGCCGGACGCGGCACAAGAGGCCGCAAACAACGCAAAGAAAAAGCAAGAAACCCGCGACCAGCTTGCCGAGATGGAGGCGCTGTTAGAAAAAGCACAATCGGCAGAGGGCAGCGAAGAAGCCTTCCCGCCGCAGATCAAGCAGATGGTCAAACAAAATATCCGGCAGTTAAAATCAGCGCTCAGACAAGATTCTGATGGTAACCCCGGGAAACGCTTTACCAATTTGCTAAACGCCATGACGCTCAGTTTTTATGAGCGCAACAAGCTGTTTATGGACACGCCAAGAGACTGGGCGCTCATGGGCGTGAAGCCTGAGTGGATCAAGCGCCGCCACGATGAAAACCATGGTGAAAATGATGACTCCCCTGCGCTTGACAAGCGCAGCGCGCTGAACGCCCTTCAAAATGATTTGATCGGTGAACAAGGCCTCACGCGCGATTTACCGACAGCGCGCGATCATTGGTATGGCGATGATTATTATCATGCAAAGCTGAACGATTTATCAGACTGCCGTAATCGCAAAATTGAAAAATTATGGGATTTATATGCTGAAGAGCTTGCCCAAGAGCTTTTAAAAGAGCTGGACGAACAGCTTGATGAAGATTTAAACGAAGAGCAGCAAAACGAAGACACTCAAGACCAAGATGGGCAAGATCAGGATGGCCAAGATCAAGACGGTCAAGAAGGCGACAGTCAGGATTCTGAGGGGCAAGATGGTCAGCCGCAAGACGGCTCTGAAGGCCAAGGCGAGGGTCAAGGAGAAGGTCAGGGCCAAGATTCATCGGGAAGCCCCCAATCAGGACAAGGCGGACAAGATCAACCACCGCAAAAACAAGACCCAAACCAGCAAAAGCCTGACCAACAACAGCCCGAACAGCAACAGCCAGGCCAACCTGACCCAAAAAACCAAGATGAGGCCGATTCACAAGATCAGGAGCAAGGCCAAGATGGACAAAACGCTGATGAGCAAAGTCAAGACGGGCAGGATAGTGACCAAAAGAGCGATCAATATGGTGAAAATGAAGACCCCTTCTCTGAAGATGGTCAAAAAAATCAAGACGGACAAGACGGGCAATCTCCGCAAGACGATGAATTTGATCCTGCAGAAGCCGGCACAAACAAAGACGGCGATACCGTAGACGTTGACCAAAATGATGGCGATTCAAAACAAATGCCGGATGTTGACGTGCCGCCGGAACATCCGGAAGGTCATGAGCCCAGCCAAGACGGTCAAGACGCTGACGGCCAAGATGCCGATGGTCAGGATTCTGATGGCCAAGACGGGCAATCTCAAGATTCTCAGGCAAAAGATAAAGACTCAAAAGACAGCGCCGAAAAAGAAGGCAAAGAAGGAAAAGAAAAAGATGCCAAATCGCTAGATCAAATCCGTAAAGAGCTTGAAGAAGCGATGAAAGAAATGCAGGTAGAGATGGACCAAGATGGCGAAGATGGTCAAGACGGTCAGGATGGACAAGATGGCGATGAACCCGGAGACGGTGACCAGCCCGGCGATGGGGATGGTGACGGCGAAGGTGAAGGCGAGGGCGATGACCCGAGCGACAAGGCGGGCGATGGCGGCGAAGAACAAACGCTGGAAGACATTGCCAGCATGGAATGGAAAAGCTATCCGCAATTGCTCTCGCACTTAAAAGGACATATCGCAAAAACTGCGCGCCTGATGGCCAAAATTCGCGACATGCAGGTTGAAAAAACCGTTGAACGCTCGCGCAAGCTTGAAATGTTGCCGCAAAATATGGAGATGGATCGTCTTGATAAAGACGCGCACCGCGATTTTGTGACCAAAAAAGAAACAGGACAAGAGCTGGAGACAGAAGATTTACACCGTTTCCGCAAAGACAAAGTGTCCAACAAACCAACCACGATTGATATCGTTTTGATGATTGATGGCTCGGGCAGTATGAACAGCAATGTACTCGGCAAAGCCAAAGTCATGGAATTGGCGCTTTTATCATCGATTATATTGTACGAGGCTGCCAAATCGGTGGATGCGAATGTTTATATTATGCTGTGGGGCAATGACGATCCGCTGATGCTGGCCAAACCGGGCGATGATGAGCGCACGATCGAGAAAAACATTATGAAGGCCAAAGATGGCCTGAATTGCGGTACGAATTTAGCCCCCTCCATTGCAAAAATATCAAAAATTCTGGCGGCGCATAAAAGTTCGAAATTTAGCGGCCTGACACATATGATGATTTTATCCGATGGTGACATTAGCGATATAGAGCCGTCAAAGAAGAACATTCAGACCCTCTTTTCATCCAGCCCCCACACAACAATTGATTTTGGGATTATAAACGGACAAAGTGCTTATATGGGCATGCCTAATATGTATAATCAAGTCGCACAAAACAGCGCCTCAAAAACGCCCAGCCAGATGGAGCTGACAGCGTGTGAAATTAAAAATGCCAACCCAAAACAACAAATCGGCATCTATAGCGGGCATGATGCGAATGAAATTCCGGCCGGTATTGTTGGGCTTTTATTTCAAAAAATCCGTTCCTTCAAAAGTTTTACGGCTGTGCCGTGGGCGGTGAAACGCAAACAGTTCCAGCGCGCCCAGCGACGCTTTGGCCTTGATTAAAGAAACCATACAAATTTTTAAGAAATGCTCTGCCTTGGGATAGAGCCAAAAAAAATGAAATCAGGACTTATAAAACACGAAAGATTACGCTAAACTCCATGAATTATATAAAAAAAGTGCGACAAATCTATTAAAGAATGCACTTAGAAAAAAGTCTGCAATAGCAGCGCAAGAACAGGGAAATATAATCGTGAGCATCTTAGAAAAACCCGCCGGGGAATTGACGGAATCCGACTATGAAACGCTTTCAAAAAAATTAGGATCGCGCGTCCCCTACCCGATGATGGGCATGGGCTATGTGACCGGAAAAGACGGCAAACGGATTTTGACGCGCTATTTGGGCGTTTTGGAAAAGCCGCTGACTGTCACCTCCGAGCGCGATCTAGATGACGTTGAAGGGCTGTTAATTCGCAATATGCCGACGCCTGAAATGCTCCCTGTTTTTTACGAAATTATCAGCGCGCTTGACCCGCGCAACGACCGCCGCGCCGTTATGTTTAAAGGCGCCCCTGGCGCTGGTAAAACATTTTTGGGTGAAATTGCAGGCAAGATCACCTCAGAAAAAGGCGCGATCAAGGTTGATTGCACTGATATGAATTTGAACGAGCTGTTCTTTGAAACTGTGCTTGATTTTAATTCGAACCAGCGTTTTTATGACGCGCTCAGCGCAAAAATCGAAAAATATAATGAAGCCGATGATGCGCAAACGCGTGATTCCATTTTAAACCCGATGTCGGTTGATATCTTAGAAGATTCCTTAGGCAAAGCCTTCAGCCGTAGCGGCAACAAAATCAGTATTGATTGGGAAAATGTCAAAACCGCCCATGACGGCGAAATGCGCGAAAACATCGAGCGCGCCATTACAGGCCTCAAGCAAGTGAGCGCCAAAGAAGGGCTGGACGCCTCAGGCGGTAACGCCCTTGGCATGGCAACGCAAGAAGGCATGGCGTGGCAGGCTTACAAAGAAGGCCGCGTTCTGATTTTGGATGAAATTAACCGTGCCAAGCGCGGCACGTTCGGCGTGCTTCACGGCTGGATGCAGTTTGTGATTGGTGAAATTTCGGAGTGCCGCGTGCGTAACCCGCTCAAAGAAAAAGGCGATCAAAGCAAAGCAAATTTGCATTTCACAAAAGAAGATATGGCCTCTGGGCATTTTGTCTATATGACAGGCAACCTTGAAGACGATAGCGATGAAGTTTTAGAGCTTCCCGAAGCGCTTAGCTCGCGCGTTGTGCCGCAACATATTCCAAAGGCGACAACCCTTGGATGGCAGCACCGTATTTGCCAGATCCTGACAGGTATTCCCGTTTCTACGCTGTATCACGCCCAAAGCGATGTGTGGGAGAAAGACCCCGAAGAATTCACCAAAAAGCTTCTAGAATGGCGCGGCTTGCGCGAAACAAAAGATGTGCCCGAACACCAGATTAATATGCTGCATCGCTGGCGCGATATTTTGGAAGCCACAGAGCATCTGGCTGACTTTTTAGAATCCGCCGGCAAAGCCGTTGACCCCGATTCAGACTGGCATCAAGCCGGCACGCTGACACAGCTTTTGGATGATATTAGCGATAGTTTCAAGCGCGAAATGTCGGTTGATTTCCGCAAAATCACCTTCTTTATGAACAAAGCCTTTCAGGCCAAGCCCAATGTGCGCCCGCCCCAAGGCGAAAATGCGCCTGATATCCAGCCCTTTATCCCCGATTATGACACCAGCGAAACCCAAGAGGACATTCGCCGTAAACTCGGCACGAATATGACCTATGTCATTTTGGACTGGATCATTGCCAATAGTTTTGAGCGCGGCAAAGAAGATCTCGGCCATCAATTGATGAAAATCGCCTCTGATTGCGCTTTGATCGACCCGCAATTGATCGAAGGCATGCCCAGCAGTCGCCGTACATTTTCAGAGCTTTTGGATGAGAACCCGTTTGAAAATGGCACCCGCGAAGCGCAAAGCGTTTTAATGCGCGATCTTATGTGCGACCAGCTCCGCCACATCTTCCCTGATATTGCGCCGGAAAATGAAGATATTATGTCTGCCAGCGTTATGTTGAAGCCGCTTGACGATCTTGAAAAAGAGCTGCCTTACGCCATGCTCGAAAATAGCACAAAACGGGTTTATGTCTTTAACACCGATCCGGACAGCGCGCATCTTGGACCATTGAACGAAGTCTATAAAATGGACGCCGTTGCCCCGCCGCCACTTGAAAATATGGTGACCCAAAATTCCTTATTAACAACTCTTGCCGCGCCGCATTTGCGTGAAACGAATCTGCTCGGCTTGTGGGATAATTCTCTAAGCGACACAGGCCTTGTCACAAAAGGCGAAGGCCACTTAAAAGACAAGAGTCTGATGATGGCTGAAAACGACAAAGAGGCGAACATTGCCGTGACAACTGTTTCTGTGAAGCATGATAGTGATGATCGCCACGTTCCCCTTCACATCATCTGGAACAAGCAGACAGATCGTCTGTTGGTTGTGAGCGATGGTGACATTTCGGATCATTTGAAAAAATCATTCAATGATGCGCGTGTTATTTACGTCAACCGCGAGCAAGATAATGCGCAAATCAGCATTAAGTCGGGCCTGCGCTTTGTGGCAGGCGCGGAAGGCAAAATCATTGCCCGCGATTTGCGCGGTGCGATTATGATGCGCAATCACTTTAACGATTCATCAAACCCGCCCGAGATGCCTGTTTCGGAAATATTGGTGAACGCTAAGCTGCATTGTCATTTGCCACAATATCTAACAAAAACAATGTCATAGAAACACGATAAGAGGATTTATTATGAATAAAGCACAATTACTGATTATCGGCATGGCACTTGGCTTCGGAAAAGATCACGAGGTTTTTGCAGACATTGAATGGGACGCAGACACAGCCGCTGACCTTGCCACAGTCGGCACGATTGAAAAAAAGGATATTTTTTCAGCCGCGCCCAACGGCAAATCCATTTTCAGCTTTAAACAAACATGGTCAAATTTTGACAAGTTGATTGAAATTGCCGCCAAAAATGGCGAGACCATCACCTGCCAAGATCTTTCAAAGTCCCTGAGCGATTCAAAATCCGCCATCGATATGGCCGTTGAAGCCAACGCGCTGGCGATTGTGTTTACACCTTCTTTTTGGGTTGGTCACATGAGCGAGATGGAAAATATCTGGTATAGTATCGCCACATTTAAGCGCAAAGACGTTGATTTTAACAAAATCCGCGAAGAGGTTGCCGCCCTTGAAGGCCGCAAAACACGTATCGCCCAGCTAGAAGAGATGGGTATTGAAATCGGCGATGTCCGCAGTGAGCTGTCGCGTGGATCGTTTAAAGATATTAAAGAAAAGCTTGCGGCGCACGGCGACCACCTTCGCCTTGAGGATTTAAAGATACCGTATGATGATGGCGATCACGCGCTGATCTCAAAGACGGCGTGGGATAGTTTTGACACAATTGCTGCAGAATTAATGCAGCATGGCGAAGTGCCGGATGCGGATTTCTTTTTGTTCAAGCGCGGCGAACGTGACAGCTTTTTGAAAAAAGCCTTTACCCACAACGCACAAGACAAAATTTTCAACCGCACTCTTTTTAAAGGCCGTCCAGGCGAGTTGACCAAGCTTTTTGATAGTTTGAGCGATGTGGACAAAGACAAAGTCGATATTGAAACCGTGCTTTCTGAAGTCATGGAAGATAGCTTCACGCTTGATTTGTCTGAAGAAACGGTGATGTCGGTCAAAGATTTACTTTCGCCGCTTTCCAGCGAAATTAAAATTCCTGAAGGCTGGGCGCCGATCATCCCGCTTGGGTTAAAAGATCTATGGGACAATATTGATGTCGTTATCCAAAAGCTGGAGGAAAACGGACAATTCCTTAGCCTTGATGACCTCAAAACACCCAGTGGCCTTGGCGCCGAACCTGTCTTGTTTAAAGCTATTCGTATGGGGCATGCTGATCAAGTTATGGCTATGATTGCAACATCCGGCACTGTTATTGATGAAGCTGTTCTGTTGGGTCTTAAAGATTCACAAGGAAACACGCTATTATCTGTTTTGGAAGAGGCGGAAAAAATTGAGCTTCTTTTAAAACCCGAAATGTGGGCCGGACGGACACAAGATTTTATCAGCGTTGTATGGGACAATATTAGCGCCGCGACACAAGCCAAAAACCGCACAGCTTTTGAAGATACATTAACCAAGGCCAACACAATGATGTTGCGCGCCCACGGCTTAAAACTTCAAGTGCAATAATTTTGCTGCGGATTAATGAACCTTAAAGCGCACAATGCCCGCCGCCATTTTTTTCGATATAGCGCTGATGATACTCTTCGGCAGGCCAAAACTTTGAGGCGGCGGTAATCTCTGTTGCAATCGGTTGCGCCAATATTTTCTTGTCTTCAAGCGCTTGTTTTGATGCGATGGCACTTTCTTTTTGTGCATCATTCACATAAAAAACAGCCGAGCGATATTGCCTGCCGACATCCGGCCCCTGACGGTCTTTTTGTGTCGGGTCATGCATTGCCCAAAATGCCTGCAGCAATTCTTCAAAGCTTATCGCGCTTGAATCAAAATGCACCTCCACCGCTTCGGCGTGGCCTGTGTCGCCATTACAAATATCTTTATAGGTTGGATTGTCAGTATGGCCGCCAATATAGCCTGAGACAGCTTCGCTCACGCCTTCAAGTTTGCGGAAATTATGCTCCACTCCCCAAAAACATCCGGCGGCGAAAATTGCGGTTTGTGTGCTCATGCTGTCTCTTTCTCTATTTCATCAAGCAAATCATGCTTTTTTAACATATCACTTTGTCTTTGCGCCATTTCATTGATGTCAAAGCCATCAATCATCTCGTTAAATAATTGATACCAGTTAATCTCGGCCTTTAAATGAATAAAGACAGACCCCAGCCCGAGCGCCGCACGATCCATAAAGACAAATTCGCGCGGGATGCGAACGCTTCCGTCTGTTTTGCTGGCTTCGCGCAGTTTTTTATGCACTTCTTCGGCTGTCTCGCGGCCATAAACGCCGTGCTTGGCCTCGCCGATCAAACGCACTCTGTTTTCAAGCAGCGGGCCATATAAAAAGCGTGCCCAAATATTCAAAATTTCGATCTGCTCTTTACTGAGATTTTTAAAGCCCCATGTTTCATATGAGTGAACGGCGCGATCCATATCATCATTTTGAAGCGCGCGGTATAAATCAATCACACCGCCCACAAAAGATGGCGGGAAAACGCGCACACAGCCAAAATCAAGCAGATTTATGCCGTTATCAGGCCGCACCGAATAGTTCCCAAGATGCGGGTCACCATGAATAATGCCGAATTTATATAAAGGCACATACCATGCATGAAACATATTAAGCGCGAGGGTGTTGCGCTGCTCCAGATCAGAATCAACAAAATCCAGAATTTTTGAACCTTCCAGCCACGTGCTGGTCAAAAGGCGTTTGGTTGAAAGCGCTGCAATCACTTCAGGGACATGGACATTGTTTGTGCCGGACAGCATATCGCGGTAAAGCCGCCCATGCTTGGCCTCGCGCTCATAATCAAGCTCTTCGTAAAGCCGCGCGGAAAGCTCTTCATAGACATGATCTGTGGCGATTGATTTATCAATACGGCTATAGGTGGCAAACAGGATCTTTAACTGGCTGAGATCGGAGCGGATGGCTGATTCCATATCGGGATATTGTAATTTACACGCTAAATCGCGCCCGTCTTTTGACACAGCGCGGTGCACTTGCCCAAGGCTAGCGGCGGCCGCCGCTTCGCGCTCAAAGCTTTCAAAGCGGTCTTGCCAGCCTGCGCCCAGCTCGGTTTTCATACGCCGGCGCACAAACGGCCAGCCCATCGGCGGCGCGTTTGATTGCAGCTCTTGGAAGGCTTGGGCATATTCTGCAGGCACAGCTTCGGGAATAGTGGCCAAAATTTGCCCGACTTTCATCAAAGGGCCTTTTAAATTACCGAGCGAGAGCATTAATTGCTGGGCATGCGCATCTTTCTCGATTTTCAGACCCAAGAATTTTTGACCCGCAAGCCGCGCCGCCAGCCCCGCCATTGTGCCGGAAACTTTGCCATATCGCGCCACGCGCGAACCAATTGTGCTATCTTCGCGAAGATTTTTTATTTTATCATCCATAAATGGTAATATAGATTGTTTTTATAATCGGAAAACAAGTTATTATGTTCTTTGTCATCTTTTTTTACATTCAGACGTGAAAAGACAGCAAAAGCCTAAACAAAGGAAACAAGATGAGTAAGACCGCGCCGCAATCAGACCCCACATCAGACATAGATGTTCAAACAATCCGCGACCAGATTATTGATATGGTTTTGCCGGATGTTGTTTTTGACGGCTGGACGATGGCGGCATTATCACAAGCTTGTGAAAAAGCCGGTCATGATAAGAGTATGGTCAAAGCCGTCTTCCCCTCAGGACTTGAAGACGCGCTCAGCCATTATGCTGATCTTGTTGATCGCCGCATGATGGCGCGGCTTGAGGGGATTGATATTGAATATTTGCGCGTGCGTGATCGTATTAAACAAGCCGTTATGGCGCGCATTGATGTGCTTGCTGACCATAAAGAAGCCGAGAAAAAAGCGCTGGCTTACTGGAATGTGCCTTTTCGGCAAAAGCGCGCCTTGAAAATTTTGTGGCGCAGTGCCGACCTTATATGGGACTGGGCGGGTGATACAGCAACTGATTACAACCGCTATACCAAGCGCGGCTTGCTAAGCGGGGTGATGGCCAGCACGATTTTAATGTGGCTCAACCAAAATATTGACGGCCCTGCGGCGCGCATTAACACAGAATCCTTTTTGGATCGCCGCATTGATAACATCATGCAAATCGGTAAAGTGATGGGCATGGCAAAAAACTCACCTCTCTCTATGAAAAAGGCCGGATTTTTTGTAAAGTCATTTTTGAATGGCAAAATGAAGCCGAATACAAAATAAATGATAATTTGATAAAGATACTTTCTTCATGAAAACAATATTTGCCATTGCCGGACTATTCGCGTTTTTAATCATCACTGCCAATGTTGCGGCCGCGATTCAGCGCAATAACGGCATTCCTGATGTTTTAAGCATGATCGCCCCTACTGTGTTCGGCGATCCGGAACAAGAACAAATCGCGGCCTCGCTGGTCGCCCCTTTTGCAGAGCCCGAAGCCGGGCCGCCGCAAACACCCGAAGAAGCCTTATACCAGCCCTTTGAAGGGCCGCGCTTGCAACAAAGTGTGAATGCGCCGCACTTGCATGATGCCGCTGTTGCCGACTGGCTGGTGACGATGATCTCCGAAGCATTAACATTCACTCCCCAAACATATGCCGCGCACCGCGATGAGTTGAATGATTTTTTCAATGCAAACGGCCTGTCTGAATATGAAGCCTTTATTGCCAGCACCAATATCCTCGCGCTGATGCAAAGCAAAGATTACAAGCTACAGACATTCTTAAAAAATACGCCTTTACTGCGCACATCCGGCGTGACGGGTGATGTTTATAAATGGGTGTATGATATGCCTGTTAATCTGACATTTTTGCGCGCCGGTCTGACAGATTATCGCGATGTTGAGACTGGGGATGATTTCATCAGTCAAGATATCTTGCTGCGTGTGCAATTGGCGCGCTCTCTTGAAGGTGGCGATAATGGCCTTATCATTGAAACATGGGAAATGGTACAGCGTTAATTCGCATTGCTTTTACACAAAAGCGCCGCTTTTTTCTTTTTAAAATTGACCTTGCGCCGATCAACGTCTTTACGTTAAGAGATACGGGCTTATATCAATTATCGTTCAACAGATCACTGGGTTAAAATAAGCGTTATATTATGCTGATTTCAGACACAACAGAACCATTATCCGCACCCCTTCTTGGCCCTGATGAGCCGGGAGCGTTTGAAATCTTGAATGAAGGCGGGCGCGCCAAATGTATTTTGGTGTGCGATCATGCCGCCAATCTTGTGCCGCAAAAACTTAATAATCTTGGCCTTGAGCCTGATGATTTTCAAAATCACTATGCGTGGGATATCGGCGTTGATGCGATCACAAGGCGTTTATCCAAGCTTTTGGATGCACCGGCTATTTTTGGGACATATTCGCGCCTTGTGGTTGATTTAAACCGCCACCTTGACCACCCGACCGCATTTGTAACCTCCGGCGAAGGGCGCGCTGTGCCCGGCAATGTTGCCATGTCCGAAGGCGAGAAGACTTTGCGCGTCAACGAGCTCTATGAGCCGTTTCACAACAAACTCAGCGCTATGATTGACGGCTATGTCAGCCAGGGCACGCACCCCGCCATAATCGCCATCCACAGCTTTACCCCGACATTTTTCCAGCAGCAAAGACCATGGGAAATCGGCGTTCTGTGGGTGCAAGATTCACGTCTGCCCGCCCCGATCATGCAACATTTTCGTGATAAAGACTTTACTGTCGGGGATAATGAGCCTTATGATGCCCGTATCATGAGAGGAACAACTGTGAATTATCACGCTGATGCGCGCGGATTGCCGAATGCATTGATCGAGGTTCGTAATGATTTGATCGATACAGACGAAAAAGCCCATGAGTGGGCTGATATGTTATCGCACTCAATTGCGCCTCTTTTGGAAGACGAAGCTTTATTTACCGCCTATGAGGGGCCGCAAATTATGCATAGTCCTGAAATGGAACAAGAATATTTTGACCGCTTGATTCAAAAAGCAAAACAAGGAGATTTGTAAATGTCAGACACAAACGCCGAAACAAATGTGGCCTCTTTCCCCGCTGGTGAAGACGAAGCCACATCAACAACAAAAAGCAGCAGCGACGCGATTGGCGATGTTGGCGGCATTACAGGGGATCGCTTGCGCTCCTTTATCGAGCGTGTTGAGCGTTTGGAAGAAGAAAAAGCCGCGCTTGCCGAAGATTTGAAAGAAGTTTACGGCGAAGCCAAATCAAGCGGCTTTGATGTCAAAATCATGCGTAAGATTGTCAGCCTGCGCAAAATGGATAGCGAGAAAAGACAAGAAGAAGAGCATCTTCTTGAATTATACAAATCCGCTATCGGCATGGGATAAAGTTTGCTACCATAAGGGCGAATTTTTAAGCTGTTAAGGCGTTTTCGTTTCTTATGCGCGCATATATCAAAGCACATTTCTCAGGATTATATCTATTCAGCATCCCCCTTTTGGTGGCGGCGTTCTCGTTCAGCGTGTTTTTTACAGGCACAGAAAATCCCTATTTTGCGCCGTCATTTTTCTGCCTGTCTTTGTTCGGGCTTTTATGTATGGCCGCCGCGCCCAAAGACGGCATAAAACTACCGCAGACCGCGACATTTTTAAGCATTCTCGCCTTTTGGTTTTACATTATCATCAGCAGTACATGGTCAAGCGTGCCGTATATCAGCACGATGTTCGTGCTGGTTTTCAGCATTTTGCCGGGCTATTTCATTTTCGCTCAGCTTGCGGCTGATCGTGAAAAATGGGCGCGCATTCATGCGGGCGCCATCATCGCAGTGATTGCCGTTTTTGCCGCGTGGGCAATTGTGCAATTTGTTTTTTTGTTTGATATATATGGCCCGCGCATTCACCACCCGATGTTAAACCCCAATAATTTGGCGGGGCTGTTTAACATTGCGCTCTTTCCAATGATCGCTTTTTTCTTCACCGCCAAAAAAGAAAGCTGGCAAATTGCCACAACAACGCTAATTGCAGTTTTATATTTTGGCCTGATTACCACCCAAAGCCGCGGCGCATTTTTGGCCTGTATTATTGTGACGGCCATTTTCCTGCCGCTTCTTTTATGGCGCAGACGCGATGATTTACCATGGCTTAAAATCGCGATTTTTGTCTTGCTTGCCGTTGCTATCCCGCTGTTTGCCAATGCGCTGCACACAAATGTGCTGTCTGTAAACCTTGTGAACACAGCGCGCGATGCTTCGGGCGCTTTGCCTGCCAGCATTACAGATCGTGTGCATTTATGGCGCTCTACACTGGATATGGTGGCGGATCACGCCTGGCTTGGCACAGGGCTTGCAACATTTTATTTTTATTATCCGGCCTATCGCAATCCGCTCGATAATAGTGATGGTTTTTTCGCCCATATGGACCCGCTACAGCTTTGGGCGGAAACGGGCGTCTTAGCGCCGCTTTTGTTCTATACCATCCTCATTTGCGTGTTATGGCGCACAATTGCCGCATTGCGCGCCTGTCCGCGTGATGACAATCGCTATTTTATGATCTTGGGTGCATTCATGGGGATGCTGGCCTTAACGGGGCATACCCATATTACATTTCATTTTTATATGCCCGCCATGCTTTTGGCGCTCGCCGCGATTTTAACCTATTGGTATGCGGTGAGCGGGGCTGTCTTAAAACAGGTCGGCATTGAAAAGCAAGATAGGTCTATTTTCCGGACGCAAAAATCAAAATATATAGTGATCGGCGGGGTCTGTGGCGCTATCGCGCTGGCCAATATCTGGAACATTCGCGCCGCTATTGCCACAATTTACTTCGGCGATATTCGCCAAAGCATGGCGCGCGGCCAGCTTGATGAAGCCAGAAATCTTCTTGAAATTGCTACCATGATTAGCCCCTCGACAAACAACCGTGGCCCCGAAATGAAGGCGCGCCTCGCGCTTGCCGATTTACGGCAGGCTTTGGCGGCGCAAGATATTCAAACCGCGCAAAAAGCCTATCTCGACGGCCTGATTCATGTTGAAAAAGCCATTATCCTCAACCCCGCCTTTGAAGCGATGCAGGATTTAAAAGCGCAATTTTACATGAGCGCGCACGGTGTTTTTGCCGCCGATGGGCGCGCACAGGCGATACAGATTTTGAAAGATGTTTTGATTACAAACCCGATGCGCTCTGATTCCCGCATTGGCCTTGCGCTTATTTATAAAGCCAATGGCGAATATAGAAAAGCGCTGAGCCTGATGGAAGCCGGCGAGCGGTGGCCGCGCAGACGCGGAATGCCGGATATACAATTTTTAATTGAGCTGGGTGATTTATATAAATTAAACGGTCAGATGGACCGCATGCGCCAAGTGCGCGAGATTACAATGCAGCGCGCCGCAGCCTATGGCATGCCAGTCACGATGAATTAAAGCACGATGAATTGAATGAAGGCGAATTAACGGTGAGAATTAAATGCCTTTAATGCACCGTTTTGCCGTCATTTTCACTAAAGCGTGTCTGGCTTCCGTTCGCCCGCGCCAACGCATTGAGCATACGGATACTGCGCGGTTGGTCGTAATCTAACAGGCGCGACTCTTCTAAAATATCGGCGTGATCGTCGCAGGGCTGGCATTGTGCCAGACGGTTTTGAATAATTTTCATCATCTCTGCCCCATCCGATGCAAGGGAGGAATCGCCATCCCATGCGCGGCGCATAAGTCTTTGCTTTAACTCAAACATTCTAGATTTCACCGTCTTTCTATTGTCGCTATCAGAAGATGTTGCAGACGATGATCTGGTGGTTTCGTTCCTTTCATTCATGAGAACTCCTTTCGCATGTTCATCTTTATTATCTCATAAATCAGCCTGAAAATAAAATTTATTTTGTTACGGAAAGTTTGTGAAGCCTTATCCAGTAATGATCGGCGGCGTTTACCATATTTTTATATTTTATATGGTAATATCCGTGTGTGAGAAAAAGAAACAATATTCAACATAAAGGCTCGACCCGCTAAAATGGCTCAATCATCACTCAAATCAATTATGGACGAGGTGCATTTTGAATTATCGCGCCAAATGAACCGCGAGAGTTCATGCGGCACGGAGGATGAAGCGCGCCATAATAATAGCGAGAACAGCCACAGCGAAGAATTTTACAACACAGACGCCAATGACATCGCTTACTTCATCACCCAAGACGAGATTTTGGCCTGCCTTGACAAGGCCGCGCACGATGCGCGCCAGCGTCAAGAGAAGCTGAAGACTGAGAACGGTCTTGATGATGCGATGTATTTAATTTCCATTGATGTCACCGATAGCGCTATTAGCGCCTTTGAAACGCGCTTGATTGAACTGCGCAAACAAACCGAAACCGAAGAAGAGCGCGCTGTATTTGAAGCGACCCGCAACCGTTTTGTGCGCCGCCGCTTGGCCGATGAAGCGCGCGCGACATTAACACAGCGCAATAAGCGCAAAGAAAAAGAGAAGAGCCATCTTGATTTCGTTATGTTCATGTGGCTCTGGATGACCTGCCAGACCTTGTGGGCGGCGCGGCACTATTTGTCAGTGCGCGAAGATTTTGGCCATGCCACCCTCAACCACCGCGTTATTTTCCGCGGGGCGGCGGGCTAAAGATTCAAATACCAGCGCAAAAAGAAACGGGCGCTTGAGGCGCCCGTATTATCTTATAATATCACCTTATATATGACTTTTAAGCAACCTTCTTACGTTTGTCTTTTTCGTAAGAACGATGCGCCATTGCCATATGTTCGGCGCAATAAGGGCTACCTTCCATTTTGTCGCACGCACAGAAGTGAAAATCTTCTTCTTGCGGGTCACCTTCAGGCCAGCGACACATGTTGGTTTTTAAATCTTCAAGCTTTACTAGGCTCATATCTTGTCTCCCTCTTCATTATTCTATGTATCTGCATTATACGACAATATTTCGTAAAATGCAAAGAATCAGGGAAAAGAGCGCCTAATAAGGGCCGACACTGAAATGTACGAAATTAAAGCTCTGGTTCTTTTTCAGGCTCATTTTTAAATATTCATCATCACGAACATAATAGCCGGGGTTCTTTTGTTGCCAGCCGAGCTGCGGCAAGGTTTGGGCATAAAAGCGATGAATATCTTCAATTTCAACATATTTGCCGACAGCACTGCCTTTGGCGATGCGCCCTTCGGCCTTATCAAAAATAACCGCGTCTTCGTCCAGCTCCAGCAAGCCGGGCATAACGGGGACATCATTAATGGTCTGGAAAAATGAAAACGCCTCATCCTGTGCTTTCGCGCTCGGCGCAAAGCCGACCGACATAACAACAATCATGGCAAAGAAAAGTCTGGAAAAGAAAAAAGAGAATGACCGCATTATACTTGTCTCCCCGGACAATAATAAGTTGAACGCGATCCTTGCGTTATTTTTTTTATTCCTGATGTCATCGTAACATCACAGTCGCAATCAGGGCAAGCTTGCCCGCCGCGATCATACACGGCAAAATTATGCTGGAAATAACCGAGCGAGCCGTCAGCCTGCCTGTGATCGCGCAATGTACTGCCGCCAGCGGCAATGGCAGCGTTTAAAACGGCGATAATGGCGCTATAAAGCGTATCGCTTTCTCGTTTTGTGATGCTATCAGCGCGCCGCGTGGGGCGAATGCGGGCTTTATAGAGCGCTTCGCTGGCGTAGATATTACCCACGCCAACCACCAATTTTTGATCCAGCAGCGCGACTTTAATCGGCGTTTTGCGCTTTTTGAGGGCTTGATACAGCACTTCACCTGAAAAATGATTGCCAAGCGGCTCGGGGCCCATTGTTGCAAAAGCGGGGTGTGCATCAAGGGCATCCTCATGACAAAAATACACCATGCCAAAGCGGCGCGCATCGTTATAAACCATGCGAACGCCGCTATCAGTGCTCAAAATAAGATGATCGTGTTTTTGCCGCTCGTATTCTTGGCCTGCGCCCAGCAATAAAACACGCCCCGACATACCCAGATGCAAAATAAAGACATTGCGATCATCCAGCACCATCAAAATATATTTGGCGCGGCGCTTGAGCGCGGTAATACGCCGCCCCTTCATAAAATCGTGAAGATTTTCAGGAAACGGCACGCGTAAATCAGGGCGATACAAATCAACCGCCGCAACAGTTTCCCCATTCAAGACAGCCGCCATACCGTTTTTTACAGTTTCAACTTCGGGCAATTCAGGCATTTTTAAAATTCTTTTTGTTGTGAGGCTCTCGTTATAATAGCAACGCACAATCGCGCGCAAGATATTATCATTTTATAAGAAAAAGGCCGGATGATGTATCCGGCCTTTTGAAAAATTTAAAACGTTTAAAGCGTTTGGTGGGATGATTTACATCATGCCGCCCATACCGCCCATGCCGCCCATGCCGCCCATGTCCGGCATACCGCCGCCTGAAGCGCCTTTTTCGTCTGGCACGTCCGTAATCATGGCTTCGGTCGTAATCAAAAGACCCGCAACCGAGGCCGCATCAAGCAAGGCTGTGCGCACAACTTTAACAGGATCGATGATACCGGCTTTCACCATATCAACATATTCGCCTGTTTGTGCGTTATAGCCAAAGTTGGTGTCTTTTTGATCCATCAATTTACCGACAATGATCGAGCCTTCTTCGCCCGCGTTCTCAACGATTTGACGAATAGGTGACTGAATGGCGCGACGAACGATATCAATACCGACTTGTTGGTCGTTATTGTCGCCTTTTAGGCCTTCCAAAGATTTTGTCGCGTAAAGAAGCGCACAACCGCCGCCGGCAATCACGCCTTCGTCAGCTGCGGCACGTGTTGCATGCATTGCATCGTCAACGCGGTCTTTGCGCTCTTTCACTTCAACTTCAGTCGCACCACCAACACGGATAACAGCAACACCGCCGGCCAATTTAGCCAAACGCTCTTGAAGTTTTTCCTGATCATAATCAGAGCTTGTTTCCTCGATTTGCGCACGGATTTGTGAACAACGAGCTTCAATCTCTTTTTTGACGCCAGCGCCGTCAATCACAGTTGTTTCGTCTTTTGTGATTGTGACTTTTTTGGCTGTGCCCATCATGTCGAGCGTGACGTTTTCAAGTTTGATACCGAGATCTTCGGAAATCACCTGACCACCTGTCAAAATCGCCATGTCTTCCAGCATCGCTTTACGACGATCGCCAAAACCAGGGGCTTTTACAGCGGCAACTTTCAAACCACCGCGCAATTTGTTGACAACCAGCGTTGCAAGGGCTTCGCCTTCAACATCTTCGGCAACAATCAGAAGCGGACGGCTGCTTTGAACAACGGCTTCCAAAATCGGCAACATGGATTGAAGGTTATTGACCTTTGATTCATGGAACAAAATATATGGGTTTTCCATTTCACAAACCATTTTATCAGGGTTTGTGATGAAATATGGAGAGAGGTAACCACGTTCAAACTGCATGCCTTCAACAACATCAAGTTCAAAACCAAGTGATGATTTGGACTCTTCAACTGTAATCACGCCTTCTTTGCCGACTTTTTCCATCGCTTCAGCAATTTTGCCGCCGATATCCTCGTCGCCATTGGCAGAAATTGTACCGACCTGTTTGATCTCTTCATTGCTCTTAACGGCTTTCGCACGCTTTTTCAAATCAGCAACCACAACTTCAACAGCCTTATCGACACCACGCTTAAGATCCATCGGGTTCATGCCCGCGGCAACGGCTTTGACGCCTTCTTTTACGATGGCTTGTGCCAAGACAGTGGCTGTCGTCGTGCCATCGCCTGCGGCGTCGTTCTGTCTTTTAGCCGCTTCAGCAGCAAGCTGGGCGCCCATATTCTCGAATTTGTCTTCGAGCTGGATTTCGCGGGCAACTGTGACGCCGTCTTTTGTGATACGTGGTGAACCATATGATTTGTCAATCACAACGTTACGGCCTTTAGGGCCAAGCGTTACTTTTACGGCATCAGCCAAAATGTTAACGCCGCGCAACATACGGTCACGTGCATCTCCATGAAATTTTACTTGTTTCGCACTCATAATCAATTTTCCTTTGTTTAATGTGTGAATTTACGCGGCAAGAACGCCCATAATGTCAGATTCTTTCATCACCAACAGGTCTTCACCGTTGATTCTGACTTCGGTACCGGACCATTTTGTGAACAAGACGCGGTCGCCGGATTTAACATCCAGAGGGCGAACGTCGCCATTGTCATTGATGTGGCCTGTGCCTACAGAAACGATTTCGCCTTCCATCGGCTTTTCTTGGGCTGAATCGGGAATAATGATTCCACCGGATGTTTTTTCGTTTTGCTCGATGCGACGAACCAAAACGCGGTCATGTAAAGGACGAAGTGTCATACCTTTTTGCTCCTGTTATAATATTAAGGTTAAACGTTTCTCACCTTCATTTTTGCTTCGCATTTTCATGCTTTAGCACTCTCTGTCAGTGAGTGCTAACAGATGTATGACATCGCGCATAAAATATCAAGTGAATCCCAAAAGAATCTCGTTTTTTTTGTGTAAATTCATGCTCACAAAGCATGAAAATGAAGAAAATAAAGTTATGGTATTAAAATGGTAATAAAATTCTGATATAATGATTTTATAAGTAATGATGTAACCAGGAGGTTATATGGCTGATTTAGAAAAACAATTGATATCGCAATATCGCCTGACCACGGCGGAAATTTTGTATCATCTGCCCGACTACCCCAAGCTGATCCAAACCTATATCTGGCAAGATTATGATTTTGCGCCCAAATTCCCTGAATTGATGGCGTTTTTAGGGTTTTGGGAAGGTAACATAGACGGCAAATTACACTCGGTGTACGTCGCCAGCAAAAAGCTGGTCACGCCCGGCGAAATGCGCCTTTGTGGTCACGAAGTTACCATCCAGTAATTATTTAGGTTAATGTGATGTGCCCTTGGGCGCGGCAAAGCCAAGGTGTGGCTTTAATGAGATGCCGATGCACGCCGTTGCCAAAATACTGACGCCTGTATCCATTAGCACGCGCAAAATATCCAGCAATAAATTTTGGTACATTGTCGCCGTACCGCTCACGATCACGTCCGGGTCGATAAATACTGAGGCCACAATATTAAAGAGAAAATAAAGCGGAAAAAAGCATAAAAGCCACATTGAAAGCAAAGGCACGCTATACCAAAAGCCTTTGATCGTATTCAAAAATACTTTGATATCGCGGTTCACAGACGCGGGAATGTAAATCCACAGCAGGCGAAACGCCCAAAACGCAAATACAGGCAAAATAAAGGCCGCAAAAAATAAAGATGTCGGCACTGCGTCGCGCTCATATTGCTCGATTGCGGATAACAGCGTGTATGTAATGGCCAGATACCCCGCCATGATGAACTTCACCAAAGCAAAGCTGACCGTGCCCGCCATAATGCCGCGCGCTTTATCTTGCAGCACTGCCAAATCTTTATCAGCATTCCCCTCAGGGCGATGCGGCCATGTCTGGTTGAAATAAACCAGCCGCAACATATGCGCGCAAACCCAGCCATCGGCAAGGTATGAGGGCAGCATAATGAGCGCCTGCAAGATAAAATCCCGATCATCGGCTAAATTGGTTGCAAGAGAAAAACAGATAATTTTCAAGACAAGCGGCACAGCGACAAGGCGCAAAATATAACGCCAATGCGTGAGCACCAATCTGTGCCCTTCCATCGTTGAATCTAGGATATGGAATTTCTTCATAAAATGGGTTTAGCAGAATAAGGCCTTTATGAACAGGCGCAATCATGCAAATAACAACACATATTTAAGCTTTGCGCGCGGTTTAATTCACGCCCAGCTTTTTTTGAAGATTGCTGGAGGAGGTCGTATATTGAAAGCGCGGCTTTTTGCCTTCAAAAATATAAGGATACGCCGCATGTGCCATCAGCGCCGCTTCATGAAAGCCCGACAAAATCAGCTTTTGCTTGCCCGGATATGTGTTGATATCGCCAATGGCGAAAATACCTTTGGTGTCGGTTTCAAAGCGCTCTGTGTCCACGGGAATAAGGTTGCGATCCAGATTTAAACCAAAATCGGCAATCGGCCCAAGCTTCATTGTAAGGCCGTAAAATGCCAAAAACGCATCGCACGCCACATCAAACGGCGCGCCTTCTTTGGGCTTCATCGTCACAGATTCTATCTGATCGCCCACGCCGTTAAGAGCGCTGGCTTGACCGATATGGAAGTTCATTTTGTTTTCAGCCACCAGCGCGCGCATTTTATTGACGCTGTCTGGGGCGGCGCGAAATTCGTCGCGGCGATGAACAAGGGTTAAAGATTTCACAAGTGGCAAAAGCTCAATCGTCCAATCAAGCGCGGAATCGCCGCCGCCCGAAATCACGATATTTTTGTCGCGGAAAATTTCTTTTTGACGCACAGCATAAAAGACTGATGTGCCTTCAAACGCATCAATGCCCGCCAGCGGTGGTTTTTTCGGCATAAACGAGCCGCCGCCTGCGGCAATAATAATCACCGGCGCTTCCAAAACTGTGTCAGCATCGGTTTTTAAAACCCAGTTGCCGTTTTCGGCTTTATGCAGCGAAGTCGCCATTTTCCCTAAATGAAACACAGGGTCAAACGGCTCGATTTGCTTCATCAAATTATCGACCAGCTCTTGCGCCATCACAATCGGGAATGCCGGAATGTCATAAATTGGTTTTTCAGGATAAAGCTCGGCACATTGCCCGCCGGGCTTGTCCAAAATATCAACCAAATGTGCTTTTATATCCAATAGGCCAAGTTCAAACACCGCAAAAAGGCCGACAGGGCCTGCGCCGATAATGATTGCATCTGTTTTAATATGTGTTTCGCTCATGTATTTTTCACTCATGGCTGAAAATTAATCCTGAATGGGTTGTTTTGTCAATGGCCTGTGGGGGCATGTGAAGTTCTGTTCCAGAGCCTTGCTTTTAAAGCTTTAAAACTCTATTTGTAATATTAGGATAAACAAAGAGAAATCAACCCACAATGCCGATTTTTTCCGCCCCCATTTTTTCTGACTCCATACCGCCCCAGCGCCGCGCGCTGATCATTTGGCTTTATAGCTGTTGTTTTATGGTATTTGCCATGGCTGTGATCGGCGCGATCACGCGCCTTACAGAATCAGGGCTTTCGATGGTGGAATGGCGCCCGTTGATCGGCGCGCTCCCGCCTCTTGGCGAAGCGGAATGGCAACGCGTCTTTGCGCTGTATCAGCAAACGCCCGAATATATCCAAAAACATTCATGGATGGAAATCGACGATTTCAAATATATTTTCTTTTGGGAATGGTTTCACCGTTTTTGGGGACGCTTGATTGGTTTGGTTTACGTTCTGCCGCTGGCTTATTTTTGGGCAACCAAACAAATCCCTAAAGGATATGGCTGGCCATTCATTGGCCTTTTAACTTTAGGCGGCCTGCAGGGTGTGATTGGCTGGTGGATGGTAAAAAGCGGCCTGATTGATCGCCCCGATGTCAGCCATTACCGCCTTGCGGTGCATCTCTCGATGGCATTTATTTTGTTTTGCCTGCTCTTTTGGGCGGCGCGCAGCCTAACCTTTGAAAGGCGCGTGAGCGATTTAGCCCCGCGCGGCGTGCGGCGCATGGGCTGGGTGGCCTTTGGCCTATTAAGCATCACAATTGTTTGGGGGGCTTTTGTCGCCGGGCTTGAAGCGGGCATGATATATAACACATGGCCGCTTATGAACGGCACGCTCACGCCGCCTGAAGCCTTTAGCCTTGATGCCGTTATAAACGAACATGCATGGGTGCAGTTTAGCCATCGCTGGGTCGCGATCATTGCGGGCTTGGCGCTAATTGGCTTTGCCATTGTCAGGCGCGCGCCTTATTTGGGGATTATGGTGCTGTTGCAAATTGCGCTTGGTATCTTTGCGCTTCTAAGCCAGCTTTGGATTCCCATGGCCGCCGCCCATCAGGCAGGCGCGCTCATTCTGCTGGCGCTCATGACCAACCAACTCCACGCACTTTATTACGTTCATAGGAAATAAAAAATAAGGCTTAATGCATGCCCGCAACGATTGTCGGTGGCGGGCGCTCGTTATTATCTTTGGGGGTAAATGGCGCCGCTTTCTCTGGCGGATCGCGCCCTTCTACGGCAGGGCCAAAATCAGAAGCGAGAGGATCATCGCCTTTTTTAGAAGCACTATCTGGCGCTTTGGGCACTTGCGCCTTCGCGCCATCTTCTGGTTGCGCGCGCGGCGGAAGCGCTGGCGCTGTTGCATTCATTTGTGCATGCTCTTGCGCGCGGCAATGTTGGTGCAACGCTTTTTCTTTGCGGCTTTTCGCCCACGGCGCAACTTCTGGTAATGTGCTGCGAACGTTTATTTCATGGCCTTTGCAAAGCTCATGACCTTTTCCGCAAGTGCGGGTCATATCAGCAATCATCAAGGATGCGCGCTGCGAAAGAGCATTATCGATTTTACCATTACGAACGAAATAAATCTCTTTCCAGTTCTTATCGACAATCGCCGCGATGATGATCTCTTTAAGCTGAGCTTCTGACAAATCACGCCCCATCCCGTTACCGAGCTTATCGCCCTTGCCCGTACACTGAAAATATTCTTGGCGGCCTATGCCAACTTTGTCTTTTATAGAGCAATGGCCACGCGCTTTTTTGTGAGTCTTTTTAGCTTCTTCAATCGAAGGATCACTGAAATTCGCCTTGCTTGATGATGCTGTACCGCCAACCATAAACGAAAGAATATCCTGAATCGGCGCACTGAAACGCGATCCCGCTTTTTCCGTATTCACTTCTTCTTCAACCTCTTCTGCAGCATGAGGTGCCTTTGCCTTCGGCGCTGTTGTTTGAGGCTCTTTTATAGGATTTTTCAAAAGCAGCGGTGCGGCTTTTTCTGGCGCTGAAATATCGGGTTCGGCAGTCTCAGGCGCTTCATTTGCAGATTTGGTAAAAGTGCTGCGCATGCGCTCACCCAGCGATGTCATCATCGTGTCAAATTCTTCCCGATTTGGAAAAACTGTTTTAATACCTTTATCTGCCATGTACGCCTCTATTAACTTTTTTAGTTATGGGAACAATTATCGCAAAAAAACGACTGAAAATCAAGCTTTTTCACAATTAATCCCGTTTCAAAATCTCTTTGTACCAATCTACATAATCATTCACGCATTTATCTTTGGTGAATTCGTCGCTATAGCGCTGATAACCTTGGGTTGAGAGCGAATGGCACAAGGCGCTCTCACCGACATTTTTCAAATCATCATATAATGTCTTTATTGCGTTTTTCAAGGCAGCAACATCGTCAACAGAGAACATCAGCCCGTCCTCTTTATCGCGCACGAATTGGCGCGGCCCATCCGCATCACTGACGATGAGGGGGGTTTTGGAAGCCCATGCCTGCACAAAAACCGTTCCGAACGGCTCATACCGCGACGGAAACACGCAAATATCAGCCGCCTGTAATAAGGCGGCGCGATCATTGCGCCAACCTAAAAAGCGAACATTATTCTCAATTCCAAGCGCTTTGGATAAAGCCACAAGCGCGTCATGATCGGGCCCTGCGCCGGCAAGCCAAAGATAGATACTGCCAGCGACACTCTGCGGCAAATCAGCAATCGCTTTCATCAATGTATCAAGCGCTTTGGCCTCATGTAGGCGCGAGAGCGTTAACAGAACAACAGCATCTTCGGGTGTATCCATATCCGCTCTTGAAACAGGCGCTGATATCGCTTCGGTTTCGGCAAAATTATTGATTTGTGTGATGTCATTTGCGGCAAAACCCTGATCCACTAAATAGCGCTTCAGATCAGGCGTAATGGTCACAAAATAGTCGGTGTTTTTAAAGTTTTTGCGCGCATAATAGCCGCCAAGCCGCGCGACGGTTTTATAGGGTTTGATCTTCATTGATGGCGACCAGCGCGGCGTTTTTTGGGCGGCGCGTGACATCCATGTTTGCACAATATCAGGCTGTACGGCCTGAATGATTCGCTTCATTTTCATAGCGGTGAAAATATCGGGCTTGCCGCCAAAGCGTAATGTGTGGACAGGGATGTTTGCCTTGAGAAGACGCGGCACGCGGATATCATTTTCCCGCGTGATCGCGATAATGTCCTGCCCCGCCTCTTTCATAGCGACGCACATATCGACATAGGCCGTTTCCGCACCGCCTGTTTTTGCGCCGGCAAGAACTTGAATAATCCGCATCGCTTTTCCGTTTACAATAACTGGTTTTATAACGTGTTATTCAGCTTCAGAGCTAACTTGTGGCCATTGCAATGTGTTGAGGCTCTGCAAAATGACACTCTGTGTCTCATCCATTGAATTCAATAATTTCTCACAAGCGACCTTGTCAGTCACAATGCGTTTGTCGATATTGTCTTCGGCATGTTTGGCGGCCTTATCAACCAGATCAAGATACGATTTAACGTCTTTGGGGTTATTAAAATGCGGCTTATCCAGCGCTTCTTTATAGTTTTTACGTTGTATTTTTAGCGCCGAATCAATTTCATCATCCCAAGTTTTGAAACGATCTTTGATATCATCCGCCATTTCAGGGTTATTTTTGCGACAAGCTTTAACCGCATCTGCCACAGAGTCTTTGGCGATGGTGATGCTGCGGATAAAGCCGAAACCTTGGTTCAAAAGGATGAAATTTTGCGCTTCTGCTTCGTCGAAGCTATTTGCCAGTTTTTCGGCTTGTGTACGGATCTGCTCTTTATAAGGATTATCCAAAATCATCACTTCGGCGTTTTTGGGGACATCCTCGGCCTTTATGGTGTCTTGCGCCATAGCGCTGAACGAGCCACATAATAATATCGCTGCTACAAAGGCTGTTGAAAATAGGCGCATTTTAAAATCCTTATTTTTAAAGTATCAAATTTTGTCATTGAGCGAACATGGCAAAGCGTCATCTGCTCATAATGCACGTTATCGCCTTTTGGGGATATTTTGAAGGATAAAATTATGAGCGGCATTTAAAATAAAGACTGCCGGGATAAAATCCCGGCAGTCAGGGGACAATCACCTAAAAAACCATATTGTGCATTTATCGTTCTGCGGGAACCAATGCACGACCCTCTAGATGAAATCACTTATCAACTCAATAATTAAGTATCGCATGAATTTAATTTTATTATGGTAAACAATACTCTGCATTTATCTTAAATTTTATCTAAAAAAAGCAGGGTGAAAGTTCCACCCTGCTTTTCAAATAATGACTATAATCTTAGCGCCTATTCAACGATACGATTCCACCAGCCTTTTTTCTCCTTATTTGGAGCTTCATTGACCGTTTCAAAAGACTTATCCTCCGTATCGTTAGAGGCTGCAGGCTTATCGTCTGCTTTAGCGACTTTTTGAGGCGTCGTTTTTGGTGCTGCCTTTGACGCTGTTGCCTTTTTCTTCTCAGTCGCAGGCTTCTTCGCTTGTTTTGCACCCTGTTCTTTTACGGAAGACTGCGCGTCTTTATCCGTTTTCGCCGCGCTGGCGACACGTTTACGTGGCGTACGCGCCAGTTTTTGAGCCGCTTCGTCTTTCACAGCTTCGCTCTTCACACTGTCATTTTGAGGGGCTGTATCTTGCTTGACCTCATCACTAACAACATCCTTTTTACGCGATGGTCTACGGCCTTTTTGAGGCGCGTCTGCCGCTTTTGAATCAGATTTGTTTTGCTGTTGAGATTCATTTTGAGCAGGCTTTTCGTTTCCAGTGTTCTGATTCTGGTTCTGCTGATTTTGATTCTGGTCGCCCTCATTCGCATTTTGATTTTGTGATTGATCGTTATTATTACGGCGATTACGGTTGCGACCGCCACGACGACCTCTACGTTTAGGCTTTGGATTGCCGTTTTCATCAAGAGGAGGGCCACTTTTGTTTTCGCCATCATTGTTATTACCAGAATTATTATTTTGGTTATTGTTCTGGTTATTATTTTGATTTTGATCCTGTTTCTTTTGCGGCGGCTTATTATTTTGCTGCTGTTGCTGTTGTTGTTTTTGCGGCTGATTTTGAGCCTGATCGCTATCTTCATCATCTGACTGGCTCTTCACAGCTTCGATTATATAGCCGGGAGAATCAATCATCTCTTGCACACGGATACTAACTGTAAAGCCATAGCGCGCCTCAATTTCAGAGAGCATGTTGCGTTTGCTGTTCAAAATATACATCGCAACATTGGGCTTGACGGTTAAGATAAGCGTGGTCGAACGGTCACGAATGCCTTCTTCTTCCAGCGCGCGTAAGGCAACAATGGCGGTTGAATCAGCACTGCGAACAAAACCGACACCTTCGCAATGAGCGCATTTTTCAAATTGTGCTTCGGTCAGGCTCGGGTTTAGGCGTTGGCGTGATAGCTCCATCAAGCCGAATGATGAAATTCGTCCGATTTGAATACGCGCACGATCATTTGAAAGCGCTTCTTTGACTTTTTGCTCAACTTTACGGTTGTTACGACGATTTTCCATGTCGATAAAATCGATCACAACCAAGCCGCCCAAATCACGCAAACGCAATTGACGACCAACTTCTTCAGCAGCTTCAAGGTTTGTTCGCAGGGCTGTTTCCTCAATATGGCGCTCTTTGGTCGCGCGGCCTGAGTTGACATCCACCGACACAAGCGCTTCGGTCGGATTAATCACAAGATAGCCGCCTGCTGGCAAGCTCACCTGTGTTTCGCCGATCTCGTTAATTTGGCTTTCGATCTGATAACGATGAAAGAGCGGAATTTTCGGATCTTCATACTGCTTCACTTTTTTGGCGTGTGACGGGATCATCATTTTCATGAAATCCTTGGCCATTTTATAGCCCTCATTACCCGCGACCAAAACTTCGTCAATGTCGCGTGTGTAAATATCGCGGATCGCACGGCGTACCAGCTTGCCTTCTTCGTGGATCAAAGCAGGGGCGGCCGATTCAAGCGTCACTTCACGGATTTTGTCCCAAAGACGCATGAGATAATCTAGATCACGTTTGATCTCTGTCTTTGTGCGCGCCACACCGGCTGTCCGCATAATCACAGACATGCCTTGCGGCACTTTTAATTCCTGCAAAATTTCGCGCATGCGTTTGCGCTCTTTATAATTGGCAATCTTGCGCGAAACCCCGCCCGCACGCGGACTGTTGGGCATAAGCACACAATAACGACCGGGAAGAGACAAATATGATGTCACAGCCGCGCCTTTATTGCCGCGCTCTTCTTTATTGACCTGAATAAGCATGATCTGGCCGCGCTTGACGACCTCTTGAATTTTATAGTTTTTGCGCAAGGTCGGGCGCACGGGCTGGTCGCCCTCAATGCCGTCACCGCCGACAATTTCAACCGCACGTGAACGCATCGGCTTGCTGCCACCACGACCACGACGGCCGCGACCGCGTTGATTGCGGCCTTGTTGCGGCTTACCGCCCTTGGCGTTGCCGTCATTATCTTCAACTGTGACAGCGTCTAATTCTTCATCCGACTTTTCTTCTTCGGCAACATTTCCATCAGGCTCATTATCTGTATTATTTTTAGCTGTTTTTGAAGCAGGCTTCTTCCCTGTTTTTGCCGCTGTTTTTTGGGCTGTTTTTGGGGCTGGCTTCTTCCCTGCTTTTGAAGCACGACCACGGCCTTTTTTCGGCGCATCATTTTCATCGCTGGCATCTTCATCATCATCCAGATCATCTTCATCATCCGCATCATCAAGGTCATCATCCAAATCATCAGCATCTTCGGCTTCCTCGGCGGCGGCGCGTGCGGCCATCTCAGCTTCTTGCTCAGCGATAAGCGCTTCACGATCAGAAATCGGGATACGGAAATAATCGGGGTGAATTTCAGTGAAGGGCAAAAAGCCGTGGCGATTACCGCCAAAATTTACAAAAGCCGCTTGAAGCGACGGCTCAACACGGGTGACTTTGGCTAAAAAGATGCTGCCTTTTAACTGGCGGCGAAATTCACTTTCGTAATCAAAATCAACGAGGCGGTTCCCGTCAACGACGGCGACGCGCATTTCCTCGTCATGGGTGGCGTCGACTAACATTTTCTTGGTCATAGTTTAATACTCCTGAGATCAAGCATCACAGACCTTGTCAAAAGGCGGCTTGTGACGCTTTTATTGTTATAAAAAGGTCAGAAGTATCTCGCGGCTTGCGGCCACAAACGGGGGGAAGAAACAACGATTGAAATTATTTAAAACTTATAATCTCGCATCGTTTCTGTGCGCGGAGAGCCATTTTAATGGATCAGTCCGTCAACGGCAGAATATGTTTGACCATCCCTTAATCGTGGTCCAGAAAGCCAAGAGACCTTCTTTCATACCGTTGTGACTAGCGAAACCTTAAAACTCTCTTATTCTTAATGCTAAAGCCTCAACAAATATGTAGTGTGAACATACATCCGCTTCTCCCTCACGGCAACAAAAAAGTGAACGCGCCGATTAATATCAAAGTGCGCCCTAAAGTGCGCCCTTGTGAATCATCGTGTTTTATGAGAAATTCATTAAGGTTTCCTATGATTTTCAGCTTGTATTTTCACCCCGTATTTCCGCATTTCATTCTGACAGGATATAATTATCAAAAATGACAGGTTTGATTCGTACATTTTTAATGACGATTTTATTCATGATGGTAACTTGTGCAGCCTTTATCGGCGCACAAACCAGCGCCCATGCGCTGACCGTTAAAGATGTTCGTTTCGGCGCGCATCCTGACAAGGTTCGTGTCGTACTTGAGCTGGACAGGCAAAGCATATTTCGCGCTTTTGTGTTGGAGGCGCCTTACCGCATTGTCATTGATATGCCGGCATTCGGCTGGTATGTCGGCAATATTTCAAACCCGCAAGAAAGCCATGTCGGCACAATACGCCAAGGGCCTTTAGAGCCGGGGATATCGCGCATTGTTATGGATATGCAGCGCCCCGCCATTATTGAAAGCGCATTTGTTTTGCCCCAGAGTGGCGCTCTTCCGGCGCGGCTGGTGATTGATTATAAAATTGTTTCGCGCGATCGCTTTGCGCGCTCTTTAAATAGTCGTTTCGGCACATTACAGGGGAGCGAAACTGTCGTGGCAAGCCTAACGCCGCCAGCCTCTTCGCCTTCGCCCTCACTCTCAGGCACAAACAGGCAAAGCGCTTTAAATGTGCCACCGCCAAAACCAACACCGACCAGCCCGCTCTTGCTTGCCCCGCGCGAAAAGCCGCTGATTGTTCTTGATGCTGGCCATGGCGGCAACGATCCGGGCGCAGTGGGAGCAAATGGCCTGTTTGAAAAAAATATCGTCTTGGCTATGGCGCGTGAAGTGCGCCGCCAGCTTGAAGCCACAGGACGCTACCGTGTCAAACTCACACGTGATAAAGACGTGTTTTTGCGTCTGCACCAGCGCGTTGCCATTGCCCGTGATGTCGATGCCGATTTATTTGTCTCACTCCACGCCGATTCAATCAACCGTAGCAATGTCAGCGGCGCTTCGATCTATACGTTGTCTGAAAAAGCCTCCGATAAACAAACCGCGCGATTGGCTGAGCGCGAAAACAAAGCGGACATCATTGCCGGCGCGGATTTAAGCCATCAAGACTTTCAAGTAGCCAATATCCTCATTGATCTGGCGATGCGCGACACGATGAACCAGTCCAAATATTTTGCCAACACAATCGTTGATTCATTGCGCTATAATAAGATACGCCTTCTTGAAAGGCCACACCGCTACGCGGGCTTTGCTGTGCTGAAAGCGCCTGATATTCCATCAGTTTTAATCGAGGTTGGCTTCATGTCAAACCGCGCCGAAGCGAACAAATTATCCAATGATAGCTATCGCCGCATCATTGCCACCGCGATTGTAAACGGCATCAACCAATATTTTGAAACGGTTGAAAATAACAGTCGTATTTAAATTTTTGAAGAGCCTGCGCCGCTCACAACTGTGGTAAAAATGACACAGCAGATATGAAAACGACTTCAAATATTCACAAAGCCCTATCTATCCCCTCTTGCCTTGTATATAAAAAAGGGGTAGATTCTTTTTGAATGAGAATTTGATAGAGTTCCCATGAATTCAAACGTTTAACCCAGTATCGGAGATTTATTATGAAGAAGTTTTTCACAGTATTGCTCGTTGGTTCTGCCATGAGCTTAGGCGCATGTGCCGGCAACCAAAACGCAGACTACAGCTACGAACAGCAAGCACCATTTGCTGAAGACCGCACAGTCGGCGCGCAAGAAGTTGTTGTAACACGCCCAGCACCACGTCGTGTAGAGCAAGTGTTCGAAGCAACACAGCGTAAGTAAGCTTACTTACAAATAAGTTTTTAAAAGCTGCCTTCGGGCAGCTTTTTTTATATTGGCTGTAAACGGGTACTTTGTTTTTACAATAAAACGCGTTATTATGAGCGTTATATCCAAATCTCAAAATAAGAGACATTCAACTAGATTAACGAAGTGGAGCGGCGCATCATGCCAGTTCTGTTAAACACACTCTATTTTATCATCGCCAACCTTGCGGGCTATATGTCTGTGGCTGTCATTGCTAATTTTGCAATTCAGGCGGGCATTTTCCCCGAAATCAGCGATCCGGCGCAAATGAACGCGTTTAAATATTGGTATTTTGGTGGCGGAACATGGGCCTTTATCGCGGGCGCGCTGGTCAGTCTTGGCTGGTTTTTCGTTAAAAGCAAGCTACGCTTTGCTTTGCTTCTTGCGCCCCTTTACACCCCGATCATCTTTAGCTTGGTGATTTTGGCGCGTTTTCAAAACATTTCATGACATAAACCACAAATCAAAACATTATCGCTGGAGCGCAGCTTCTTTTTGCGGCGGCTCTTGCCCTGTGACATTTTCGACATCATTTTCAGCAATAATGCGCGCGGCGATCACAAAAGGAACACCGCGACGCTCACGGATGATTTGACGCACAGCGCGCCAATTCACTAAATCATGATGATCGCCTGCGGCCTTGATGATGATATCCATATCAGCATCTGTGATCTCATAATCAGGGACTGAGCCTTCTTGCTCCATCTGATCGGCCTGTGTCATAGATGTGTGCGCTTCCAGATAAAGCTTACCCTCTACCCATGCCGCCTTGATCGGCTGGTCGACAACGCGCACTTTTGTGCCAACATCAATCATGTCATAAAAACGCACGATGTCTTCAGGGTAAAGGCGAATACAGCCGCTACTAACGCGGCGGCCAATACCGAATGGCTTGTTCGTGCCGTGAATGGCATAAGCAGGCCAGCCGAGATAGAGCGCGTGCGTTCCCATCGGGTTTGCCGTGCCGGGCCCGATATATTCAGGCAATGAAGGGTCTTCACTTCGCATGCGCGCTGTCGGCCGCCATGTTGGGCCAATGGTTTTTCGGGTAACGCTGGTCACGCCTTCAGGCGTTGAAAGCCCTTCGCGCCCCACACCAATCGGGTGCGTTATCGGCGCGTCTGCCCCGTTCACATACGCATAAATCCGCATTTCAGGCAGATTAATCACAACCCCTTCTTTGGGGGCATCAGGGAGTAAATGCATGGTCGGTAATGTCAAACGCACCCCCGCACCCGGCAGCCACGGGTCAATGCCCGGGTTCGCCGCGCGCAGCTCGATAAAGCCAAGGCTGTTATCGCGCGCGATATTGACTAACGTATCTTCATAAACCGTGCGATGTGTTGTTAAATCGCCGACATAGCTTTCTTTATATTGTTCCGCCTGTGCCGGCGTAGGCCAAAGCCCGCCCATAAAAACAGAGAAAACCAAAACGACTACATATGATTTATAAAAGAAACCGCTCACAATATTTATGCCGCCTTTTTCATACGATGCTCAAGGTTTTCAATAATTTTACCCATGAAATCCTCTGTTGTTAAAAACTTTTGCTCAGACCCCACCAGAAGCGCCAGATCTTTGGTCATAAAGCCCGCCTCAACTGTGTCGATACAGACCTGTTCCAAGCCATTGGCAAAATCAATCAAAGGCTGGTTGTCATCAAACTTGCCGCGATAGGCCAGCCCGCGCGTCCATGCAAAAATCGAGGCAATCGGGTTGGTCGATGTTTTTTCGCCCTTTTGGTGCTGGCGGAAATGGCGCGTCACAGTGCCGTGCGCGGCCTCGGCCTCAACACATTTACCGTCCGGCGTCAGCAAAACCGATGTCATAAGGCCGAGCGAGCCAAAGCCTTGCGCCACGATATCCGATTGCACATCGCCATCATAGTTTTTGCACGCCCAGACCATGCCGCCTTTTGATTTAATGGCTTGTGCCACCATGTCGTCGATCAAGCGATGCTCATACCATAATTCTTTTTTGTCAAAATCAGCCTTGAACTCTTTTTCAAAAATCTCTTGGAAAATTTCGATGAAGCGGCCGTCATATTGCTTCAAAATCGTATTTTTGGTGGACATATAAACAGGATAGTTGCGCGCGAGGCCATAGTTAAAGCAGGCGCGGGCAAAGCCTTGGATGGATTCATCCAAATTATACATCCCCATCGCAACGCCTGCGGCAGGGAAATCAAAAATCTCGAACTCTTGCACGTCGTCGCCGTTTGCGGGCGTGTATGTCATGGTGAGGCGGCCGGGGCCCGGCACTTTAAAATCTGTGGCTTTATATTGATCGCCAAATGCATGACGGCCGATCACAATCGGCTCTTGCCAGCCCGGGACATAGCGCGGGACGTTTTTACAAATAATCGGCTCGCGAAACACCGTGCCATTTAAAATATTGCGGATTGTGCCGTTTGGGGAGCGCCACATTTTTTTAAGGCCAAATTCTTCAACGCGCGCTTCATCAGGCGTGATGGTGGCGCATTTAACGCCCACACCATGCTCACGAATTGCATTGGCGGCATCGACCGTAATCTGGTCGTCGGTGGCATCGCGGCTTTGAATGGAAAGATCATAATATTTCAGATCCACATCAACATAAGGCAAGATCAGTTTCTCGCGGATCATCTCCCAGATCACGCGGGTCATTTCGTCCCCATCAATTTCAACAATCGGGTTATCAACACTAATTTTGCTCATGGGTTCTGATCCTCTTACTGCGTTGTCATATATAGCGGCCTATATTAAAGACAATCACAGATGAAAGAAAGGCTGTTTATTGAAAACAAAGCTGATTTATCCGATTTAAAGGAGGGATCAAGACGGCTTGGGCATAAGCGCTTCGACTTCGTCTTTCATGCGCTCAAAGGCTTTGTCAAACTGGCCGCTTTTGAAAATGCGCCCTTTTTGATTTTTATGAATTTCATACATTCTGGTTTGCGGCCCGACTTGGCGCACCAAAAACTGTAAATGTGGGCCGGAATGAGCAGAGCGGTAAAATGTCATACTGCAAATACCCTCGTTAAAATCAACGTCAACCGCCCGGTCACAAAGCGCCTTAGCCGAAGCGGCACGGCTAAACAAGCCGTCAAGCGCGCGAAACTGGCTTTTTTTAAAACCGGAATAGCTGATCGGCTTGCCGTAATCGGGATTTTCGATGACTTTGAAACTCATTTTTAAATTATAACACCAAGACATTGTATTTGCCAAATTTGTGTCTGGCTTGGCCAACGCACACGCATTACAGAATCTGGTTGATAACAAAGGCGCGAGTGCTTAAGATGCCCGCAAAGAAAAAGGAAATAGATATGAATGATGATTCGTTAATTCAGGACGTTGAAGATGCCATCCGTAAGGAAAAGCTTGAAACTTTTTGGCATGAGAATGGCGGCTATATCATTGCATTCGCCGTTCTTGTGGTTCTCGGCACAGCCGCCATCACAGGCTGGCGCAGCTGGGAAGAGCGCACAAACAAGTTTCAAACAGAAATGCTTATCAGCGCTCTTGAATCACCCACCCCCGCCACCGCGCTTGAAGAGGTGCAGTTTAACCTCGATGGCGGTCATCTGGCTTTGGCCAAGTTTAACGAAGCGCGCCTGCTGAAAGATGCTGGCAATTTTGAAGGCGCAGCCGATGCTTACCGCATCGTTGCCCGCAGTAATGCCGATTCTGTTCTGCGCGATATGGCGACATATTTGTCTGTTATGACAGCGTGGGAAGATCTTGACGCAGCAGAGCGCACGCCTGCGGCAACAAACACAATGCTGGAAACGCTCGCCCCCCTCATCAGCGACAACAAAAATGCATGGCAACATCATGCTCGTAAAATGGCCGCCATCATCATCGCCGAAACCACTGCCGATTATGAAAGTGCGCGCGCTTATCTCGCCCCTTCAATGCGCGCAGAGGGCGTGACACCGAATTTGATGAGAAAGATGCTCGCGCTCGATCATGTTTTTACGCTCAAACAAAAAGCCGCGCTTGAGACACAAGAAAACATCACAAAAGAACAGCCGCAAGGGTAAAACCCGCCATTAAACGCAAAGCCACATCATGAACGGATATAAAATGAAGATTCAACAACCAAAAGCACAGACAAGAACAAGTTTTCTTTCTCTATTGCTATTTTGCGCCATCGCCCTAAGCGGCTGTTCAACCGTTGGTGGCTGGTTTGATGGCGATGATAAAACACGCCTTGAAGGCGAGCGCATTTCGGTTTTGGAGCTTCAAAAAACGCTTGAGCCTGAAAGCCGCGCTTTGGACGCGCAAGGCTTTGTTGCCCCTGCGCCATGGCGCAACGAATTTTGGCCACAAGCCGGCGGTTACCCCAACCACGCGATGCAGCATTTGGCTTTGAACGAAGGCGGCCTAGCCCAAATCTGGACATCATCCATCGGGCGCGGCTCAACCAAAGCGCTTCCTTTGACAGCGCAGCCGATTGTGGTTGATGGGCGTGTTTTTACACTTGATACAGATTCAAAACTCAGCGCGTTTAACGCCGAAAACGGCGAACGTATCTGGCGTGTTGATGTCAAAGACAAAGCCGAAGACGACCCTGTGATTGGCGGCGGCGTTGCTTATTCGCGCGGTCGTTTATTTGTTACAAACGGCTATGATGAAATTTTGGCCATAAACCCTGATGACGGCGCTGAAATCTGGCGTCAAACCATCACAGCGCCCTCGCGCGCCGCGCCGACCGTGATGAACGAGCGCGTTTTTGTTGTCACGCTTGATAATCGCGTGCTGGCCTTAAGCGCAGAGACAGGCGAAAGCCTTTGGGATTACAGCGGCGTTGCCGAAATGGCGGGCCTTATTGGCGCGGCAAGCCCTGCGGCGAGCCGTGATGTGTTGATCCCTGTGTTTTCATCCGGCGATATTGTCGCCATGCGCGTTGAAAACGGCAGTGTCGCATGGACAGAAAATTTATCAACCTTCAGCGCGCAAGGCGGCTTATCCGCCATTTCCGACATTCGCGGCCTTCCTGTGATTGATAAAGGCCTTGTCATTGCCATTAGTTTCGGCGGGCGCATGGTTGCGATTGATGAGCGCACAGGAACGCGTATCTGGCAACGCGATATTGCGGGCGCTGAAACGCCTTGGGTTGCGGGTAATCATTTATTTGTGATTACGACAGACAACGAGCTTGTAGCGCTGGGGCGTGATAATGGCGTTATTCGCTGGGTGTCTGAATTACCGCGCTATGAAAACATGGAAAAAAGAAAAGATTCAGTTTTTTGGACAGGCCCTCTTTTGGCAGGCGAACGCCTGATTGCTGTCAGCTCGGGCGGTATGATGCTTGAGATTGAACCCATTGGCGGCACTATGATACGCCAGACAGATATCAAAAAATCTGTGCGGATTGCCCCCGTCATTGCCGGATCAACACTTTATATGCTTGCCGAAGACGGCACATTAATGGCATATCGCTAGGAACGAAAACGCAATCATTATAAATAGATAGAATTTCCATGCTTACGCTCGCCATTATCGGCCGTCCTAATGTCGGCAAATCAACCTTCTTTAATCGTCTGGCGGGAAAGCGCTTGGCGATTGTTGATGACACGCCCGGTGTCACGCGCGATTGGCGCGACGCCGAAGGCATGCTTTACGATATTCCGATCCGCATCGTTGACACTGCAGGTCTGGAAGAAGCCTTTGATGATAGTATTCAATCGCGCATGCGCCAGCAAACAGAAGCGGCGATGAAGATGGCTGATGTGGCCTTGTTCATGATTGATGGGCGCGCGGGCATCACCCCGCTTGATACGCATTTTGCGGCGTGGCTGCGCAAGCACGATATGCCCGTTTTGCTGTGCGTTAATAAATGTGAAAATGATAATATTACCGACTCCGCCGTTGCCGAAAGCTGGGGCCTTGGCCTTGGGCCGCCCATTGCGCTGTCATCGGAACACGGTATAGGCTTTGATGATTTATACGATAAATTACTAGAGCTTATCCCCGATGCCATCACGGGCTGGGGCAATCAAGAGGCCGAAGAAAAAGACTGGCACGCTGAAAGCTCAAAACTTGATGAAATTGAAGGGGATGAGACTTACGCGTTTGAAGATAATTTTGATCTTTCAAAACCGATCAAAGTTGCCATTGTCGGCCGCCCTAATGTTGGCAAATCAACGCTGATGAATACGCTTTTGGGTGAACACCGCGTTATGGTTGGCCCCGAAGCCGGTATCACGCGCGATGCGATTGCTGCAGATTGGGAATATAAAGGGCAAGCCTTTAAGCTTGTCGATACCGCCGGTATGCGCAAAAAAGCGCGCGTGCATCAAAAAATCGAGAAAATGTCGGTGGATGATTCCTTGCGCGCGATCCGCCTTGCACAAATGGTGATTTTGGTTTTGGACGGCAACGCTGTGCTGGAAAAGCAAGATTTGCAAATTGCCGATCATGTTTTGTCCGAAGGGCGCGCGCTTGTGATTGCGGTTAATAAATGGGACATCGCCGAAGATAAGAACGAGGCGCTGGATCGCCTTAATTATAAGCTTGATACCTCGCTTTCGCAGGTCAAAAAAATCCCTACCATCACGATTTCAGCTTTAGAGAATCGTAATATCGGTGTTTTGATGAAAGAGTTAATCGCGCTTTATGAAGTATGGAATCGCCGCGTCCCCACAGGGCCTTTAAACCGCTGGCTAATGGCGATGGAAAGCCGTCACCCTGCCCCGTTGGTTCAAGGTCGCCCTAACCGTGTGAAATATATTACCCAGATAAAAACCCGCCCACCGACTTTCACTATGTGGATCAGCCGCCCTAAGGAACTTGCGGATTCCTATAAGCGTTATATCATTAACGGCCTGCGCGAAGATTTTGATTTGCCGGGCATTCCGATCCGTCTGCTTGTCCGCGCCAGTAAAAACCCATATGTAGACAAGCACGATAAGTAACCGAACAGCCATAGGTTTAAAGTGATAAAAGACGAAATTTCTGAGCGCGTGATCTCTGTGCAGGATGCCATCCCCTTTTATTTTGAAGTCGGGGTGCATGTGGTGAGCGCCGCCCTGATTATCATGGTCGGCTGGATGATCGGCGAGTGGCTCAGCCGCCGCATTAAGGCTGGCAAGCGGATCGACAAAACCCTTGGCAGCTTTTTAGGCGCGCTGATTAAATATGCGATTTTGATGGCAGCCTTTATCGCCGTTTTGGGGCAATTTGGCGTTGAAACCGCCAGCTTACTCGCACTTTTAGGTGGCGCAGCCTTGGCCGTTGGCCTTGCCATTCAAGGCACGCTTAGTAATGTGGCCGCAGGCACGATGCTGTTGATTTTGCGCCCGTTTAAAGTGGGTGATTACATCACCTTCGGCAATTCAGGCGGCACGGTCAAATCGCTCGGCCTTTTCGGCACAGAGCTTTCAACGGTTGATAATATCTATATTTTTGCGCCTAACAGCCAGATTTGGGGGCAGGAAATTTCTAATTTTTCACGCAACCTGCATCGCCGCCAAGATATTGTCGTTGGCATCGGTTATGATGATGATATCTCGCAAGCCTTTGCAACCATTCATGCCGTTTTGAAAAATGATAAACGCATTTTCCACAAAATAGAAGGCAAACAGCCCGATGTCGTTGTTGATAATATGGGTGATTTTTCGATTGAAGTGATTGTCAGATTTTGGGGACTTGCCAGCAATTATCAAGATTTAAAATGGGACATCACCCGCGCCCTTAAAGAGGCGCTTGATAATGACGGGATTTCAATCCCGTTCCCAACTCAGGTTCAAATTGTGCAAGAGAAAAAGCCCAAAGCATCACCAAAAAAGCAGTGATAAGCGGGCCGTCAATTTAAGAGAATACCCGCGCCAGAATCTGGCCATAATGGACAACGCATGCAAAGGCCGCTTCTTGCACGCCAACAGGAATCTCGAAGGCTTTGGCGCCGGCTTTGTCAAAAGCGGCTTTTAAAGAAGAAGGTGTTTGTGGCTCGTTCATGCTCATTTTCATCTGTTCCTGTTTTCTTATTTTTTATTATGACATCACTATACAAATTATGCGGACTTTTTCAAGGCCATATCGCTTGACGCGCGCAGTATATCCCCATGATGGGTACACTCAGAAGCAGCAAGCGTTAAAAACAAATCCATAATTTCATCCGGCTGCGGCACTGTTTCAGGGTCTTCGCCCGGCTTGGCCTGGGCGCGCATTTTGGTGCGCACAGCGCCGGGGTCGATGGCATTAATGCGTAAATTTGTCTTTTCATGCTCCGCCGCCCAAACGCGCATCATCGCCTCTAGCGCGGCTTTGCTAACGCTATAACCGCCCCAATAAGCGCGCCCGACTGTGACGCTATCGGACGAGCTGACGAAAATAGCGCGCCCTGCGCTTGATTGTTTCAAAAGCGGCTCAAGCGTACGGATCAGGCGGAAATTAGCGTTTAAATTAACATCCATCACGCGCGACCATTCTTTGGCGTCTGTGTGCGAAAGCGGGCAAAGCGTGCCAAGGCGACCAGCATTGCCGACAAAGATATCCAGAGCACCAAAACGATCAGCCAGCGTTGGGCCTAATTTGTCCAAATCATCCAGCCCTAATAAATCAAGCGGGATCAGCGTTGCCTGACCGCCCAGCGCGCGGATCGCATCGTCTGTTTCCTCAAGCCCGCCAACGGTGCGCGCGGTCAAAATAACATGCGCGCCCGCCGCCGCATAAGCCTTGGCAACCGCCGCGCCAATGCCGCGCGAAGCGCCTGTGACAAGCGCAATTTTGCCGCTGAGATCAATATTGTTTTTGGCGATACTCATGCTTTTAAACCTTATGTTTGATTAATTTTGGCCTTCGCGCAAATCAGTGACTTTATCATTCGTGCTGGCATTTTCGTGATCGAGCCGCGCAACGGCATAATCTCCTGTAAAGCACGCATCACAATATTGCGGCTCGTCCATATTGCGTTTGGCTTCGCCAACCGCACGATATAAACCATCAACCGAAATATAAGACAGGCTGTCCGCGCCAATATGTGCGCAAATTTCATCAACATCCATGCGGTGCGCCATCAAGCCTTCTTTTGACGGCGTGTCGATGCCGTAAAAACAGCTATGGCTTGTCGGCGGTGATGAAATGCGCATATGTACTTCGGTCGCCCCTGCCGCACGCACCATTTCAACAATCTTTTTCGATGTCGTGCCGCGTACGATGGAATCATCCACCAACACCACTTTTTTGCCCTCAATTAACGCTTGATTGGCATTATGCTTCATCTTCACGCCCAAATTGCGCGTGGCCTCAGACGGCTGGATAAACGTGCGCCCGACATAGTGGCTTCGGATAATGCCAAGATCAAATGGAATTCCCGCTTCCGCCGCATAACCAATGGCCGCAGGCACGCCGCTATCGGGCACAGGCACGACCAGATCAGCCTGCGCGCAAGGCGCTTCGCGCGCCAGTTCCGCGCCAATATTTTTACGGATTTGATAGACGGAGTTCCCCTCCATAAGGCTGTCAGGGCGTGCGAAATAGATATATTCAAAAATACAAAATTTAGGCGGTTTTTTGTCAAACGGACGATGACTATGAACGCCTTTATTGTCGATCACAACCACTTCGCCCGGCTCAACTTCGCGCACGAGTGTCGCGCCAACAATGTCCAGCGCGCAGCTTTCTGATGTTAAAACATGCGAAACGCCGCCCTCATGCTCAAGCCGTCCCAAAACCAGCGGACGCACGCCATGCGGGTCACGCGCCCCAATCAAAAAGCCCTTGGCGCACGCAACCAAAGAATACGCGCCCTCAATTTTTTTCAGGGCCGATACCATTTTATCGAACGGATTTTTCTCCGCCGCGAGCGCCATGAGATGAATAATCACTTCGGTGTCAGAGGTGGATTGAAACAGCGCGCCTTTTTGCACCAGCGCGCGGCGCAAAGTGTTGGCGTTGGTTAAATTACCATTATGCGCCATGGCAAAGCCGCCAAAGGATAAATCCGCATAAAGCGGCTGGATATTGCGCGGGGTTGTGTCGCCACTGGTGGAATAGCGGTTATGCCCGATGGCGATATCGCCCGTTAAAGTGCGCATCACGCGCGGGTCACCAAAAGCGGAAGCCACCATTTTGGCGGCGCGATGGGCGTGAAAATCATCGCCATCAAAGGAGACAATGCCCGTGGCCTCTTGCCCGCGATGCTGGAGCGCATGAAGCCCAAGCGCCGTTAAGGACGCCGCCTCATCATGGGCGAAAATGCCAAAAACGCCGCATTCCTCTTTCAGTTTATCATCATCAATATCAAAAATATTATTCGTTCCCATTAAACTCATTCGGGTTGTTCCCATTTTGAGGTTGCGTGTTTTGTGGCGTTATTGTTGTTGGCGCGATGGCATTGTCGTTGATTTCACTTTCAATCAACCGGTTGATATCCATGCGCTCTTGCGGGTTATATCCGCTTGCCGCCGGATCGCCCTCTGTGGTGGCGGGGCTGTCGATAAATTCGCGGCGCAGTACATCGAGCGCTTCAAGCTTTTCAATGGCTGTGGGCGCAGAAGACGATGAGGACGCGTTGTTGGCGCTTGTCTCTTCGCCCTCAATGGGTGCATCTTCATCTTTGTCTTTGGTGAAGTTTTCAGGCAATAACGAAGCCGCCCAACCTGTCATGCTTTCCATGTAAGCCAGAGAGCGGCTATTTTCAAACCATCCTGCGCGCTCGTCTTTGGGGAACAGTAAAAACGGCACAAGATATAAAAAGATCAAAATCACAACGCCGCGCGCCAGACCAAAAATAACACCAAGTGTGCGGTCAATCGCGCCAAGGCCGAGCTTTTTCGCCCACCCTGCCAAAAGATGGCTGACAATAGACAAAACAATAACGACGCTTAAAAAGATAACGCCATAGGCCAGCGCTTCGCATAATAAATCATACGGCAAAATACCGAATAGCTTTTGCGGCTCCGCCGCTGCAGGGTCAACCAGCCATGATTCAAAGACTGGCTTTAACAAAGGGCCGCCGCCATAAGCAGCCGCCAAACCGCCAACCACGCCGAACACGGTTAAAACTTCACGAATAAAACCGCGCAGAAAAGCGATAAGAGCCGAAGCCAGCAAAATAACGACAACAATGACATCAAGAATCATAGGGTAAAAACTTTCACATTGATTACATTTAAAGCGCTTATATCTCTATGTTTTACGCTTGTTTTCTTTGGACATTATCATGCGAGAACATCGCCGCTAAATCAAGCACAGATACAATATCCTCAATTTCCAAAGGTGGTTTGGGTATTTTGGTTTTATTTTTATTCTTTTTAAAGCGCGGGATCACGGCTTTTCCAAAGCCAAGCTTTGCCGCCTCTTTCAAGCGCAATTCAGGCTGGGCAACCATACGCACTTCGCCCGCAAGGCCGATTTCGCCAAAAAACACAGTTTCGCCGGGCAGAGCAACGCCGCTCAGCGCGCTCACAAGCGCCGCCGCCACAGCCATATCCGCCGCCGGCTCGGAAATGCGGATACCACCAGCAATGTTTAAAAAGATGTCCATCCCCGAAAATTGTAATCCACAGCGCGCCTCAAGCACCGCCAAAACCATAGCAAGGCGGCTTGTGTCCCAGCCGATCACAGCGCGGCGCGGGTTTGCCATCGCGCTTGGCGCAACAAGGGCTTGCACCTCAACCAGCACAGGGCGTGTGCCTTCAAGCCCTGCCAAAACAGCGCTTCCGGCAACGTCAGCTTGACGCTGCGCTAAAAAGAGTGCAGATGGATTTTCAACTTCAACCAGACCTTCGCTCGCCATTTCAAAAACACCGATTTCATCGGTTGCGCCAAAGCGGTTTTTAACACCGCGCAAAATACGGAATTGATGGCTACGATCACCTTCAAAATAAAGCACCGTATCGACCATATGTTCCAAAACGCGCGGCCCTGCAATTGTGCCTTCTTTGGTGACATGGCCAACAAAAATCACGGCGATGCCGCGCTTTTTCGCCACGCGGGTAATCTCTTGCGCGGATGCGCGCACCTGCGTCACAGTGCCGGGGGCGCTGTCGATATTATCAAGATACATGGTTTGAATAGAATCAATCACCGCCAGATGGACAGGATTGGATGAATCTTCCAGCGTTGCGACAATATCGCGCACGCTCGTTGCCGAAGCCAACCCGACACTCATATCACCAAGCCCCATACGGTCGGCGCGCAGCCGCACCTGATCCACAGATTCTTCGCCTGAAATGTAAACACAGCGCAAATCTTTTTTGGCCAGCGCGCACGCCACCTGCAAAAGCAATGTCGATTTACCGATGCCCGGATCACCGCCTGTCAAAATAGCTGAGCCAGGGACAAGGCCGCCGCCTGTGACGCGGTCAAATTCGCTGATCCCTGTGATAAAGCGCGGCGGGCGCTCGTGATTTTGACCTTTTAGGTCGGCAAATTCGATGATGCGGCCTTTATTGCCATTGCCAAGCCCTTTTGGAATCGCCGCTTCCAAGGATTCTTCGATAATGGTATTCCATGCATCGCACCCATCGCACTTGCCCGACCAGCGCGAATGAACCGTGCCGCAGGATTGACAGACATATTGTTGTTTTGCTTTTGCCATGAGAAACATCATAAAGAAGCGCGGCATCAGGGGCAATATCAATCGCGCCCATATTGCTTCTTATTGAGGGTTTTTTACTGTGCTGCGTTTTAGCACGGCGCGCAAATCACGTTCAAGACTTTCCGATCATGATCTTGCTGGGCTTCAACCATTTCATCATGGCGCAAATGCGCCACCGTAGCGCGGCGGAACAAAGAATCGCACACCTGCCTATATTCATTTACAGGCGCCATAAGCCCATGATCCTCACCTGTCGCGTGGTGATATTTACCGAGTTTTCCTGACAGCGTCTGGTCAACACGTTTTTGCTCCACAATTTCCAGTGCCTGTACATATTCGGAGATATCCAGCAAGCTATCTTCCCAATTTGTATAAGCACTTGTAAGCAACAGCTTCCCTATGCGCAACGATGAAGGCGCATCAGGGATAATGTCAATTGTGGCCTGTTGATCACGCATGTCTTCTTTGTAATCATCACTAATTGATAAGGGCGGATAAAAGCGGGCCGCGTTGACCATCATATTATCAAGTGCTGCCTGAATTTCACCAGCAGGGCGCGCCTCTTTAAGGTCTTCTTGCAACCCGCTTAGATAGCCATCGGCCTGATTGGCCCATTCAGCCAAACCATTGTAATAGGCGGCAGCGCCTTTCAATGATTTGTCTTGCGCGCGGCGGCTTATTTTCAAGCTTTTTGCGGCTGTTTCAAATTCTGATGCAATGGCTCCGGCTTTGAGGGCGTCTTTGTAGCGATTGAAAGTTGTCATGCGCTTTTCGTTCCTTGCTTTTGTCTCAATGTTAAGGACTATAAAACGCGAATATGGAATATGTCAAAAGATCTTTAGCCTTCGCGTTGCAAAGCCCATTTAATACAGGAGTGATCGGCTTCCATCATGCCCGTAATCACGATCTGTTTTGTCTTGCGCGGCTGTGTACCAGCGCCAAAATAGACGCTATTTTCAATCTTTAACGTTCCTGATCCCGCCACAAAACGCCAGCCCGCGCCGCCCGGAAGACGAAGCAAAGCCTCTTCGCCATCGCGAATAAGCGAGACCTGAACGCCGGGATGTAAATGAAACCGTATATAAATCCCGACAGGGCGGTTCAAGCCGATGCTGCATGTGAGATTTTCTTCGCCGCGCATATTGTGACCATTATCACCGAGATAAATACGGCGACGATGGACAATGCCGTTGATCGGGGCGTAGCCGTCATGCGAGCCTTCAACCAGCACCGCATCGTGGTTTTCTTCACGGTGAACGCTCATTTTGCGCGGCGTGCGCCCTAAATGCCCGTTCTCTTTAATTTCACACGCATTGCGATGGTCAATTTCAAGCGCGTTATGCGCCGCTGTCGCGCGCAAAACATCGCCCCATTGCGCATCAAAAGGGTGGGTGCCGCACGATACAAACACGCGCTCTTTGCCATAGCAAAACTCAAAGGCCAGAGGCGCGGCATGGGCGTGTTTATCAAACGGCGCTTTGGGCGGCAAGCCGCAATCCATCATCACCACAGAGCGCCCTTTGGTCAGGCGCTCAAAGCCTGATTGCGGTAATTTATTTAATATTTTGCCGCGCGCATTGGCTTTGTTCAAAATCATATCAATGTAAGCAATATCGCCCGCAGGCGTGCCATGGAACAAAACAAATTTGCGATCTGCAAAACGGAAAAAGCGCACAGCCTGCGCCATGCGGTCAATTGTGTGCTGCATTAAGGCCGGCACAGGATAGCCAGCCTGCGTCAAAATCGTCCGGATCGAGATACAGCATTTCAAAACACGCAAAAGCTGCGCGGGCGAACGGCTAATATGGCCGCCATCAGGCAGAATCTGCTTTTCGGTTTCGCTTTGAAAACGATCAAGCCCTTGCTCAAGCCAGCTTTCACGTCCTTGCAGGGCAATTCCTGCCACAATCAAACCGTGGAGCGCATCAAAAATTTGCGCGCCGCTCATGTCGCTATCAATATGACGGCTTAAATAGCGCGCCTGTTTTAAGTAAGAGCTAAAAAAGCGCGCTTGAAAATTTTCAGACGCGGTCGCGCCAAAAAAATCATAGTAAAACGCCCATTGCGAAAGGCGCGCGCCTAATATATCGCCGCGCCATGCGGCGCTCCCCCCACGACCTTGAGAAAAACTGGCGGGCTGGTCAAACATTTCAAGCCACATTTGAACATGCTGGCGCGCCAACATACGCGGCTGGTCACCGCCCAAGGCCTTTAAATTTCCAAGCCACTCAAACTCATGCATCAGCTTTTGCCATGATTGGTTTATCGCACCATCACCCCAGCTATTGAGGGTAAAATGATGGGAATCAGCGCCATGATAAAGCGTGCCTGCGCACAGCTTGCGCCCTTGCTCGCTTTGTGTGGCTTGTTGCCCCATCCACGGGTCTTTTAAAGGCTGGATAAAGCCCGCAGGCGCTTGTGAAGAAAACCCCAAATCATCCAAAGACCATCCGCGCATCAAATGTGAGAGCGACAGATGCGGCAAAGAAAGACGACTTGTCTTATCGCGAAGCGCCTCGATTAAATCACGCGGGTTCATGCGGCCTCCCGCAATGCTTTGATATTTTTGGCATAATGCGCGGCGCCATCTTTAAAGACAGATGTGCCCGCAACCAGAACATTGGCGCCCGCTTTCTTCGCGGCAATTGCGGTTTGCGGCGTGATGCCGCCATCAACCTGTAAATCAATCGGGTGCGGCGCGCTGTCAATGATGGCTTTGGCGTCTGAAATTTTGTCCAAAAGCGGAATAAAGCTTTGCCCGCCAAAACCGGGGTTAACTGTCATGATCAATACAAGATCAACCAGATCAATTACATTTTTCAATATATCAACGGGTGTTGAAGGGTTCAATGAAACACCTGCTTTCACGCCACTGTCGCGGATCATTTGTAGCGTACGGTGTAAATGCGGCCCGGCCTCGGCATGAACTGTGATAATGTCCGATCCCGCATCAACAAAATCCTGAATAAACAAATCAACGGGCGCGACCATTAAATGAACATCGAAAATCTTTTTGGAATGCGGCCGCAGGGCTTTGACAATTGCAGGGCCGATTGTGATGTTTGGCACGAAGTGCCCGTCCATCACATCGACATGGATATAATCCGCCCCTGCCGCGTCAATGGCGCGTATTTCAGCGCCTAAATCGGCAAAGTCAGCCGACAAAATCGACGGTGCAATTAGAATATCGGGGACACAAACCATAAGAGACCTTATCAATAAAGAGATATCAGAGCCCGCCAGCGGGCATTTTGAAGAACAAGAGGAAGAGACGATGCAGACAGTCGCATGCGCCATGAATTTTTATTATAACAAATCTTGTAGATTATTTCACGCCATAAATCGCCCAAATGAAAATGATTTTATGCTTTCACTCTCTTATGTCTTCATAAGACGCGCCGCAAAGAAGCCATCCATCCCACCTTGCGCGGCCATGTGGTAGGGCAAAACGCGCACATCGCCGGCCTCGTTAATGAGTGTTGCAAGACCGCCGATTTCTTCAGCTTGTACGGGAACACGCTGCATATCTGGGCGCGCGCTTAACAGCCATGCGATCTGCTCTTCGCCTTCAGCTTTTTGCAAAGAACAGGTGCAATACACCAAAATACCGCCCTGCGCCAAAAGATCACAAGCATTTGATAGTATTTTCCTTTGAATTTCGACCAAACGATCAAGATCTCGCGGGTGCTTAAGCGCCAAAACATCAGGATGGCGGCGGATTGTGCCTGTGGCTGTACAGGGCGCATCCAGCAAAATATGCGTGGGCGGGGTTTTGGTTGTCCACTCCCCCGCATCAGCTATTTGTGTTTTCACGCGCTCATCAAGGCGCAAGCGCTTCATGTTTTCATCCAGCTTTTTCAAGCGCTGAGAAGAACGATCAAGCGCAATCACGTTCGCCCCAGCCGCCGCAAGCTGCGCTGTTTTGCCGCCCGGCGCGGCGCACATATCGACCACTTCTTTTCCGCTCACATCCCCCAAAAGCATGGCAGGCAAAGCAGCGGCGGCATCTTGCACCCACCACATACCATCGTCAAAGCCGCTAAACTGACGCACATCACCGCCGCCGATACGGCGCAATGTGCCGCTCGGCAATCGTGTCGCTTCCAAAACGCCCTCCCAATAAGAGGCTTCTTCCGATGATTTTAACGAGATATCAAGCGGCGCTTCACTGAGCGAGGCTTGCGCGATATTCGCCGCTTCGCTTAAGCCGTAATCCGCGATCCAGCATTTCAAAAGCCAGTCGGGAATGTTCATGCGCGCAAAATCCTGTTTGGCTTCCCACTCTTTATGGTTTTCGGTGACGCGGCGTAAAACCGCATTAATAAGCCCTTTTTGGCGCGATAGGTTTTGCTCCACTGCCAAACGAACCGATGTGTCCACCACCGCGTAATCAGGGACATTCATAAAAGCTATCTGCGCCGCGCCAAGGCGTAGTAAATGCTGTAAAACAGGCGGGTTTAGCGTTACTTTTTTATCCAAAGCGCGCGCGATAAAATCATCAATCTGCCCAAGGCGGCGCAATGTTGTGCCGACAGCCATACGGACAAACGCGCGATCACGCACAGGCAAATTATGAAAGCCACGATCACGCTCAAGCGCCATATCAAGCGCCATTTTTTTGTCTAAAACCTGCACCAGCAAGCCAAGAGCGACAGCGCGCGCGGATACTGTCTGGCCTTTATCTTTATCTTCAGCGCTATCCGTTTGTTCCGACACACTCATAACGCACCTTTTTTGTGATTATATTGCTTCGTGTTTTTTTGGTGCATATCCGCCATCATCTCTTCTTCCAGATCACAGCTAAAAGCGATGATTTTGGCATATAAAGAGCGCATAAAATCTTCGGACGCGCCTTTTGCCAGCGCATGTGCGGCATTGCGCTCGCGCACTTCATCCACGCGGTCTTGCAAAACGGCGCTGATATTATGTTTAAATTTCAAGGCCGCCACTTCATGAATAATATTTTCGCGCTGTACCAGCAAATCCACAATCTGATCATCCAGATCATCAATTTTTTTGCGATATGGCTTTAAAATTTCCATCATAGCCCCTTTCCAAATCACTTCATCCGCGCCATATTAACGTCATGACACAGAAAAAGCCAAGCCCTGATCAACAGGCAACAAAAAAAGAAGAAAACCCCGCCAAAGCCGAGGATCAGCAAACGTCTGAGAATGGTAAAAAAGACGGGGCGGAAAAAGACAAAATGCCCAAAGAGCATGGCGGCCGCAAAGGGCCAGAGCCTACGCGCTATGGCGACTGGGAAGTGGACGGCAAGTGCGTTGATTTTTAAAAATAAGCCGTAAAGTTTATTGTCATTTTATAAATCAAGATCAATCATCACCGGCACATGATCGGACGGCTTCACCCAGTCGCGGCCATGGGTCAAAATCTCGTGCGATTGAAGCGCGGGCATGAGAGGCTTTGTCACCCAGATATGATCAAGCCGCCGCCCACGATTAGATTTTTTCCAGTCGCGGTTACGATAGCTCCACCATGTATAACATTTCTCCTCATCCGGCACGAAATGGCGAATGGCATCTTGCCAGCCAAGCCGCTCTTGCATGCGCCCGAGTTTTTCCACTTCAATCGGTGTGTGCGAAATCACTTTTAAAAGCTGTTTATGTGACCAGACATCATGCTCGCGTGGGGCGATGTTAAAATCACCGACCGCCACCACAGGATGATCTTGATCATATTCGCTCTCAAACCACGCGCCGACCTCATCGACAAAATCGAGCTTATGGGCGAATTTATCATTCACCGCAACATCCGGCTCATCGCCACCAGCTGGCACATACAGACAGTGAATATCGACAGGCTTTTTATATTTCGATGATTCAACAGATACTGATATATGCCTACAATCACTTCGTCCCACGCGATCATGGCGCTGTGTTTTTACAAAAGGTAGTCGGGATAAAATCGCGACGCCATTATATGATTTCATGCCTTGAATGTGAATATGTTCGTACCCTGCCGCCCGTACGTGTTTCATCGGGAAGGATTCATCAAGTGTTTTTGTTTCTTGCAAACAGACAATATCGGGCTGATGCTCATCCATAAATTCACGCAGCAACGGCATACGAAGCCGTACCGAATTAATGTTCCATGTTGCTAATTTCATCTGTCTTATTCCTCTTTGATATTAAAAACCCGCAAAATAAAATATATAGCCGACAATGAATGCGGGTATCGCCGTATATAATGTCGCAATGATCGATGCTTTTGGCGCCATCGCCAGCGCAGGAAAAAGCGCGTCGCCGTCATTGCTAATCGCGTTTGCCATCTGCGCCGATAATGGCACGATTCCGCCAAGATACAAGGTTGTCACCAATATTTGCGGCCCGCACCCCGGGATAAGCCCGATCATAACCGCCATAAGCGGCACAAAAATCGCCGCGCCTGCAAATAACAGTCCTAAATCCAGCCCGAACGCGACGGTGGTAATCTCATATAATAAAAACGCGCCGATCACCCATGTGCTGACGAACGATGTTTCAAAAATGATACGGTCGCCCCGCGTGGCTTTGTCACATTTTAAATCGCTAGCCAGCCCTGCGATAATTTTTGTGCTTGGCCTTTTGTGGCGCGCCCATGCCAGCAAACAAATAAACGAGCCAAACGCGCCGAGCCATAACACCGGCTCAAAAGCCGCCAAAGCACCAAACCATATGTTCGTGTCGATCTGAAAGGCATTGCCGAGCCCTAGCACAAAGCCGGGGGCAAGAAAGCCAAACCATAAAAGCGCCCACGGCTTTGAAAATGTTACAAGTTTATCTTGCGGCGTTAATGGATTGTGCGCCATTGGAGCGTCTTCAACAAGGCGCGCTTTTAAAAAATCTGCGCCATGAATGGCTTCTGCGATATAGCCTGTGATGATCCCTGCCGTTATGCTCACGCCAAAAACGAGCAAGGCGGTCATTGGCGCTTTGGCGAGCAGTAAGAACGCCGCATCGCCCATGGTGGCCGTCAAGACCGCGATTAATCCGCCAAAACCGAGACGGCCAATGGCAAATTGCGTCACCACAATAATCGCCCCGCCGCACCCCGGCAATGCCCCTAAAAGCGCCGCCATCGGAATTTGCCAACGTTTATGTTTTTGAAATAATTGGCCTATATCAAGCCCTGCGTAACGCTCCAGACTATAAAAAATCAGTAACGTAATCGCCACAAATGTGCTGACAGTGATGTAGGCGTCCGACAGAGATTGTAAAACAGCGCCGCGCAGATCGAGCGGCGCAAAAAACAACATGGCGAGTATCGCGAAAACGAAAGGGTATTTAACAATTCGATAGTCGCGAATAGTCATCACGTGTTTTTACAGCTTCTGTGAATGAGGTGCGCCTTAAAAGTTGGGCAATTCGAAATTTGCCGGCAAACCGAACTCTTCCATCATGGATTGTGTTTTCTCAGCCAGCATTGTTTCGGCATTGCCGCCTGCATTATTGATGGCGGCGACAATCAAATCTTCGAGCGTTTCTTTTTCTTCGGCGTTCATAAGCTCGGGTGCGATCTCGATTTTTTTCAAATCGCGCTTACATGTCATGACAACTTTCACGAGGCCACCCCCTGAATGTCCCTCAACTTCGAGCTTGCCCAGTTCGCCCTGCATTTCCTGCATTTTACCTTGCATTTCACGCGCTTGCTTCATTATTTGCATCATATCCATCGTTTATAACCTTTCTCGATTTTATTTTTATAATTCATCATTCTTTTTGATATTCAAATGCGCGTTCGGGAAAAATTCCAGCACATTGGCAATCACGGGGTTTTTCTTGGCGGCTTCAATATCTTGTACTTGTCTTTCCGCAAGCGTTTCGGCCAATGTCGGGCTGCCTTGCGCCTTTGAAGTGCTGACAATCCAGTTTTCCTCTGTTGCGGCGCGCAATGTTTGCGTGAGAAGCCCTAAAAATTCAGCACGCACCGTCTCTTCCAACCGTATCTCAAGCTGTACGCCCTTTAGGCTCACCAGATGGACACCGTGGAACAGCTCGCTCGCAAGGCGAATTTCACCCGCATGTTGCAAGCACGCTTCAATATCTTCAAGCGTTTGAGGCGCGCTGATATTTTGCGCCACAGCGACAGTTTCAGGCATAGTCTCAGGCGCATGTTCAGTCTGTGTTTGCACAGCCGTTTGGCTGCCACCTGAAGGCACATTTGTAGGCGCGGCGGCTTGTGATGTCGTGGCCGCCGCAGCAGGCGTGCTTGTTGACGGTGCGGATGGCAAACCTGCACCAACATCATCTTTCAAAGTTTTGAGCAACATTGCCGGATCAGGCAAGTCTGCTGTGTAAGCAAGACGTATCAAAACCATTTCAGCCGCGTTTTGCGGGTTCGGTGCGTGCGTCACTTCTTGTAAGCCTTTGAGCAAAATCTGCCATGTCCGCCCGAGCGCAGGCATCGAAAGCGAACCCGCCAAATCGCGCAAACGCTTGGACAAATCTGCGCCCATCATTTCATCTTGCGCGCCCTTATCATCGGGAATGGCGCGAAAGCGCGTCATAGCGTGAGTCAGATCAAGCATATCGCCCAAAACAACCACAGGATCAGCGGCTTTTTCATACAAATCCGCCATCCGCGCCAGTGAAACGGCACATTCGCCTTTCAGCGCATGCTCTAAAATACCAACCACAATTGTGCGATCAGCAAGGCCGAGCATATCTTGTAACTGCGCGGTCGTAATCGTGTCGCCTTTGTTGCCGTCCGCATCAAAACTGCCATTGGCAATCGCCTGATCGAGCAAGCTCAGCCCATCGCGCACAGAACCATCCGCCGCACGCCCCAGCATCAACAAAGCGTCTTTCTCGATTTTCACATCTTCTTTTTCGGCAATAGTGCCGTAATAATCGGCAAGCGTTTGCGCGTCAATGCGGCGCAGATCAAAACGTTGGCAACGCGAAAGCACCGTGACAGGAACTTTGCGAATTTCGGTTGTGGCAAAAATGAAAATCACATGCTCGGGCGGCTCTTCCAGCGTTTTCAAAAGCGCGTTAAAGGCGTTTTTGCTGAGCATATGCACTTCATCAATAATATAGACTTTATAACGCGCTGATACGGGCGCATAACGCACACCGTCCAAAATTTCACGAATATCATCAACGCCTGTGCGGCTGGCAGCGTCCATTTCCATGACATCAGGGTGGCGGTCTTGGGTGATCGCTTCGCAAATTTCGCAATCATCCGTGCTGCCCGCTGTCGGGCCTGCTTTGCCGTCCGCGCCTTTATAATTTAAGGCTTTGGCGATGATGCGGGCTGTGGTGGTTTTGCCTGTACCGCGAATGCCTGTCAGCATGTAAGCATGGGCTATGCGCCCGCTTTCAATGGCGTTGGTAAGCGTTCGCACAAGCGCGTCTTGCCCAATTAAAGCATCAAAATTCGCCGGGCGATATTTGCGCGCCAGCACACGATAGGGCTGTTTTGTTTTTGTTTCAGACATAGTCTATGTCTTACCAGATTCTGCCGATCATGCAAAGATTGCCTGCGCAATCAAGAAAATTACCCACTTTAAATAACATCACGATATAAGGGAGAAAAGGTGGAAGGACTGGACACGACCCGGAGAAATTCGTTACGGCTGCTGCCTTTCGGCCCTGACCGGGTTGGCGAAAACGCCGCCCGTACCAGCCTTCCACCACAGGATATAGCCAAATTCAGCTGGGCTGGCAAGTGTTTGATTGAAAAATCAAAAATTTCAATCAAACGTCCCTATAAAAAACGCCGTTTTTCAAAAAATAGACGATCTGTTTATGAACACGCGGTTGCCACGAAATAAAGCTATGCGTTGCCGCTATTGTCATGTGGTCTTTCATACCCAAAAGCTTTGTCCTCTCAACCGCCACGCGTCCATCATGCCTATCAGAGATCGTAAGATTACCCAGAATATAAGGCCACCCGAGACTGCCCGCAATGATCCCCAGATCATAATATGGCAAGGCTGTATTTTGCGCCTGATTGATTGTGGTGAGTTCCTGCCCCGCAGGGCCGAACAACCATTTATAGGGTGGGAAGTTTTTCAAAAGATCCGCAACTTCGCTTCCGCTGTGTGGCGGCGCCAACATAACGACGCGCCCGAGCTTATCTTTGGCGAGGCTCGTTTTATAATCATCAAGATATTGCCGCGCCACCAAGCCGCCCATCGAATGGGTCACAAAATGAACTTTGTCCTGAGTGTTCCACACATCTGAAGATTGCAGATATTCATGAATAAAGCCCGCCAACGATTTTATGTCTTTTTTCAACGAAGGATACGTTATGTTGAGCGTATGATAATTTTGTTTTCGCAAAGCCTTTTCAGCCAGAAACATATTCCATTTCGAATGCCCTATTCCATGCAATAAAACGACCGTTTCTTTTTGTGTGTGAGGGTTAAAGCAAGGCATCAACAAAACCAATATGAATGAGACAAGACAAAGAATTTATATCATTACTCTTTTTGTGCATGTTTTGATATGTTTATAAGCGCTAAAATATAAAAGGTTTCTTTATGAATACGCATATAAATCCGCAGGAAAATAGACGCCCTCTCAAAGCACGGGGCTGGAAAGTCATCCAATCAGGCGCAAAATGGCTCAGTCAAAAGAACATAACCCCGAACCAGATTTCAATCACCAGCGTTTTGTTTTCGGCTCTCGCCGCGGCCTGTTTGCTTTATTTTCCCTATGCACAGGGTTTATGGCTTTGGTCTTTGGCGGTTATGGTTGTGGTTTTTATTCTCTGCCGCGCCCTTTGTAATATTTTTGACGGCATGGTCGCCATTGAAGGAAAAAAAAGCACAAAATCAGGCGAACTTTTCAACGATATGCCTGATCGTATTGCTGACGCGCTCATTATCGTTGCGGCAGGCTATGCGGTTTTGATGCCGGATTTGGGCTGGTGCGCTGCATTACTGGCTGTTATGACCGCTTATGTCAGAACATTGGCGCGCGGTCTGGGCGCACCATCCGATTTTCGTGGCCCTATGGCCAAAGTCGCGCGGATGGTTTTAATTTGTGTCGCCACATTGCTCACTGCATTTGCGGGAAACGGGGTCTTTATGATCTGCGCTTTAGCACTGATTGCAGGGGGCTGTATCCTGACAGTAGGGAACAGAGCCAGAGCCGCCTATCTTTATTTAGAGAGTGAGAAAAATGTTTGATTTCACGCTATCCAACCCCGTCCATGCGAGCATAGCAGGCATTTACGCCACTTTATCTATTGCCAGCATTATCGTTTATGTCATGCGCCGCAAAGACACAAGCGGTCAACTCAAAGAGCTGTCAGATAGAGTGAAAAGCTGGTGGCTGATGAGTAGTATTTTTGCCATAGCTATGGTGACATCGCCCTTTGTGTCCATCATATTTTTTGCATTATTGAGCTTTCTCGCCTTCAAAGAATATGTTTCAATTATCCCTTTGCGCCGCGCTGACAGGCGGGTGCTCTTTTGGGCTTATCTATGCATACCGATCCAATATTTCTTCGTATCACAACAATTATATGGCCTCTTTATCGTTTTTATTCCGGTGTGGGTTTTCTTTTTGCTTCCTTTTCGGCTCATTCTGGCGGGGCAAACAGAAGGTTTTTTGAAGTCAGTGACAGCCATTAGCTGGGGCTTAATGATTACTGTTTT
>Ga0307934_1000138_pt1 | contig 59683 bp, 56 predicted proteins | sample OrgLakmetageno90_FD_201838 | JGI IMG/M metagenome (GOLD analysis project Ga0307934, IMG submission 201838) | Saline water microbial communities from Organic Lake, Antarctica - #90 | ecosystem: Environmental > Aquatic > Non-marine Saline and Alkaline > Saline | place: Antarctica: Organic Lake...
AGGGCCACTCAATCCGGATAAGGGGAAGTTTTCCTTCCGATCGGCCGATAAAGTGTGGTTCTGGTTCTGCACGGTTCCCCAGGGAGCGGGCCGCAAGTCAGCTTTGGGAGACTCCGTATCGCCTGGCTGCTTCGGTCTGGGTGAGTTTCTCGATGGTGATGGCGGTGATGATGAGGCGGGCTTTGTTCATGGCTCAATTCGAGCAATGAATTATTCCTATGTCTTGCGCCAGGGTATTCCTATGTCCTGCAACCACACACTGTCAGCCCGAATGGGAAGTAAAGGATCTGCTCGACAGAAAATAGCTTTTGAGCTTCTGTCCCAGGTGGCAATTGTGGGACCCAACGGTGATAAGTTAACTCCTTTTCACAGGAATGGAGATTTATCGTGAGAAAAACTATCAGTTTGGTTATCGCGACAGCGTTACTTTTTGTGACTGCCTGTGCGGGAGGCCCCGAAACCCAAAGTCTTCAAGGGGGAATCGATAGTTCAAAGGTTTTAGGGGAGTGTGACCCATCCGCGCCCCACCCTGAGGGTGCCTTTGAATTTGCGCCCCAAGTGGACGAGAGCCTCCCCGAGTCTTGGCGCACTGAGTTTGCCGTGATAATGGCCAACCTTCAGGAAGTCGCGCCCATTTCTCCCTGCCTTCATGACTTCATTGACTCAGAAACCAATGAATACTCGGTTAAGTCGCCCATGAGTATTTACGCCTGGAGTAGTGCTGTGGGTAACCCTTGGGAAGACGAGAGACCAGGAATGGAGGGTTCGAGCATTTCCGGTGATGGGAGGGACACTTGGATGGTCTTGGAAATTCGTGAGGATGAGTTTGAATACGACTCGACGCACAGGTTCTCCGTTGTAGCGCACGAATACTGGCATGTGTATCAAAGGGGTGCCTGGATGGGGGATTCCCCCCCCAACGGTGATTCGTGGCCAGTTTGGATGTGGGAGGGAGGTGCGAAAGTTTTTGAGGAGCTCTATGTTGCTCAGCACTACGGTAGGAGCGAGTTCGACGGCAACCTTGTTCCCGTGATTGCCACCGCTCTTAGTGACCCGTCAGATTTCGAACTCTACGAGCGCGATGGCGGCGCTGGTGGTGGCGAGTCCGATATGAACTACAACACCTCCGCATTCATGGTGCTCGCCCTAGCTAAAGAGTTGCAAGAGCGTCAGGGACTCTCCGAAGCTGAGTCTCTCGGGCTCGTCTTGACGGCCGCGGGTATGCGGTATTCAGCGACTGCTTTCCAGGACGTTTTTGGAATGACCGCCGAGGATTTCTACAACTCACTCGCCCAGTATTCAGCTGTGGAGAGCGGTGAGGACTGGTTTGAGGGAACGGTGCTGGACGCCTCAGTGGTGATGCCCAGCAAGGACTTGACGCTGACGGCGATCCTCCAACCAGCGGGTTAAACTTCAGAGCGAGGGGCGTGTCGCATCACCCAGCGTCTTCCTGGGGCCAGAGCGTGAACAGTAAACACACTGAACATTGTGGGTTACTGAGTTTGGGGCCTGCTGAAACCTATCGGCTGGGTTCGCTGCCGTCGAAAGGTCTGGGGCCAACCCCGGTGTGTTAGAGTTCCGATGTGACGTCTCCGTCTGGCCCCCGGCCCCAGCGCCGCAGGCGCACACTCCGCATCATTGCGGGAATCCTGGTGATTCCTGTGGCCCTTTTCGTGCTGGTGCTGGCAGCCACCCCGTTTTCTCAACTCGCTCGAGGTGTTATGTTCTCGGTGGTTTTGTGGCAGGACGCAGATATCGCGCACATTCACGTCTTCCCCGCCAGCGAGATCCCCACCTCCACTGCTTCAGACCTACCCCGGCAACCCAATGACAGCACTCTTGAGGCTTTTGGGGAGCTCGATGTAAACAGTTACCTCCTCGACCAGCCCTTTGCGGCTTCGAAAAGCCTCACAACTCACGAGGAGCTGGATCAGTTCCTTACGGAAAGTGAGACGACCGTGTTTCTCGTGGTGAAGGACGGTGTTCTCGTGCATGAATGGTATGCGGACGGCGTTGATCCCAACGCCCTCCACACCTCTTTCTCTGTCTCTAAATCAATTCTGTCGACCGCTATCGGAATGGCCGTTCAGGATGGCTCTATCGGCTCACTGGAAGACCCCATCACCGACTATGTCCCAGAGCTGCTCGAGCGAGACCCACGCTTTAGCGATATCACGCTTCGCCATCTGATCACCATGACATCTGGTCTGAAGTTTGTGGAAGACATGTCACCCTATGGGGACGCTACCAACACCTACCATGCAACGGACCTTCGCCGCTCAGCAATCAGGAACACCGTTATTGTCGAGGAGCCCGGCAAGAACTATCTCTACAACAACTACAATCCACTACTTCTGGGAATGGCTCTTGAGCGAGCAACGGGCATGACCGTCAGCGAGTACATCAGTGAGACCTGGTGGGCACCCATGGGAGCTGAAGCCGATGCATCTTGGAGTATGGATAGCTTTTACAACAGGTTTGAAAAGATGGAAAGCGGATTCAATGCTCGCCCCATCGACTTTGCTCGTTTTGGCCTGATGTTCGCTAACGGAGGGGCAGTCAACGGAGAGCAAGTGATTCCTCAGGCGTGGGTTGAGGAAGCCACAACGGCCACAAGCTCATCTGTCGGCCAGATGTACGATCTCGAGCAGAGCTACGGGCATTTTTGGTGGATATACCCCAACAATCGATTTGCCGCTCAGGGGAACCTGGGGCAGTACATTTTTGTCTCCCCAGACGAGGGAGAAGTAATCGTGCGGCTGGGGCGCGAGGAAACCCTGGTCTGGCCCGAGCTCATGCTCGAGTTGTCGGAGAGTCTCGACTAGAGCTTTCTAGCCGAGAGTAAAGACCCTCCGCTCTTAAAACAAACCCTAAATCAAACATTGACAAGTTGTGCCAGAAGGCAAAGGTTTTATCTTCGCGGTCTCGTGTCCCCGTGAAAATGTGTAAAACAAACGAACGTTTCTGTGTCACGTTCTTCCCTGGCAGTTATGGCAGAGCTGCTGTGAAAATTTCTGCCACCCACACCTTCAACGTGCTTAAACCTTTCACCCTGAGGACGCACGGCAGTGCTCTGAGGCCGAAGTAACGGCACGAGCGTGGTGGCTCGAAATCACCGGGATAATCCACCTAGAGTGGGAGCCATCGTGACGACACTTAAAGACAGGGTTGCCTTCATTACCGGGTCAACCTCGGGAATGGGTTTGGCGATCGCTCGGCGGCTTGCTGGAGAGGGAGCCACCGTCGTTGTCAACTCCCGGAAGGCGCCTGACGCGCCTGTTTCTCTCGGACCAGATGATGGTGCAGCGCACCATATTGCGGGAGACGTCGCTGATGCACATCGCGTCAACGAGATGATCGCGGAGATTGAGGGTCGCTACGGCCAACTAGACATTCTGGTGAACAATGCCGGAACCACGGTATTCGTTGATCACAGTGACTTGGCGGGTGTGACAAATGAGGACTGGCAACGCATTCTCAATGTCAACATCGTGGGGGCGTGGAACACCGTTCGGGCCGCGGAAGGACTCCTCAGGGCCTCACCGGCCGGTGTTGTGATCAACATCACCTCCATTGCAGGCACCAGACCGACGGGCAGCTCTATCCCCTACGCGGTATCCAAAGCGGGACTGAACCACCTCACGGCGCTCCTGGCGCGGTCGCTTGCGCCCGATATCCGGGTCAATGGCATTGCGCCGGGGTATATCGATACCCCTTGGACCAAGGATTACGTGGATCGTCGCAGCGAAGTGATTCGGGATGCGCCCCTGCGGCGCGTCGGCGTTCCCGATGATGTCGCTGGGATTGCGCTGGCCTTGGTGCTCTCAGAGTATGTGACCGGCGAAATTGTCACGGTGGATGGCGGACTGTCCCTGGTTTAGGTGTGCGGTGTGAGCGCGTCTCGTCTGACTCCCATCACGGCATTCGCCGCGTGGAGGTGAGGCGAGAGAGCACCTGCTCCCTAAGATTCCAACGCCACGCTCAGTTCTAACCATCGCGCTTCTCGCAGTTCACGCTCGGCCTGCAGCACACCCCGCTGAGTAGCGAGATCCCCGAGGGTGTCGTAGTCGGCGTTATCGGTCGTAGCAAGAGCCTGATCGATGTCAGCGATGGATTGTTGGAGGGCGCCTATTTTTCTTTCCAATTGACTGTGCTCTTTTTCTGCGACACGGTGCTCTTTGCTTCCAGGTCTCAGTTGGGGCGAATCGTTGCGGTCCGATCCCCGTGCAGAGTTAGCCGAATGCTGGGTCAGAGTGTCAAGCACAGCGTCGGGTTTTTCCTTTTCTAACGAAAGGTACTGCTCAATACCGCCGGGCATATGCCGGAATTCGCCCTCGAGAATCCCATACTGCTGGTCGGTGACGCGCTCCAGGAGGTAGCGGTCGTGTGACACCACAATCAGAGTTCCTGGCCACGTGTCTAAGAGGTCTTCCATCGCTCGCAGCATGTCGGTGTCGAGGTCGTTGGTGGGCTCATCCAGAAGTAACACGTTGGGTTCTTTCAATAACTCCAACAGGAATTGCAGGCGTCGGCGCTGCCCACCGCTGAGTTCAAAGACCCTGGCAGACAGATGGGCAGAGCTAAAACCGAGGCGCTCTAAAAGCTGGCCGGGAGTGAGATCAACACCTCCGGCGTTGTAGGTGGTCTTATGGCGCGCAATGACCGCGCTGACGCGGTCATTCTTGACCGCGTCGAGCGTTGCTAAGCGCTGGTCTAAGAGGCTGAGGTTGACCGTAGAGCCTCTGCTCACACTTCCACTGGTGGGGGCTAGCGTGCCCTCCAGGAGCTTCAGCAGGGTTGTTTTACCGGCACCATTGGCGCCAAGAATTCCGGTCCGTTCACCCGGGGCGAGTCGCCACGTGAGGGGCTTCAAGATAACCGTGTCACCGAGCGACACCGACACGTCTTCGAGCTCGATAACTTTCTTACCCAAACGTGTTGTCGAGAGCTTGGCCAGCGTGACCGGATCTCGAATTTCTGGAACATCACTAATCAGCGCGTTCGCTGCATCAATTCTGAATTTGGGTTTGGTGGTTCTCGCGGGTGGGCCCCTGCGCAACCACGCCAACTCCTTTTTCAACAAGTTTTGGCGTTTAGCCTCGGAGACTTGAGCGCTTCGGTCTCTTTCCACCCGTTGCAAGACATAGGCGGCGTAGCCGCCATCGTAAATATCCACCGTGCCATCGTGGACTTCCCAGGTCATCTCGGTGGACTCATCCAGAAACCACCGATCGTGGGTGACGACCACCAGGGCTCCGCTGCCCGCAGGCCACCGTGTGCTCAGGTGAGCAGAGAGCCATGCCACACCGGTGACATCGAGGTGGTTGGTGGGTTCATCAAGGAACAAGACATCCCAGTCGTGGACCAATAGCGCCGCCAGCGAGACACGCCGGCTCTGGCCACCACTGAGATCACCGACTTTTGCCTCCCAGGGCACATCGGCGAGCAAACCAGTGATGATGTCTCGAATTTTATAGTCGCCAGCCCACTCGTGTTCGTCCCGTGAGCCAACGACCGCCTCGGAGACTGACGTGTCGGAGGGGATTTGGTCGCTCTGGTCAAGCATGCCAAGCCGGATGCCCCCTCTTGCGATAACCGAGCCGGAGTTTGGCTCTGACTTTTTGGCCAGCAGGCGAATGAGAGTCGATTTTCCGTCGCCGTTTCGACCCACGACACCAATGCGGTCACCATCATTGACACCAATGGTGAGCGAATCGAGGACAACGCGGGTGGGATATTCGACGTGGAGGTTGTTTCCTCCGAGTAAGTGAGCCACTGCTTGAGCCTAAACCCATGGGGGCTTGCTTGTGCTGGGCAAGGGTGTGCTGGACATGCCTGTGGTTCGCGCGCTGGCCCCCACATTGCTCAGACTTATTGGGTGAATGGTCCTGTGGTCGTCCCTCGCGAGAGCAGGCGTTCTCGACGCAAGTCGAAACGAACGACCACCCTGTGGTTGGTTTCTGGTGAAATTCTGATCACGGCGGGAATTCTGCTGGGGCTTTTTTGGGTCTGGTACCTGTTTATCAACGACTGGATTCACGCCTCATCCCAAACTCAAGCCTCGGTGGAAGTTTCCGAAGCCTGGGAAGACGACGTGTTCGACGGCGTCGTGAAAATCCCTAACCCGCAGGGCCTCTCAATTGATCCGCCCACTGTCGAGGCGGTCGAAGCGGGAGAACCCTTTGCCATTTTGTATGTGCCCCGGTTTGGGCCCGACTACCAACGCACCATAGCGGGCGGCGTGGACCTAGCCACCGCGCTCAATGATTCGCGCCTTGGCGTGGGCCACTACGACGAATCGTCTTTACTGGGGGAGCTCGGTAACTTTGCGATAGCGGGGCACCGAACATCTTTTGGCGCGGCTTTTGCTGACATTGCGGAGTTGGTGCCGGGCGACACGATGTATATCGAAACGGATGCTGGATGGTATTCCTACGTCTTTCGAAACCTTGACTATGTGCTGCCGACCACGGTAGAGGTTCTTCTTCCTGTTCCCCGGCAACCTGGCGTGGAACCAACCGAGCGATTGTTGACCCTCACAAGTTGCCATCCGCGCTTTTCTGATGCGGAGCGGATCATTGCCTATGCGGCGAACGAGGCGTGGTGTCCGCGGGGTAATGGCCCCCCTGCGGACATCGCCCAGGTGGGAAAGAGGACAACGTCATGTATCGACTTCTATGGAACGTTCTTCCCGGAGACCTGTCGGCCAAAGTGGCCCAAATGGCGGTCATCGCGCTAGCGGTGCTCGCTCTTCTTTTTTTCGTGGTGTTCCCGTTCATCTCAGACACGTTCCTGGTCGAGCAGTCCACTATCGAGTGATTGTCACAGCACCGTGAGCGCGCGGCCTGGGATAGCCTCGGGGGAGCGTTTGTCAGGCGAAAGGGCCACATCACCATGGGTAAAGCCATCGCGGCGATAGCTAATGTGGCTCGGGGCGTGCTGATTGGGTTAGCAGAAATTGTTCCCGGCGTGAGTGGCGGAACAATCGCCCTCATTGTTGGGGTTTACCGCGCTCTTATTTCTAGTGCCGCCCACGTTGTGGGGGGTGTGTTGGCCCTTGCTAGACGGAGAGTGTCAGAGAGTCGCGCAGAATTTTCTGGTGTGTCCTTTGCGGTGGTGCTCCCGGTGCTTGTGGGGATGGTGGGGGGAATTTTTGCCGGTGCCGCACTCCTTGAGCCAGTGTTGGAAAACTATCCCCTCCACACCCGGGCCGTGTTTGCGGGGCTGATTCTTGCCTCGCTGTGGGTGCCTTTTCGCATGGTCGGTGCGTGGGATGGGAAAACGGTGGTCCTTGCTGGTGGCGCTGCAGTTGTCACGTTTTTCTTGACCGGTATTCCTGCGGTGTCTGCAGTCAGCCCCTCCCTGTGGGCTGTTGCTCCAGCGGCAGCGCTTGCCGTGTGCGCGCTGGTCTTGCCGGGTGTGTCGGGATCGTTTATTTTGGTGACTTTAGGAATGTATCAACCCACGTTGCAAGCCGTGAACGACCTGAACTTTGCCTATCTCGGTGTGTTTGTCGCGGGCGCCGCGATAGGCCTTGCCCTGTTTGTTCGGGTGTTACAGCATTTGCTCTCAAACTTTCACCGCGTCACCCTGGCCATCATGACGGGTCTCATGGCGGGCTCCCTGCGGGCATTGTGGCCCTGGCAGGGCGAAGGGCGTGAACTGCTGGGGATCGGAGAGGACGCACCATCGGTCGCTCTCGCGGTCGTTTCCGGTGTGGCGGTGGTTGTCGTTCTCTTGGTTGTCGAAAGAGTGTGGACACCTCGCGTTAACCTCGTGTAGATATTGTTTGACCCTGACGAAGGAGACTGCTGTGTCCCTACCTACCGTGTCGATACCCACCGTGTTGTTTGTCTGTGTTCATAACGCCGGCCGGTCCCAAATGGCGGCCGGATACCTCCGAGCTCTTGCCGGTGATGAAGTGCGCGTGCTCTCGGCAGGGTCTGCCCCTGCCGCAGGGATTAATCCTGATGCGGTCGCCGTAATGGCTGAGGAGGGGATTGACATCTCCGCCCACGTGCCTGAACTTTTGGAGACAGACACGGTTCGCCTCGCCGATGTGGTCATCACGATGGGGTGCGGCGATGCGTGCCCGATTTTTCCCGGCAAGCGTTACGAGGACTGGGTGTTGGACGACCCTGCAGAGGAGGACATCGACGGGGTCCGCCTTATTCGAGATGACATCAAAGAGCGGGTGAACGTTCTGGTCGCTTCGCTTGTCAGCTAAGCCCGCACCCCCACTCCTACGCTGACGCCCATGACCGACTCTCCCTGGGCCTTAGTGACTGGAGCAACCAGCGGGCTGGGTGCCGAATACGCAAAACAGTTGGCCGCCCGAGGCCACGCAGTGGTGCTGGTGGCCAGGGACAAAGCGCGCCTTGGGGAGACGGCAAAATATCTCCGAGAAACTTTTGGTGTGGCCACAGAGATTCTTTCCGCTGATCTCCATCAACGGACAGACGTCGCCAGGGTTGCCGCCCGGGTAGCACAGGAGAGCCAGCCGATTCGAATGCTGGTTAATAACGCCGGCTACGGTATTCATGGAACCCTCGCAACGAGCGATATCGAGCAGGAGCGAAACCACCTCGCCATTCATGTCACCGCGCCGATGGAGCTGATGAAAGCGGCACTGCCGGGAATGCTCGAGCGAGGAGTGGGGCGCATTGTCCTTGTCTCCAGTGTCGCGGGATATCTTGCCCGCGGGACCTATTCCGCCAACAAGGCATGGGGTCTCACCATGGCGCGTTCCCTCAATGCCACCTACCGAGCTGACGGGGTCCACGTCAGTGCCGTAGCACCAGGTTTTACGAAAACGCAGTTCCACCAACGTATGGACATGGACGTGGGAATGTTTCCCCACGCGATGTGGCTGAGCGCAGATCGGGTTGTGGCATCATCACTGGCAGCCGTGGAGGCGGGCAAAGCGATTGTCATTCCCAGTGCCAGGTATAAAGTACTGGTGGCGATCGCTGCGCTGTTGCCCTCGCGCATCCATCAGTTAGGCGCTTAGGCCAACGGGAGGAGATCGTCCTCTCTGAGCGATGCTTTCCAGGCGACCAGGCGTTGCACGGTGTCGCTCGGGTCGCTAGCGAGCGCTTCCATGGCATCTTCGGGGACGGAATAGTTAATGGCCACGAAAGCGCGCACCGTCTCGGATGAATCCTTGGCAAGTGTGCGCAGGACATCGCAGGGGGCCTGCTGATTTCTCGCTAAACAGCTGCGCACCCCCTCGTTGGGGTCACGGGACAATTTTTCGTAGACCTCCAGCGGTGCGTGGTAGGACAGCGCGGCACTTTCGCGAATCTTCGGGTTGGGGTCAGAAGCCATTCTCGTGATGCGAGAAATTTTGCTCTGCGTGATTTCGGGGGAGAGGAAGGCGGCAACAGGGCTGTCTCCCACGCCCCGTGCAACGGCGGCGGCCATTTGTTCCCGCTGGGCGGTGGTGTTGAAACGTATGCATGACATTCCATGATGGTAACCCCGTGAGGGCTCACACAGGAGGATTGGCGTGCCGTAAGTGCCAAAAAATGACGGAAAATTTCCCTGAAACTCCTACACTGAGGAAATGAGTGTCAATCTCGAGGTCAGTTCCCGAGTCTTCACCCTGGCGAACATCATCAGTGTGATCAGGCTGATGGCGATTCCCGTATTTCTGGTCCTTGTTGTTCAAGATCGTTTAGTCACGGCGCTGGTTTTGCTCATCGCTGCTGTGTTGACGGACTTCGTCGATGGCATGATCGCCCGGCGGATGAACCAGATTACGAAGCTTGGACAATTTCTCGATCCGTTCGCGGATCGTCTGTTCATCGCGGCCATTGTGATTGCTCTTGCCATCCAAGATGTGGTGCCGTGGTGGTTTGTGGCCTCCGTGATGCTTCGCGATGCTCTGCTCGGCATCGGTGGGCTCGTGATGGCCCCCTACGGTGCAGCAACCCTGCCGGTCAAGTGGTGGGGCAAAGTGGCCACCTTTGGAATGCTGTTCGTGCTGCCGCTGTTTTTTTTGGGAGCGGTCTTTGAGCCGGTCGGTCTGATCACCACCCCCATTGCATGGACGCTTGCTGTGATCAGCGTGATCCTCTACTGGATTGTCGGTTTTTCGTACCTTTTTGATGCCGTTTCTATAGCGAAGACCCGAACTCGCGGGAGGGCCGATTCTTCCGATAAGGTGGAGAATTCGTGCGAGGGAGTGTGATGAACGAAACGCCGCAGGCTGGGGGAGTCCCGGACCCCACGGAGAAGTTTGGGGCTGATTTTCAACAAAAGTTGCAGGGCCTCGAATCGGGTGTTTCTCTCGAAGAGCAAGAAATAATTGCCGCTCTCCCCTCCGGTTCAGCGCTGTTGATTGTGCGCAAAGGCCCCAACGCAGGCGCGCGTTTTCTTCTCGACCAAGACTCCACGGTGGCGGGCCGTCACCCTGAGGCGGATATTTTCCTTGACGATGTGACCGTCTCGAGGCGCCACGCAGAATTCGTTCGCCACAGCACAGCGTTCGAAGTCCAGGACATGGGTTCGCTGAACGGCACGTATTTTGACGGTGTTCTCGTCGATCAGGCGCTTCTCCACGATGGTGCAGAAGTTCAGGTGGGGAAGTTTCGTATGACGTTTTACTCCTCGAGGCAAGATTCTGATGCCGCGGGGTCACCCCGGTGAGCGGTAACGCCAAGCGAGCTGTTGCAGGTGTGTCTCCTCGGGTGAGTTTGCTCTCTATCGGTCAGGTTCTTGCGAAACTCACTCCGGATTTTTCTGATCTGTCCCCCTCCAAACTTCGTTTTTTGGAGGATCGCCAATTGGTGTCGCCCGAGCGGACGCCTGCCGGATATCGCACGTATTCTCCCTCCGATGTGGAGCGCCTGCGGTTTGTGCTCACCGTTCAACGTGATCACTACCTTCCGCTGCGGGTCATCAAGTCCTATTTGGATGACCTCGACGCAGGAAAAAAGCCTTCACTACCAAACGGCGCCCAGGTCAACGGTGCTGTGGGAGTGAAAGAGGGAGCGCGGTATTCCCGCCAGGACATCCTGGAACATTCCGGTGCTGTGGCAAGCGTGCTTGACGGTGCGGTCAGCGCAGGACTCATCGAAGCTAAAACAGTGTTCTCCGCCCAAGATTTGGTGATGTTGCGCTCCGTCGTCGAGGCGTCGCGTTTTGGCATCGAACCCCGGCATTTGCGGGGTATGCGCATGGCAGTGGACCGCGAAATGGGCCTTGTCTCCCAAGCGGTAAGTGCCTCGGCTGTGGGGTCCCAGAAGATGTCCACGGCAGAGTTTCGCGAGAAGGGCCGGGAACTTTCCGAGGTCTTAGCCACTCTGCGCGGCGTCCTGACACGGGACGCTGTGGAGCGACTAGAGTCGTGAGACTGACGTGCTCCGCGACACGCCCTAGGCATGTGCGGAGGCTCCCGGGAGTTGATCGTGGCAACCGGTATCGTGAGCGGGCACCCTTCAGGGTCAAGTACAAGGTTAGGGTTAGGTGACATATGGGTTCATCGGATAACACCACCGAGAGCTATGCCAAAGACTTACTCTTCACCGACGGTATGCCCATCATTGAGCGGGAACAGGGCTACCGGGGCAACATCGCCGCCAGCGCTGCCGGCATCACCTACCGCCAACTGGACTACTGGGCGCGCACGGGGCTGGTTGAGCCGACCGTTCAAACGGCTCAGGGTTCCGGCTCACAGCGCCTCTACGGGTTCCGCGACATTCTGGTTCTCAAACTTGTCAAACGTCTTCTCGATACCGGCATTTCCCTGCAACAGATTCGCATCGCGGTGGATCAACTGCGTTTATCCGGCATCAGAGATTTAGCCGGAACCACGCTGATGAGCGATGGAGCAAGCGTCTACCTGTGTATGTCCGATGACGAAGTTATCGACCTTGTCTCGCGCGGTCAGGGAGTGTTTGGCATTGCGGTGGGCAAAGTGTTACGCGAAGTCGAGTCCTCCCTGGTCTCGGTAACCCCCACTGATGTGGGAATGGACCCCCGCGATGAGCTGGCAGCCAGGCGCAATCAGCGCGCCAGCTAGCCCCTGTCTACGCAGGTTCCGGGATGCTCAGTTGAACCGATCGAATTACTCGGTCAAGGAGTAGGGTGAAATTGAGTGCCATCTCCTCGGCACTTTCTCCGGGCCACACGTGGAGTGGGCTCCCTGCTCCCTGCGCCTGCTGCAAGGCCGCCCGCTCGGGCAATTCGGGCTGAAGCACGAGGGCTCCAAACATTTGTTTCAGCTCGTCGATTCGGTACTGGTGCTCGGTCGACTGTGGTCTCACACGGTTCACAATAACTCCGAGCGGTCGCAGTCTCGGCGAAACGCCTCGGCGTAATTCATCGATAGCTCGAAAAGCCCTTTGGGTTGCCGCCACAGAGAACAAACCTGGCTCTGTGACCACGGCAACACGGTCACTGGCGGTCCACGCCATTCGGGTCAACCCGTTGAGTGATGGCGGGCAATCAATGAGCACAACGTCGTAGTCACCCTCTACGCTGGCAAGAATTTCTTCCAGACGCCAAATTTCGCGTTTCGTCAAGCTTGGCGTATCAAAAACCATCGCCGAGGGCGACCCCAAGAGAACATCGACGGTACCTTTGTGGCTTCTCGTCCAGCCGCTGTGGACGATCGCATCACGGACATTTGCCGCGCGGGGGCGCGCCAAAAGGTCTGAAACGTTGGTGTGGCGCCCGACCGTCACATCCAGGCCAGTGGAGGCATCCGATTGCGGGTCCATGTCCACGATGAGGGTTCGCAAACCCCGGGCAAAAGCTGCAGAGGCGAGTCCCAGGGTGACTGTGGTCTTTCCGACCCCACCCTTGAGAGAACTCAAGCTAATTACGCGCATTCGCAATAGTTTAGCCTTCAGTAGGCTAGAGACCAGGAGTCGAGCCTGCGGGGTGTCGCTCACATCGGAGGGAGGCGTAGTCCTTGATTACAAAGATTCTTGTGGCAAACCGTGGAGAAATTGCTATTCGGGCTTTCCGCGCTGCTTTTGAACTGGGTATGCGAACGGTTGCCGTCTATCCCTTTGAGGATCGCTATTCTCTTCACCGGATGAAAGCCGATGAGGCGTATCAAATCGGTGAGCCCGGTCATCCCCTGCGTGCGTATTTGACCATCGAGGAAATTATCCGTGTGGCGCAGTTGTCCGGAGCGGACGCCATCTACCCGGGGTACGGGTTCCTGAGTGAAAACCCCGATCTTGCACGCGCCTGTGAAGAAGCTGGCATTGTGTTCATTGGACCTCCCGCATCGGTGCTGGATATGGCCGGTAACAAAGTCACCGCCAAAGAGTATGCGAAGGCGGCAGGGGTTCCCGTCCTGGCCTCCACCGAGGCCACCACCGATCTTGATGCGCTCGTTGATGAGGCCAAAGGCATGGGTTTCCCTGTCTTTGCCAAAGCCGTGGCCGGTGGCGGTGGACGCGGAATGCGACGGGTAGAAAAAATTGAAGATTTGCGGAGCGCCCTCGAAGAAGCCATGCGAGAAGCAGAAACAGCTTTTGGTGATGGTCGCATGTTTGTGGAGCAGGCAGTCGTTCGCCCGCGCCACATCGAAGTCCAAATTGTTGCCGACGCCACCGGCAATACCCTTCATCTGTTCGAGCGAGACTGTTCCGTGCAGCGCCGCCACCAAAAGGTGATCGAAATTGCCCCGGCACCGAACCTTGATGAACCGTTGCGCCAAGCGATACTTGCTGACGCTGTGGCATTCGCACAGTCCATTGGGTATCAGAACGCGGGAACGGTCGAGTTTTTAGTTGATACGGCAGGGGAGCGCGCCGGTCAGCACGTGTTTATTGAAATGAACCCACGCATTCAGGTCGAACACACCGTCACCGAAGAGATCACGGATGTCGATTTAGTACATACCCAAATCCGCATTGCCGCGGGCGAAACGCTGGAACAGATGGGCTTATTTCAAGACCAACTCAGGCCCCGGGGGTTCGCTCTGCAGTGCCGGATTACGACCGAAGACCCCTCGGCAGGTTTTCGTCCCGACACTGGAAAGATTACGACTTACCGTTCACCCGGTGGTGCGGGAATTCGCCTGGATGGTGGCACCGTCAACCAGGGTGCTCAAATTTCCCCATACTTTGACTCCATGTTGGCCAAAATGACCTCCAGGGGCCGCGATTTCCCGACCGCTGTTGCCCGTGCCAGGCGGGGTCTTGCGGAGTTCCGCATTCGTGGAGTGTCCACCAACATTGCCTTCCTCCAGGCAGTCGTCGAGGATGAATCTTTTATTCGCGGAGATCTCTCCACCTCATTTATTGATGAGCGCCCAGAACTCTTGACGCCCCGAGTCAGCAAAGACCGGGGCACGAAGCTCCTCACCTGGCTGGCGGATGTGACCGTCAACCAACCGCACGGGTCTGGTGAAGATCTGTTGGATCCCATGAGGAAGCTCCCCGCCATTCCCGCTGGTGACCCACCACAGGGCTCCAAGCAGCGCCTTGATGCTCTGGGCCCGGCAGCGTTTGCGAAGGCTCTGCGGGAGCAAAAAGCGCTTGCCGTGACCGACACAACTTTTCGGGATGCTCATCAGTCTCTGCTGGCGACCCGGGTGAGAACCAAAGACCTGGTCGATGCGCTGCCTGCGGTGTCCCACTACACACCGGAGCTTTTCTCCCTGGAAGCCTGGGGCGGCGCGACATATGACGTGGCGCTGCGGTTCCTGGGTGAAGACCCCTGGGAACGACTCGCTGCTCTTCGCGAGGGGCTCCCCAACATCACCCTGCAAATGCTGCTGCGCGGGCGCAATACGGTCGGCTACACCCCCTATCCCACCAAAGTCACCGACGCGTTTGTGGAAGAAGCAAGCGCCACCGGTGTCGATATTTTCCGGATATTTGATGCCCTCAACGATGTCACCAACATGACACCCGCCATTGATGCGGTTCTCGCAACCGGTCGATCGGTTGCTGAAGTGGGGCTTTGCTACACCGGGAATTTGCTTGATCCCGCAGAAGACCTGTACACCCTGGATTACTACCTTCGCCTGGCGGAAAAAATTGTTGACGCGGGGGCGCACATTATTGCTCTCAAGGACATGGCCGGGCTGCTTCGCTCCGAAGCGGCGTTCGTTCTGGTTTCTGCCCTTCGGGAACGATTCGACCTCCCGGTTCACGTTCACACCCACGACACGGCGGGTGGGCAGCTTGCTACCCTGCTGGCAGCCAGTAGAGCGGGTGCTGATGCCGTGGACGTGGCGAGTGCTCCCATGGCTGGCACCACCAGCCAACCCTCCCTGTCGTCTCTGGTGGCGGCACTGGCACATACCGAACGCGATACCGGCATGAGCCTTGACTCGGTGTGTGCTTTGGAGCCCTACTGGGAAGCTGTGCGCAAAATATATCGACCCTTTGAATCTGGGCTTCCCGGCCCTACCGGTCGGGTCTACCACCACGAAATCCCCGGAGGCCAACTCTCCAATCTTCGCCAGCAGGCCATTGCGCTCGGCCTTGCCGACCGTTTTGAAGATATTGAAAACTGGTACGCCAGGGTAAGCCTGATGCTGGGGCGTCCGACAAAAGTGACGCCCTCGAGCAAAGTGGTGGGAGACCTGGCTTTGCACCTGGTGGCCATGGATGTAGATCCTGACGAATTTGAGGCTAACCCGGGAGCTTTCGATGTTCCCGACTCGGTCGTGGGCTTTATGGCCGGAGAGTTGGGAGATCCCCCCGGTGGCTGGCCGGAACCGTTTCGCTCCAAGATTCTTGAAGGCCGAAAACCACGCCTGGTTCAGGCTGATCTGACCCCTGAGCAGAGTGTGGCACTGGATACTCCCGGTCTGGCTCGCCGGGACATGTTGAACACGTTACTTTTCCCCGGTCCGTCTCAAGAATTTCACACCGTGCGGGAGCAGTACGGTGATGTCTCGGTGATTGCGACGAAAGATTACCTATACGGGTTGCGCGTGGGCGAGGAAACGGTGGTTGAGGTAGAGCCCGGCGTGAGCCTCTATGTCGAGCTCGAAGCAATTTCTGAGCCTGATGACCGCGGCATCCGCACCGTGATGGTTGCGCTCAATGGACAGATGCGTCCTATTAGTATCCGTGATGCCTCCGTTGCGGTGGAGGTCACCACGGTAGAGAAAGCTGACCCCGCTAACCCGCGTCATGTCGCTGCGCCATTCTCGGGCGTGGTGACCGTCACGGTTGAGGTAGGGCAGCAGGTAACCGATGGTGAGGGGGTGGCCACGATGGAGGCCATGAAGATGGAGGCGACGCTGAGCTGCTCGGCAACCGGTGTTGTCCAGCGTCTCGCTATTCCTCGCACCCAGCAGGTGGAGGCGGGCGACCTCATTCTCGTTATTGAATAGGCCAGACGTCTGCCCCGCTGCACAGGGTTGCGTGTCCTAGAATCAGAGCTCTGCTTTATTGCGTCAAGACAAGGACACCTTCATGGCAAAGCGCCAGACATCCGCTTCGGAACCCAACGAGGTTTCTCCAGGCGATACCTCGGTTGAGGTTGATTTGCCTGACGACACGATTGACCCCGCCACTGTTTCCGGTGAAGCGGCGCAGAGCATCACGCTGTCGACGGTAGCGGCGGGAGATGATCTTTATCAGCGTCGTGTCGAAAATCGCGGTGATTCTCCAGAGCCTTCCGCCATGCTGACTGATGATCGTCTGATCGAAACGTCGGGGCGTTACCAAGAGGAGCCCGAAGGTTTCTGGCAGCATCTTCTCTATCGCCTCAGTTTTCGCAAAATTAATGTGGGCGACTCCCGGGCGGTGAGGGTGCGCAAAGCCATGGATCTCCGCATTGCCAGCCCCTTTGAGCAGGGAACCATGTTTGTGCCCGTGATGACCCGCAAAGGTGGCGTGGGGAAAACAACGGTGACGACCCTTTTGGGTATCGCGATGGCGCAGGTGCGCGACGATCGGGTGTTAGCCATCGACGCGAACCCTGACCGCGGGACCCTGGCTGAAAGAATTCCCAAAGCGACGGGCGCAACCGTGCGTGACGTCGTAAAACTGGCGTCGGGCATCAGATCATTTACGGATTTTTCCGAACTTGTGTCGAAAGATAAATCCCGTCTCCATGTGTTGGCCTCGGATGCCGACCCGCTGCTCTCGGAAGCGTTCGATGAGGATGACTACAACGTGGTCGCCGATCAGGCGGCGCGGTTTTACTCCGTTGTCCTCACCGACTGTGGAACAGGTGTCGTCCACTCGGTAATGCGCCCCACACTGGAACGCGCAAACGCTCTCGTTGTTGTCTCTGGAGGCAGCGTGGATGAGGCGCGTCTTGCCTCAGAAACGCTGACCTGGCTTGAAGCTAACGGGTATCAAGAATTGGTCAAGAACGCCATCGTGGCCCTCAACACGGCAACGCAGGGCACCAACGTGGTGAAATTGGATCAAATCGAGCAGCACTTTGCCTCGCGTGTGCGCGACGTCGTCAAAATTCCCTACGACCCTTTCCTTGCCGCCGGCTCGATTATCGAGTGGTCCAGGCTCAGCCCTTACACCCGTGAGGCGGCGCGTGAACTTGCCGCCCTCGTGGTTGAGGGGATGCGCGAGCGCATCGGCGCATAGAGATGGCGGTGCGCTCCATCAGGCTCTTCGGGGACCCCATCCTCAAATCTGCCACGGATCCTCTTGACCCCACAAGCCACAGAGCGGCCGAGCTTGTGTCCGACCTTGTCGACACGGTCTCGTTGCCCGGTAGGGCCGGGGTGGCAGCAAACCAGATTGGCGTCGGCTTGCAAGCTTTTAGCTACAACATTGATGGCGCGATCGGGTATGTTCTCAACCCCACGCTGATGTCGGTGTGGGGTGAACCAGAAGAGATGTCCGAGGGGTGCCTGTCGGTTCCTGGTTTGACCTACCCGCGAACACGATTTCCTCACGCCGCCGTCTCCGGTTACACACTCGAGGGTGACGTCATTGAGATTGAGGGTGAAGGGCTAATGGCCCAAGCCCTCCAACACGAAATGGATCACCTGCAGGGGATCCTCTATTTTGAAGGACTCCTCCCGGCGCTAAAAAAAGACGCACTCCGAGAAATCAGAGACTCGGACTGGTTTTCTCGCTAAGACGAGAGAGAGAGTCCCTGGGTTTCGGGGGAGCTCGAATACAGTGCCTCAACATCGGCGTGGAAGTCGCGAAGAATATCGGCGCGCTTGATACTCATTTTGGGTGTGAGGTGGCCTGACTTTTCGGTGAAGTCAACATCGAGAATGGTGAATTTTCGCACCGATTCTGCCCGGGACACCCGTGTGTTCGCTCCATCGATGGCTCGTTGAACCTCCGCGAGAACCGCGGGGTGGATGCGAGCTTGGTCCAGCGTTAATTTCTCGCCCACACCGTTATTGGCAAGCCACGTGTCAATCATGTCGGGGTCCAACGTAATGAGTGCGCCGATGAAAGGTCTCTGGTCACCGACGACCACCACCTGGCTCACGATCGGGTTGGAGCGGATCGGGTCCTCGAGGTAGTTGGGGGCCACGTTTTTGCCGCCGGCAGTGATGATAATTTCTTTCTTCCGGCCCGTAACGCTCAAGTAGCCCTCCTCGTCCAGTTCGCCAATATCGCCGGTCCTAAACCAGCCATCCTTGGTGAAGGCCTCTTTCGTGGCTGCCTCGTTTTTCCAGTAGCCATCGAAGACGTTGATACCTTTAATTTGCACTTCGCCATCCTCGGCTGTGCGCACCGACACCCCGGGGAGCGCAGGGCCACAGGTGCCAATCTTGAACTTCGTGACCAAGTTTTCGGTGGAGGGTGCCGTCGTTTCGGTAAGACCGTAGCCCTCAAGAATTTTGATTCCCAGGGTGCGATAAAAGTGGCCCAAGCGGGTGCTCAAGGGCGCAGACCCTGACACCGCGTACACAACTTTGCCGCCCATGGCGGCCCTTAATTTGCTGTACACAAGTCTGTCAAAGAGCATGAAACGCAGCCTGAGCCACAGCGCTACGGACCCCGAATCGAGCGCTTGTGAGTATTCCACGGCGGTGTCAGCAGCGGTGCGGAAAATTGCACCTTTTCCGCCTGCTTCCGCTTTTTGCTCAGCAGAGTTGTAGACCTTCTCAAACACCCGGGGGACGGCAAGAAGGAAGGTCGGCTTAAATGATGCGAGAGAGGGCAGCAGCTGTGTGGTGTCAGCCTGATGCCCAATTTTTGTCCCTGTGTGGACCGCCAGCAGGGAGATAAATCGCGCATAAATGTGGGCTGTCGTAATGAACAGCAGCGTCGCAGCGCCCGGTTCTACCACTTCCTTCATCGCCACGGCAGAGTTTCGCACCAACTCGACAAAGTTCGAGTGGGTCAGGACGCACCCTTTGGGTTGGCCCGTAGAGCCTGAGGTGTAAATCAGGGTCGCCATATCGCTACCCTGTGCGGTTGTGCGGCGCTCCTCCAGGGCGGCGTCGGTAATCGTGCCACCGAGCGAGGCCAACTTCGCAAGGTCACCCAGGTGCATGTTCCAGATGTGCACAACTCGGGGAGTCTCACTGGCAATCTCATCAAAACGTTGGAAGTGCTCGGAGGTTTCGACAATGATGCCGACTGCTTCTGAATCCTCCAGGTTGTAGTGAATCTGACTGGGGGAGCTGGTTTCATAGATTGGCACCATGATGGCGCCGGCAAACCACAGTCCAAAGTCGACCAGAGTCCACTCATAGGTTGTTTTACACATGAAGCCGATTTTGTCGCCCGCTTGCACACCAGCGGCCATAAATCCTTTAGCCAGGGCGGAGACCTGAGCGTGAAACTCCGCGGTGGTGACATCCTCCCAGCCGCCGTCAGCTCTCGGGAGAGAAAAGAGTGCCCCGTGGGGGTCCGAGCTGACGCGGTCCACAAGAAGTTGAGAGGCGTTTGATACCGGATCTGCTTGAACAACGGCGGGGGTTGAGAATTCTTTCACGGTCACTCCTTTGTTACCCACTTGATAAGTGCCCCCACTCTAGAGGTCTTTACCTATCATGTCGTGTGGAGTGGCTAGGCGGTGGCCCCCATAGAATTGCGCCTGTGGACGCTCTTGGAATCGATATTGGTGGGACCAAGATTGCCGGTGCTCGGGTATCTCCCGAGGGCCAAGTTCTCTCCCTTCTCACCCGCAAGACGCTCCCTGATAGCCCGGAAGAAATCATCGCTGCGGTTGCCGATCTCGTCAACGAACTGGATGCCGGTGACACTATCCACACGGTGGGTGTTGCCGCTGCAGCATTCCTTAACCGGGATCGGGACCTGATTTATCTTGCGCCCAATATTTCCTGGCGAGATTTTCCCATTTCGCGTGTGCTCCACGAGGCTCTGGGGCGCCCAGTGGTAGTCGAAAACGACGCCAACGCGGCAGGCTGGGCGGAATACCGTTTTGGCGCGGGACGTGATGCACGCTCGATGATGATGCTCACATTGGGAACGGGTGTCGGTGGGGCCCTCGTCACGGAGGGCCAGCTCCTGGTTGGTGGGTTTGGTGCGGGTGCGGAGCTGGGCCACATCATTATTGAGCCCGGTGGGCGTTTGTGCGGCTGTGGCAACAGGGGTTGCCTCGAACAGTACGCCTCAGGCACCGCCCTCGTCCGCGAAGCGCGCGAGCGACTGGGCAGAGATGACGTGAGCTCGAGCGAGCTGATGGAGTTGTTTCAGGCAGGAAGCCCCGAAGCGTTTGACGCCCTGGAGGCAATTGCGCAGGCCCTCGGTCAAGGAATTGCTTCCCTGGTGGCAGTCACCGATCCCGACATCATCGTGATTGGCGGGGGTGTTGCCGCGGCAGGAGACGTGCTGACCGAGTCGATTACGCGACATTTCATCCAGGCATATGGCCCAAGTTCCCGGCGGCCGGTTGCCCAGATTGTTCCCGCACAACTTGGCAATACAGCGGGGGCGGTGGGGGCTGCTGACTTAGCGAGGCGCCAACACCGTGCTTCGCCCTAGGCTGGAGACCATGTTCTATTGGTTGGTGAAGCACTGGGTGGTTGGCCCTCTGTTCATGACTGTTTTTCGCCCCTGGGTTAAAGGCCTAGAAAATATTCCCCGGACAGGCCCCGTGATTCTGGTGTGCAATCACCTGTCTTTTGTTGATTCAGTGTTCCTGCCTTTGATTGTGGATCGCCAGATGGCGTTTTTGGCCAAAAGTGACTACTTCACCGGCAAAGGCCTGAAGGGCAGATTTATCCGCTTTTTCATGTTGGCCTCTGGTCAGTTGCCCATTGATCGCTCCGGGGGGAAAGCGTCTGAGGCCTCCCTCAACGCTGGCCTTGCGGTCCTCGGTGAGGGAAAAGTGCTCGCCATTTATCCTGAAGGAACCCGATCACCCGATGGTCGCCTCTATCGGGGGAGGACAGGTGTTGCCCGGATGGTGTTGGAAGCACGGGTTCCGGTTATCCCCATTGCTGTGGTTGACACCGACAAAGTGATGGCGCTTGGAGCCTCCATCCCCACAGTGCACAAGGTGGGGGTTGTGGTCGGAAAAGCCCTAGATTTCAGTCGTTTTCAGGGAATGGAAACCGACCGGTTTGTGTTGCGCTCCATTACCGATGAAATTATTCACGAGATGCACAAGCTTGGTTCGCAGGAGTACGTCGACGTGTACGCGTCCACGCTGCGTAACCGAACATAGCGGTTCTCCAGGCCTGGGCTAGGCTGTCTCTTGGCCAAAAAGGTAAAGGACAAGTGTTGTCGTGGTGGATTCAGGTGAGCATGTAATCGCTCCTGCCGAGGGTGTTATTGCAGGCCTCGATCATTGGCGCACTCTGCCGATCAAACAGCAACCGCAGTGGCCCGATTCAGAGCTCACACAGAAGATTGTGACCGAGCTTGGAAGCGTCCCCCCGCTCGTCTTTGCGGGCGAGGTCGACATGTTGAGAGATCGTCTGGCTCGCGCAGCAGCCGGAAAAGCTTTCCTCCTGCAGGGTGGCGATTGCGCAGAAACTTTTGCCGGTGCCACGGCCGATCAGATTCGCAATCGGGTAAAAACCATTCTTCAGATGGCTGTGGTGTTGACCTATGGGGCATCAGTGCCCGTCATCAAAATGGGTCGAATGGCCGGTCAGTTTGCCAAACCTCGCTCCAGCGATGATGAAACCCGTGAGGGCGTGACGCTGCCGGCATATCGGGGCGACGTTGTCAACGGCTACGAATTCACCCCGGAGTCACGCACACCCGATCCTGCCAGGCTATTGAAGGGGTATCACACCGCAGCCTCGACACTGAATTTGATCAGAGCGTTCACGCAGGGTGGGTTCGCGGATTTGCGGATGGTTCACAGCTGGAATAAAGGGTTCGCGGAGAACCCGGCAAATGTCCGTTACGAAACGCTGTCGCGTGAAATTGATCGCGCGGTTCGTTTTATGGAAGCCGCTGGCGCAGACTTCGATGAGCTCAAACGGGTCGAGTTTTTTGCGAGCCACGAAGGTTTGTTGATGGACTACGAGCGACCCCTGACACGCATTGATTCCCGGACGGGCACGCCGTATGTCACCTCCGCACATTTCTTATGGATTGGCGAGCGAACACGGGATCTTGATGGTGCTCACGTCGATTTCTTCTCCCGTGTGCGCAACCCCCTCGGTGTGAAGCTGGGTCCCAGCACCGACGTGGCCACCCTGCGCGCTCTCATCGAAAAGCTGGATCCCGATCGTGAGCCGGGGCGCTTGACCTTCATTACCCGCATGGGAGCAAAGAGTATTAGGGATGTTCTGCCGCCTCTGCTGGAGGCAACGGCGGCCCTTGAAGTCCAACCGCTGTGGGTGACCGACCCTATGCACGGCAATGGGATAACCACACAAACCGGCTATAAAACGCGTCGCTTTGATGACGTGGTGGATGAGGTGCTGGGCTTCTTCGAAGCGCACCGTATGGTGGGGACCCATCCGGGAGGCATGCATGTTGAACTGACCGGTGATGATGTCACCGAATGTCTCGGCGGATCGCAAAACATTGACGAGCTCGGATTAGAAACACGCTACGAATCCCTGTGTGACCCGAGGCTCAACCACCAGCAGTCTCTCGAGCTTGCTTTCCTCGTGGCCGAAGAGCTCAGTAAAAGCTAAACGAAACTGCGAAGGACAACGGTGGTTCCTTTGGCCACCGACTGTCCAGCGCTTGGATCCACACTGGTCACTCGAGCAAAAGATCGACCCCACTCTGATTCGGGATACTCCGAGCGCACCTCCACCCGAAAACCCAGAGCTTCCAAAGCGCTCTTCGCCTCGGCGATAGTGTCACCCACAACTTCGGGAATGGTCACCAGTTCTGGCCCCCGGGAAACAAGGAGTGTCAGAGTGTCACCGGGCGCCACGGTGCGTGTGGTGATTCCTAAAATTTCCACCACGAAGCCTTCGGCAATGGTGTCTGAGAAGGCTCCATCGCCGCCCACAACACCAACCAGTCCAACCCCCTGCAACAGATCTCGGGCTTCGTCAACGCTCAGCCCCGCCACGTCGGGTACCCGACCGGCAGAGATCACCGAATCGAGGGTACTCCCCGCAAGGACTTCAGTATTGGGCGGAACGGTTTGACCTGCGGTGTCGGTCAGGCGCAGGATGAGGCCTGCGTCAATAGTGTCGCTGAACTCCTCTCTGGCTACACCAAGAATCAGGTTCAGGCTCTCTAAGACTTGCGAGGCCTCACTCAGTGACGCACCGGTGAGGGGTGGAACGTTCACCGGATTGGGGCCAAGTGACACAATCAGGGTCACTTCCGACTCTTTGTCGAGAACCTCACCCGCTGCAGGGGCGGTGCCCTTCACCTGACCGGCGGGGAGCACAAGGTCAAACTCTTCTAAGACTGTGGGCGACACGATCAGTTCCGCGGTGGTCAAGGCCGCACTGGCCTCAACAATGGAGGACCCGCTTACATCGGGAACAGTGGTGCTCGCCCCCGGGCCGGTGGCCCACCACCACGCTGAGGCACCACCCCCCACGATGAGAGCCAAGATGAGAGCGCTCACCCAGCCGATAGCCGCCCCGCGACGCTTTTTCTTGGCCGTGATGGGGGGTTGAATGGGCTGATTCCTGGCGTTGTCTGTGTCGTCATGGTCGTCGTCGCCACCGTCGTCCTCGATGGTGGGCATGGCCGCGGTGGGTTCGAGGCCGTCAAAAACAGTGGATTTTGGATCAAGAACTTCGGTTTCGTCAAAATCGTGTCGGGAGATTCTTTGTGTCATCGCGACCGTCTGGTTGAGGCTTTGAGTTTCCGTGTTAAGACTGTCCGAGCCGACCATGGCAGAGAGTGCTCGCACATGTTCCAGCAGTGCTCGGGCATGGGGAGGGCGTTCGTCGGGGGAGCGTCTCGTGCACCAGTCAACAAGCTCATCAAAGGGGGCAGGAACGGAAGGGTTTTTTGAGCTGGGCGCGGGAACAATGTCGTTGGCGTGCTGGTAGGCGATCGTGACCGCTTGGTCCCCCTGGTAGGGCTGCTCTCCGGTCAGCATCTCAAACATCATGATGCCGAGGGCGTAGATATCGCTTCGCAGATCAGCTTCGCCACGCGAAATCAGCTCCGGGGACAGGTAGGCAATGGTCCCGAGCAGCGCCTGGGAGGTGGCGGTGTTGTGGGTCGAGGCACGTGCCAAACCGAAATCAGCAATTTTGATGCGGCCATCATCGGCCAGCAGAACGTTTTCCGGCTTGAGGTCTCGGTGCACAATTCCGGCTGTGTGGGCTGCATCGAGGCCGTTGAGAATTGCTCTCACGATATCGAGCGTTTGCGCCACCGTGAGGGCACCAAAGTCTGCCAGGAGCTCTCGCAGGGTGATACCGGGGAGGTACTCCATCACGATGTAGGTGAGTTGACCTTCTTGTCCCTGGTCAAAAACATTGACGATGTTGGGGTGGGCGAGCCTGGCCGCCTGCCTGGCCTCCTGGATGAAACGCTTCGTGAAGTCTGCATCCTCGGCCAAATGAGGGTGCATAATTTTGATGGCAACGGGCCGCTCGAGTCGTTGGTCAAGCGCCTGGTACACGGTGGCCATTCCGCCACGAGCAACCTTTCGCACAATGACATAGCGCTTGTCCACCAGCATGCCCACAAGCGGGTCAGTGACGGGGGACTCCATTCTGTGGATTGTACGCAAGCTGGGGCGCTCTAGGGAGTTGCCACTCCACTAGGTCAGTTCATAAAGCCAAGCCCAGGCACTGGGCTCCCACTTTGCATAGGCGTCCGGGTGGGCAGAAATTTGCACCCGTTGCGCGGCAACAGTGAGCGCCATGGACTGCCAGCCGCTGATATCCAGAAGTCCGCGGGTTTTCCCCCTGTTGGGGTTTGAGGGGCCGCCAAAGAACAACCGACTGGCGTAGGCCTGGTCCATTATTTGTTCAACGGAACCCCAACCACTGGAGGGCCGCTGTTGGTAGAGGCCCACAGAGTCACGGTCACCCCAGTTAATATTGCGCAGGGATGATTCCTGCATGGCCGTGGCGAGGGCAATCACAATTCCATAGTCGGAGACTCCCAGTTCGCGTCCCACGTTCACAATGATTTGCGCATTCCCTCGGCGCTCATCGTTGAGCGGGGTGATGCTTCCCGTCATCGGTTCCCCGACGCCGCTGACTGGTTCCGCGGCGGGCGCCTCAGCCGCGGTCGCCGCGGGTGCTGGTGCGGGTGCGGGTGCGGGCGCGGGTGCGGGTGTTGCGGCAACAGGTTTCTTCTCGACCACAACGGGTTCGGGTTTCTTCTCGGGGACTCTCACCGTAATGAGGGCGGGTTTGGTCGCAACCTCCAAGTCCGCTGCATCAAACACGATGCCGTCACCCTCCACCCCAGCGTCCTCGGATTGCGCGGGTGCAGGAAGTGACGCGGCAATAATCGTGGGGGCCTCCGTGGAGAAACCTCCGATGGTCGGTGTTTCGCGCTCCACCACGGGAGCAACGGAACCGGGAATGCGGATTAATTGGCCTGCATAAATTGCTGCATCGGGAGCAAGGTTGTTGTTGGCGGTAAGGGAGGCCTGAGATATACCGAGCCGGTCCGCAATTTCGCTGACGGTCTCCCCTTTTTGAACGAGATATCGGTCGTTCATGACGCGTCCGGGGGAGGAGGCTCGCTTTTTGGTGGGTTCCGCACTCAGTTTCAGAATTTGACCTTCGTGGACGAGAGCATTCCAGCTCAGACCGTTGAGGGTCAAGATTGCCGGTGTCGGAATTCCGAAACGATCGGCAATCCCCGAAATCGTGTCGCCCTCTCCCACGGAGTACGTGGCCGGTAGGTCGGGGCGCACAATGCCCAACATGGCGTTGGCGACAGGGAGAACGGCCGTCTGCATGCGATCCGCAAAGCTCGGTCGGAGGTCAACGTTGCCCATGTGTGGGTCGCCCCCACGGGCACTGTGCTCCGGTTGTTCCATCGCTCCGGGCGCTGCGATGACTCCCGTGGCGAGAGTTCCCGTCATCAGGAAAGGCAGGCTTCCCATGACCTTCTTTTTGAGAGATCCTGACGGGGGCGTGCACGCGGTGGTAAACGAAGAAGGGCGAGGGCTCAGACCCCGAAACACAACATGTTCAAGGGTGGGCTCTTCATCACCCTGGGGGTGATCATGCACTTCGGAGGTCGCCATAATGTCCTATCGTGTCGCAGAGAGGGCCCTCTTGCGTGGCGACTCTCCGAGAATAACGGTGTCACAGGATGATAAGCACGTCAATCATTGTGGCAGATGTGGCGGGAGTTTACCTGTTGGTAACATGCCACCGCGTTGTGTGGCGGTGGCCACGAAACGGGAAGCAAGAATTCCATGCCACGATTGTGGTGTGAATTTTTCTTCTGATCTCGTGTGGCTCACTGTTCCCGACGTGTGTGAACGCCTCGACCTTTCCCCCGGCAAAGTCCACCGTCTGGTGGAGGAGCGTCAGCTTCTCGGGATAAAACTCGAGGGCGCCTACCGCATCCCGGAGTTATTTCTTGACGGTGGGGAACCCCTGGGTGATCTTCGCGGAACCCTACTGGTGCTGCTTGATGGTGGCTTTTCGCAAGACTCAGCGCTGCACTGGTTACTGACCCACGACGAGGTTCTTGGGGTTGCGCCCATTGCGGCGATTCGCGCGGGAAGAAAAACTGAGGTTCGTCGCCTCGCCCACACCTTGGCCTTGTAGCGGGTTAGGACTGTCTCTGCGTGACTCGTTGCGCAAGACGCCCCAACTCTTGCTTTGCTCCGGCGCTAATGGGCGCGCGCTCCAGGGCGAGAAGTGCATCCTCGGTGTAGTCGGCGATGAGATTTTCGACTTCGTCGGCAGCCCCTGTTTGGAGCAGGGTGGACTGCATCACTTCAATTTGTTCCGGGGTGAGCGTTCTGTCTCCGAGCATTTCGTTGAATACGGTTTTTGCGCTGGTGGGCATGGACCGCTCTGCGACAGCGATGAGTGCGGTGCGCTTGCCCTCGCGTAAATCATCTCCCGAGGGTTTGCCCGTCACTTCTGAGTCGCCAAACACTCCCAGAAGATCATCACGCAACTGGAATGCGATTCCCAGGGGCAAGCCAAAATGCGCTAGGTCGTTGCTCACCTCTGCCGAGGCGCCCGCGAGGGCGGCGCCAATGAGGAGGGGAGCCTCAATGCTGTACTTCGCGGATTTGAACGTCACGACGCGGAGGGCACGATCCAGTCGTTCGGCTTCAGCGCAGTGTAACCAGGCCGCCTCTTCGTGGATGTCGAGATACTGGCCGAGGGTCACCTCCTGGCGCATGATGGAAAACTGTTTCCTTGTGGCCGCTTGGATGTCGCTTGGTTGATTGGCCAGCGCTGCGGTGAGGAGGTCATCACTCCAGGCCAACAGCAGATCACCCAGCAGCAGTGCCGTGGACTCACCAAAACGCTGTGAGTCCCCGGAGTAGGAACGATCTCGATGCATGCGCTCAAACGTTCGGTGCGCAGAGGTCAACCCGCGCCGAGTGTCGGAGTTATCCATAATGTCGTCGTGCACCAGAGCGGCCGCATGAAACACTTCGAGCGAAGTCGCCAGTGCAATAACGGGCTCAACCTGTTCGAGGGTTTCTGTTCCTCCCGCTAAGTCAAACGGCGCTTCGGCGCCGCTTGCGGAACGCCAGCCCCAGTAGCAAAATCTTGCGCGGAACCTTTTGCCACTGGTCAACATGCTGTGGGCGTAGGAAGAGAGATGCTCGAGGTCGGGGGAAAGGTTCTGCATTGCGTCGAACCGCGAGGCAACGAAGGAGGCGAGGCGTTGATCGACGACATCAATTAATTTAATCTGCTCTGACACCCGTCTAGCCTATCCACAGGAAACCTGCGTAAAATCATCAGTACTTGTCCCTGCGTTATGTTGGAGAAATCATGCCATTGTCTGACCACGAGCAGAAACTGCTTGACGAGATGGAACTCAACCTTTACCGCACCGAAGCCGATGTGGTCTCGACCATGGGTCCCCTCCGTATGCCCAACTACCGGGCAATTGCTGTTGGCGTGATTATCGGTCTTGTCGGAATCATCACGATGGTGATTGGCGTGTACATCGATATGGCCGTGGTGGGCATAATCGGCTTCGGTGTTCTCTTCTCCGGCGTGATGGTGGCTGTGGCGACGCCTGGTCCGCTCGCAGGTGGAGATAATCCGTCTGTCCCCGGATCGTCCTCCGGGGCGAAAAGTCGCCCCTCATCAGCGAGCTTTATGGACCGCATCAACGAGCGCTGGGAGCGCCGGCAGGGCGGCGACCGCTAACTAACACCGCACGAGGGTCTCGTCCCTCGCCCACTCCACGAACCGGCCCCACGGGGCCGGTTTTTTTTGTGCACCCGAGGAGTCGAGCGTTTTCTGGTGGGGGAGTGCGGTGATCGTGGGGGAGCAATATTGCTGAATATGGTGATATTTGGAGCAAAGTGGAGTAAAGTGGGGAATGCTTCCGTAAGGCCGGACTACGAGAGGGGGGCTGCATGTTTTTGGGAACGCACGCCCCAAAGCTTGACGACAAAGGTCGAGTCATCCTGCCGGCCCGATTCCGGGACGAGCTGGCCAACGGTCTTGTTCTCACACGAGGGCAAGAGCGTTGCATCTACGTGTTTACGGCGAAAGATTTTGATGTTCACGTTGAGCGCCTGCGCGAAGCACCCTTGACCTCGAAAGCCAGCCGTGACTTTCTTCGGCTTTTTCTTTCTGGCGCTAGCTCAGAAGTTCCCGACAAACAAAACCGGGTCACCGTACCTCCCGCTTTGCGCGACTACGCCGGCCTGGAGCGCGACCTGACGGTAATCGGTGCGGGAAACCGTGCCGAAATTTGGTCTGCCACCGCGTGGAGCCAGTACTACCAAGACCGCGAGCAAGCCTTCTCTGAAACTGAAGAGGAGGTGATTCCTGGACTCCTGTAGTCCCGTGTTCGAGACTCCCGTCCGTTTGCCCTGAGGCACCTTCCCCGGTTCCAGGTCAACAACGGAAGGGAATCTCGGGTCCGGGCCACAGACCTCACACCATGATCCCCCACTTCGAGCACATCCCCGTCATGAAAGAACGCTCCCTGGAGCTGCTCGCTCCAGCGCTGGACACTCCCGGTGCCCTCTTGGTGGATGCAACTTTGGGACTGGGCGGACATGCCGAAGCTTTTCTCGATGCTTTGCCCACCCTTCGCCTGCTGGGTATAGACCGGGACACGGAAGCTCGGGATCACGCTCGCGCACGCCTGGCACACTTTGGCCCGCGCGTGACACTCGTGCACGCGCGGTATGACGAGCTAGGCGTTGCTCTCGATGCCCACTTTCCTGGCGAATCTCCCCGCGGATTCCTCTTTGATCTGGGTGTGTCTTCACTCCATTTGGATAAGCCTGAGCGAGGTTTTTCCTACTCGGTTGACGCCCCACTCGACATGCGGATGAACACCGAGGAACCGCTCACTGCCGAGGGCATTCTGTCTTCGTACACAGCCGAAGCCCTTGGTGAGCTGTTTTATCGCTTGGGCGACGAGAAACTTGCGAACCGCTATGCCCGCGCGATCGTGAAAAGGCGTGAGGAAACTCCGCTGCGTCGGACCGGAGAACTTGTCAGCGTGTTGCAAGAGGCCACCCCCTATGCGCTAAAAGATCGCGGACATCCCGCCAAGCGGGTTTTTCAGGCGCTGCGCATGGAGGTGAACCGCGAGCTGGATTCCTTGGCCCGTGCGCTCCCTCTCGCCCTTGATCGTCTTGCCCCGGGTGGGCGCGCCGTGGTGATGTCCTATCACTCCGGCGAAGACAAGCTCGTGAAACGAGAAATCCGTCGTCGATCCGTATCGCAGGCTCCCCTCGGTCTTCCGGAAGAACTACCCGAGCACAGAAGCCAACTGATTGAACTTACTCGGGGCGCAGAAAAAGCCTCCGAAGAAGAAATCGCTGCCAATCCTCGAAGCGCATCGGTGCGCGTTCGGGCTGCCGAAAAACGAAACGAGGCACGTGTATGACTGCTCTAACGAACCGGGTGTCACCCAGGCACACTCGTCCGCAGACCCGCGAGGTGTGGACACGCCATACGAGCAACACGAAAGCTGTGCCCAAGCTTCGCTATGTCGTGGTCACGTTGATCGGTATTGGCGCAATTTTAGGAGGGCAGCTGTTGCTCTCCATTGTGGTCTCCAGCGGTGCCTACACGATCGCCTCACTGAAAAGTGAGATGAGATCCAGCGAGCAAAACTTGCAGATTGTGGCGGAAGAAATTGGTGCACTGACCGCACCCGACACCCTCGCAACACTCGCCGGTTCGATGGGCATGGTCGAAGACAACAACCCCGCATACCTGCGACTCTCTGACGGTGTGGTTTTGGGAGAAGCGTCCCCCGCCTCTGCCAACCAGGGTGCAGCAGTGTTTGCCGTCACCGCAGGAACCGAAGATCGATCAGCACCGGCGATTGTGAACGATATCTATCTGGCTCTCACCTCCCAGGCTGTTTTTGAGCTCAGTGCAGAAGACGCGCTGAAAGCAGCTGTTCATCCCGTCTCGGTGGCCACGACGGATGCCGTGATAAGCCCCGCCATGGTGGCCAGTGCTCCGGTCGTCGAATTCGGCGGTTCCATTCCCTCTCCCAGCACACGTTAAAAAAGAACAGTGGAGAGCCCATGACTCATCAGCGCATGTCTGGTCGACGAATGGCGCTCGCTCTTGTTCTTGTCTTTGTCACTGCGGCCCTCCTGTTGACACGCCTGGTAGACGTTCAAGTTGTTCGGGCCAGTGAACTGCAGGAGCAATCAGAAGCTGTTCGCACCACGAACGAAACGGTGTGGGCATCCCGCGGGTCCATTGTTGACGGTTTTGGCAACGATCTTGCTGTTGATGTCGACCGGTACGACATCAGTGTGGACCCCCGCGTTGCCGGGGACTTCCGCCGAGATGGCGCCACCGTGGCGCTGGAAGCAGCCCTAGCAGAAATTGCGGACATCACCGGGGAAAACGTCGATGAGATGCGCTACGCCATTGCCCAGGACCGGGAGGCGCCCTTCGCCTACTTGGTGAGGGGCGTGAGTCCAGAGGCGCGCCTGAATCTTCGAGCGCTGCAGATTCCTTGGTTGCAAATAGATTTGGTACGCGAGCGCACATATCCCTTTGGCCCGGTTGCCGGAAATCTGACGGGAATGCTCGGAACAGACGAACCGTTGGCGGGGATTGAACGTCTTTGGGATGACTGCCTACGCGCCGAGAATGGGGTGGCAACCTATCAGCGAGGAGCTGACGGGGTGCGGTTGCCGGGCACCAGTCAGGTGGTCTCTGACCCCGTGCACGGAGGCAGCGTGGTGCTCACTATCGACAGTGACCTGCAGTGGTACGTGCTGCAACAACTGGCGGAGCACGGAAGTCGGCTCGGTGCGGAGCAGGGCTCCGCCCTGGTGGTGAGAGTGGCCGATGGGCACATTCTGGCCGCTGCGGACTGGCCGACATTTGACCCTAATGATTTCGCCAATGCGCCCACCTCCAATACGGGTGCGCGCGTATTCAGTTCCCCGTATGAACCAGGCTCCATCATGAAGGCGATGGGTGTTGCCATGCTGATCGATGGGGGATACACCTACGCCGAAGACCGCATTGTGGCGCCGGGCTTCTTCGAGGTCTATTCCGGGCGATACATTAAAAACTTTTCTGTAGCCGATGATCGCCAGCTCACTACCGCAGGGGTGCTCTCCACCTCTTCCAACACCGGGATGTCTGTTCTCTCCAGTCGGATGAGTAAAAGTGCGGCCACCGAGTATTTTAGAGATTTTGGTTTCGGCTCGGTCACGGGGGTCGAGTTCTTGGGCGAATCGCGCGGCGTTCTCCTGGAAGCCGAAGAGATTGACGTGGTGACCCGGTACAACCAGTTCTTTGGTCAAGGTATCTCGGTGACCGCCGCGCAGATGGCCGGTGCCTACCAAGCTCTGGCAAACGATGGCGTTCGGGTGCCACTGCGGCTTGTCGAAGGCTGTGAAAGCCCCACCGGGGAATTTATCCAAAACCCCGTGCAAGACACCATCGAGGTGGTGTCCGCCTCCGCTGCGCAACAAACCATTCGCAGTTTGGAAACAATCGTGTCGCAGGGTCCGCTGCGAAGCATTCTGGAGATACCGGGCTATCGGGTTGCGGCAAAGACCGGCACCGCAGAGATTGCTGACTCTTCCGGCTACGGAGCGGAGCGGGTCATCTCTCTTGCGGGGATGGCTCCGGCAGAAGACCCCCAGTATGTGGTGCTGGTGAGTTTCTACAAGCCTCAGACGTCTCGAGTGTCTACGGCGGCAGCACCGGCTTTTCACGACCTGCTCTCCCACGTGCTCAAGCACTACCGTGTTCCCCCCTCGAGTGAACCGGCGGTTCTTCCCCCACTAACCTGGTAACGGTGAAAGTTGGGCCAGTCAGAGGGGGCGTTGGTGGATAGAGCCGGGCTGCTTCGACCCACCACTCCACCGGCCGTGGTGTTGAGCCTGCTGGCCAGCGAGCTGGGACTGGAACGTCACGGCCTGGATATTGCCGTTACCGGGATTGCCCTTCATACGGCGAGTGTCCAGCCGGGAGATCTGTTTGTCGCACTGCAGGGAGCATGGCGCCACGGCATCGACCACTGGGATGAGGCGCGCACTCACGGGGCAATTGCGTTGGTGACCGATCAGGCGGGTGCGCTGGCACTTGGCAATCGGGATGTTCCCCTTCTTGTTGCACAGGACCCACGGCCTCTTCTTGGCTACTTGGCCACACGAATTTATGGCACCCAGAGCGCTGACACCCCTCCGGTGTTCGCGGTGACGGGCACCAATGGTAAAACCTCCACCGTCTTTCTTCTGGAGGCGATGATGAGAGCACTGGGGTGGAAAACGGCCTTGTCCACCACCGCTGAGCGACGGGTGAACGGGGTGGGCTACCCGAGCACCCTGACCACTCCGGAAGCACCCGATATTCATGCCATGCTCGCCTGCGCAAGCGAGGCTGGGGTCAAGGGAGTGGCCATTGAAGTGAGCGCCCAGGCACTCACCAAGCGACGTTTGGACGGTGTTCGGGCTCGGGTGGCGGGTTTCACCAACCTCAGCCACGACCATTTCGAAGATTTTGGGACCATGGACAACTATTTGCACGCGAAAGCTGCGCTGTTTTCCGAAGCGATGGCCGACGAAGCGGTGGTGTGCATTGATGGTGCCTGGGGTCAGGCGATGGCAGACATGGCGTCGATTCCCTGCACGACGATTGCCCACAGCGACCAACCCGGTGCCGACTGGTCGTATGAAGTGACGGACAAAAATGACCTGCACACGACCTGGCTGATGCGCTCGGCCACCGGCGAGAGCTGCGAACTCATTGCGCCCATCATTGGCAACCACATGGTCGCCAATGCCACGCTTGCTGCAGTGATGCTGATGCGTGGTGGGGCGTCCGCCACCGAGCTCGAGGCCGTGATGGGCGTGGGAACACAGGGCGTCCCGGTATCGATACCGGGACGTGTGGAAAGAGTGTCGAGCCCTGGGGGGCCCCAAGTGTTTGTCGACGCTGGGCGCAGTGCTGACGCCTATCACCACACGCTGTCCACTATTCGCGAGCTCACTCCCGGGCGCCTGGTCATGGTGTGTGGAACCTCAGGTAATCGGGACCAGACCAAAAGACCCATTATGGGGCGCACCGCAGCGATGCTTGCCGACGTGGTGATTGTCACCGATGACGACCCACGCAATGAGGATCCACGGGTTATTCGCGAGGGCTTGCTGGAGGGCGCCAGGGCCGTTGCCCACGCCACCGTTCACGACATTCCTGACCCGACGGAAGCGATTGGCTTCGCCATCAGCTTGGTGGGTGTGGGAGACAGTGTTCTCTGGAGTGGACCCGGGTCTCAGGCCTATCGGGATATTGCAGGAAAAAAGATTCCCTACTCCGCACGAGATGAGGCCAGGCGCGCATTAGACGCAGCGGGCTGGACAAAAAAGAGTGAGGAAATGTGATGAGTATCAGTGTTCACGAGCGCTTTGTTGAGTGGGGCACGAGTGGCGGAGTGCTGCAGCACGGGGAAGAGGCGGAACCTTTCTCTCTCCAGGCGATGTCCTACAGCGCCACTGAAGAGTTTGTGGCCGAGGTCGAGGTGCTCGTCACGGAGGGTCACTCTCTTCGCGATGCTATTGCCGCTGCCAAGAGCAGCGGTGCGGGGGGTCGCGAAAGAACTTTCACGCTCGGCAACGATGCCATTGTTGTTGATGGCACGGACATTGCCGGCGCGGGGCGAGCCGTTGATTTGCTGAAGACAGTGCGGGGGCTGACTGAGCGACCCCGCAGAATTCTTGTGGCCACCGGGGCGATTGGTCTCTCGGGTGATTCGGACTATGACAGCCTCGAAGCGCTCGGCGCCGTCATGGTGAGGCTGAATGTTGACCTGGTCGTGGCCGTTGGACCCGCAGCCCGATCGATTTTTCTGTCCGTCGGACGAGAGGGCTCCTGGGATGGGGAGTCCCAACACTGCGATGATGTCGCCCGTGCCTACGATGTCGTCCACGCCTACATGGGTCCCGGAGATGTTCTTGTGCTGATAGGTGGTGTGGGGGAGTCTCTGGCCCCGTTGCGCGATCTTGTGGTGGAGGGTGCAGCGTGAGAATACTGCTTTTGGGAAGCGCGCTCTCGCTCGCGTTCTCCCTTTTTCTCACACCGCTGTTCATTCGTCTTTTCGCCAAGATCGGCTGGGGCCAGTTTATTCGCCAGGATGGGCCTAAAACACATTTTGTGAAGCGGGGCACCCCCACTATGGGGGGAATTGTCATCATCCTCGCCGTCGTTTTTGGCTACTTTGTGGCGCACCTGATTGAGCATGCTCCGGTGACCCAATCTGCCGTGTTGGTGATCGGTCTAATGGTGGGCCTAGGGTTTGTGGGGTTCCTGGATGACTATGCGAAAATTCGCCGGCAACAATCTTTGGGCCTGTCACCCCGGGCAAAAGTGTTCGGTCAGATCCTCGTCTCAGTGGTTTTTGCCGTGTTGGCGCTGTCCTTCCCGGACGAAAATGGTCAAACCCCGGCGGCAGTCGGAATTTCCCTGGTGAGAAACGCCGACGTGGTGTCTTTTGTGGGGTGGGGATATATCGGTGCCATGGTCGCCTTTGCGGTGTGGGCGACCCTGATAATTGTCGGCACATCAAATGCCGTGAATCTGACAGATGGCCTCGATGGGCTTGCCAGTGGTTCGGCCATCTTGGTTTTCGTCGCCTACGTGATGATCACCTTTTGGCAATTCAACCAGTCCTGCTTTCGTGTTTTCCCCGACCAGGAGAACTTTTATAAGTGCTACGAAGTGCGTGATTCTTTGGAGCTCACGTCGGTGGCGGCCATGACGGCCGCCAGTCTGATCGGGTTTCTCTGGTGGAATACGTCGCCGGCGAAAATTTTCATGGGCGACACCGGGTCTTTGGGTTTGGGTGGCGGGGTTGCCGCTCTGGCACTGTTCTCGCGCACTGAGGTTCTGTTGCCGGTGGTGGGTGGGCTGTTTGTGGTGTTGACCGGGTCCGTCATCGTGCAGAGGCTCTATTTCAAAGCCACGAAGGGGAAACGGATTTTTTATTCGTCTCCACTTCACCACCACTACGAAATTAAGGGCTGGGCAGAGGTGACCATTGTGGTCAGGTTCTGGTTGATTGCCGGACTCTTCGCCGCGGTGGGGGCCGGGCTGTTCTATCTGGAATGGTTAAGCCGGTGAGTGGACCAAGCCTTCGAGGGCTGACCAGCTGGCACTCCGACTGGTCCACACTCCGGGTTGCGGTGGTGGGGCTTGGCGCGACAGGTTTTGCGATTGTTGACACCCTGGTGGAGCGGGGAGCCACCGTTATGGCGGTAGCCCTTGACGCCGACAATGATGTGGTGCGCATTATGGATGTGCTGGGTGCAACAAGCGTGATGAGCCAGGACGCCCAGGAACGTATCCACGCTCTCGAGGGTTTTGATCCCCACCTTGCTGTTCTCTCACCCGGGATCAGCGAGGACGACCCGGTTGTGGGTGCGTTGCGAAAGCGTCGTGTTCCACTCTGGTCTGACGTGGATTTTGCGTGGCGTGTTCGAGATAAATCTCCCGCGGTGTCTGCCTGGGTCCTCATTGCCGGTGATCAGACAGGTGTGCGGATTGCTGATGTGGCAAATCGAATGTTGCACGCTGGAGGGGTGCGAGCCCTCGTCGCAGGATTTAGTGCGACGCCTCTGTTGGATGCGCTTCGGGACCCTCACGACTACGACACCCTGCTGGTGGTGGCTACAGACACCCAGGTGTCCCGTTTGGCCCGCCACGAACCGGGGGGACGCTCTCCGCTCATGGCGGTGTGCGTCGACTCTGACGTGTCCTTCAGTGGCGGAGCTCTCTATGACGGGGTTCGTTTGGGGTGCGTCTATCGAAAAGGCCCGGGTGGGACCATGCCACTGGTGATTGATGCGGACGTCGTTGACGGTGCGCGAGCGATTGGGTTGGGAAGTGATTCGCCCGGAATGAGCGACATCGGAATTGTGGAGGGCATCGTGGTGGACCGGGCATTTATCGAAGACCGGGAAAACCTCGCGCTAGAAATTACGACACTGACCGAACTGGCAGAGGCCGGGTGGGCGATAGCCACAGACCTCCCCGTTGTTCTTGGGGCAATCGCCATTGCCAGAGGTCACGACGTGTCTCCCGAGGTCATTGCTCAGGTACTGAACATGCCAGAGAGCCCACTTAGCTCGGAGCTAAACGGCGCGCCTTAGCGCTTGTGTGACCCTCCCCGGCGCACACTAGAGGCACCAACCTCGCTTCACGAGGCTGGTGACGCCAAAGCACACGAGGAAGGGTGACTCTCCATGAGCAGTGGCGTGGCCCCCCAGGTGAAACCGCGCGGTGGCAAGGGTTCCGTGGTAAGTGTCAAACGGCTGTTCGCCCGGGAATCAGCCGACTACGTCGTCATGGTGGCAACCGTGGTGTTTTTAATCTTTTTTGGCCTTGTCATGGTGTTGTCTTCGTCCTTTGTGGACTCGGCGTTGGGCAATGACGGCAACTTTTTTGCCACCTTTATTGGCCAAGCCACCTGGGTGGTACTTGGTCTCCCGGTGATGCTCGTGCTGTCCCGGTTGCCGCCCATCTTCTACAAACGGTTTGCCCCCATTTTTTTTCTGTCCGCGCTGCTGTTGCAGGCGCTGGTGTTTACAGCGCTCGGTATCACCTCCGGTGGCAACCGAAACTGGGTGAGCATCGCCGGCTTGTCCGGTCAGCCCTCAGAGATATTAAAGCTCGCGCTGATTGTATGGATGGCCGCAATTCTTTCCGATCGGCTTGATTCCCTTGACCGGGTGAAAACTTTGGCCACACCACTGGGGGTTGGTGTGGGGGTGGCCCTCCTCCTTGTCATGCTCGGCCAGGACCTGGGAACAATGGGAGTGATGGTGATGATCGCGCTAGGAATTGTGTTCCTTGCGGGAATTCGCCTTCGACATCTGGCCGCTGTTGTGGGAGGGATTGCCGCTGCGGTCGCGTTCTTAGCGCTTTTGAGCCCATCTCGCGTGAGTCGCATTGCCACCTGGTTTTCTGGGTGTACGGAAGAGGATTACTTGAACGGGTGCTGGCAGATTGTGCATTCCACTTTTGCGCTGGGATCGGGCGGCGTCTTAGGTGTTGGTCTGGGCAACTCGAGGGCTAAATGGTCGTGGTTGCCGGAAGCAGAAACAGATTTTATCTTTGCCATAGTCGGTGAGGAACTGGGCTTGGTGGGCGCAAGCCTGGTGATTGTGTCCTTCGTGGTCCTCGCTGTCGCTATGACACGCATGGTGCGGCGCCAATGTGACCCTTTCGCCCGTTTGGTAACCGGTGGAGTGATGGTGTGGCTAATTGGTCAGGCACTGATCAACATCGCTGTGGTGTTGGAGGTCTTACCCGTGCTGGGTGTTCCCCTTCCTTTCATGTCGGTAGGCGGTTCGGCGTTAGTGTCGTCGTTGGCGGCTGTGGGAATAGTGATGGCTCTCAATCGCAGCGGTTCGCTTTCGGTGACAGAGTTTCGCGAGCAGAGATATCGATGACCCGTGTGGTGTTAGCCGGGGGCGGCACAGCGGGGCACGTCAACCCCCTTTTAGCGGTGGCGGCAGAACTTGTCGCTTCGCAGGGTGTGGACCCTTCCGACATTCTGGTGGTCGGCACGTCAGAGGGGCTAGAGTCCAGGCTGGTTCCCGCTGCAGGGTTTGGGCTTTCGACCATTGCCCGATTGCCCATGCCACGAAAAATTAGCCTCCAAGCTGTGACCTATTGGCCCCGATTTGTTCGTGCCGTCTTTCGTACACGGAAGATTCTTCGCACTCACCGGGCTGATGTGGTGGTGGGGTTTGGCGGTTATGCTTGCGCACCCGCCTACGTTGTTGCATGGCTTAGGAGGACGCCCTTGGTGATTCATGAAGCAAACGCCATTCCCGGATTCGCTAATCGCCTGGGCGCCAAGCTCACCAAACACATTGCCACGACGTTTGCCACGACGGACCTGCCCGGATCCGTTGTGGTGGGGATGCCTATGTCCAGGGCAATGACCGACAGGGCACTCTGGGTGGATCCTGCGCCCGCGCGGGAACATTTTGGGTTGAACCCTGACACACCGACATTGGTGGTGACCGGTGGCTCTCAGGGCTCCCGCGCGATCAACCACACGGTGGCGCAGTCTGCCGGTGCGATCATTGCTGCGGGATGGCAGATTTTCCACATTGTGGGGGGTGCGCACACGATTCCCGCCGATATGCCGAAGGGGTATGTCGGGGTGACCTACTGTGATCGCATGGATCTCGCTTTTGCGGCTGCGACCAGTGTCGTATCGCGGGCCGGGTCGGCAACAGTGTCAGAGATTCAGATCAGGGGTTTACCCGCGCTTTTTGTCCCCTACCCGGTCGGCAACGGTGAGCAGAAGAAAAATGCGGCCGAGAGTGTCGCAAGCGGTGGCGCACTGATGGTGTCCGATGCGGATTTCACCGCGGAATACGTTCTGGCCACACTGATTCCTCTCCTGAACGACGATGACGCCCTTGCGCGCATGCGGGCGCAGGCTCAGGGGCTTGGCAAACCGGATGCTGCGGCGAGCATGGCGACAATGATCCTTGATGTTGCCCACTCGGGGAAGAGCAGTGCCACGGCATGAAACCTTTTATCGTGCGAGAGCTTCCCCTAGGCCTTGGTTCCCTCCACTTCATCGGGATTGCTGGGTCAGGAATGAGCGGGATTGCTCGAGTCTTTGCCGAGCGTGGGCACACGGTGACCGGGTCAGATCGTGCGGATTCAGAAATTGTTGACTCTCTGCGCACTGCCGGTATTACCGTCACCATCGGACACGATGCAGACAACGTTGGGGATGTTGACACCGTTGTTGTTTCGGGTGCTGTTCGAGAGAGCAACCCCGAGTTGATTCAGGCACGCGCCAACGGCGTGAATGTGTTGCACCGCTCTGAAGCGCTGCGGTGGTTGCTGAGGGGCAAAAGGACGCTAGCGGTGGCCGGGTCTCACGGGAAAACCACCACCACGGCGATGCTTGCAACATCGTTGGAGCGCGCCGGAATTGATTGTGGGTGCGTCAATGGGGGAGTGGTCAGCCAGTGGGGGGTGTCTTCTCGTGATGGCGGGGACAATATTTTTGTGATCGAAGCCGACGAATCTGATCGGTCTTTCGTGGCATACGACCCGGCCATTGTGCTCATCACCAACATTGCTCCCGATCACCTTGATTTCTATGGCACCCTCGACGCCATTTATGACGCCTTCGAAGAGTTTGCGACAACGGCCCGCGAGACCATTGTGCTGTGTGCTGATGATCTGGGAACCCGGCACCTTGCCACACTGTTGCCTGATGCAGCCCCCGTGATCACCTACGGGGTTGCCTCGGATGCCGATGTCACCATGACCTCCCTGGAAGCGGGTCCAGTAGCGCGTTTTACCGTCGCTTACCAGGGTGGGCAAGCATCGGTGGAACTGGGAGTGCCCGGGCGTCTCCCGGCGCTCAATGCGACCGGCGTTGTTGCCGTACTGCTCGCACTGGGTATGACCCTGGTGGAGGCGGCACAGGCGGTGAGTGGGTTCTCTGGCGCTGGTCGCCGGTTTGAGTATCACGGCACCGTTGGTGGAGTTCGCTTTTTTGATGACCACGCCCACCATCCCACCGAAGTTGCTGCGGCGCTGGAAACAGCGCGGTCTGTGGTGGGTGCGGGGCGAGTCATCACCATGTTTCAACCCCACCTGTATTCCCGGACAAAATATATGGCCTCGGAGCTTGCCGAGGCATTTGCGAAGGGCAGTGACCACACTATTTTTCTCGATATTTTTGGCTCCCGGGAGGACCCCATTGAGGGGGTCACCACGCAGCTCATTCTTGATCGACTTCCGCCTGGGGTGTCCTATGAGTTCGAACCGGACTGGGACCTGGCGTGTCAGGCAGCTATTCGCTTTGCCGCGCCTGGAGACCTGATACTGACGATGTCCACCGGTGACCTATATCAAATTGTGCCCCAGCTTCTCGCGGCCAAGCGCCTCCACGATGGGGGCCACGATGGGGGTCACAATGGATCGGCCTGAGGGTTTTGTGACACGGCCGCAGGCTGCGCACAAGACGGCAAGGAAAGTGGCCGAGCGACCGACGGCGAAGGGGCAACAACAGGCGGCAACCAAGAGGCGTGTTGCGTCAGAGAAAGCGGAGTTGCGACGGTTCACCCAGGTGCGTCGCCATCGAAGAATGGTGTGGGGGGTCTCGCTTGGCAGTGTGGGGGCCCTTGTGCTGGCTGTCGCCTTGCTGACACTGTCGCCGGCGCTCTCGCTGCGCTATGTCGTGGTCGAGGGGACGAACCGGTTGAGCGCAGAAGAGGTCGAGCAGGCCCTGGCGGGACTGTACGGAGAGCCTCTTGCCCGGGTGAGCACCGACCGGGTGCAGGCGGCGCTCGCACCCCTCACTCTCATCCAAGCGTTTGAGACGCGAATTGAACCACCCAACACCCTGGTGGTGTCCATCGTGGAACGCCGAGCAATCGGTGTGGTGGGCTCTGCCTCGAGTTACGTGGTGGTGGACGCGGCGGGGGTAGAACTGTGGGAGGAATTCGTAGTTCCTAGAAATCTGCCGATTATTTTGGTCGCAGCAGACCCGGAATCTCCCAGTTTTTCGGCAATTGCCCGGGTGCTGTTAGCGCTTCCCGATGACACGCTTTCCCAGGTGGAGGGGGTCACAGCGACAACGTTAGACGATGTGCGCTTCACGATGAGGGGTGCCTCTCACGAGGTGGTGTGGGGAAGTGCCGATCGGGCTGCAGAAAAGTCGAGAGTCCTCAGGGCTGCGTTGATCACGGCGGGAGCCAACACCTCGCAGGTCATTGATGTGACTACCCCCGACAGTGTTGTGATTCGGGCTAAAGGCTGAGCTTTCTTTCTTTTACTGGTCTTCTGCGACACGCCCAGAGCCTCATCACCTGGAGCACGGTTAGCCCATAACGTCGTCACTTAGCAAACATGAATAAATCTCTAATCTTCAAGTATAACTTGAAGGTTGAGGACAAAGGAGCCCCGGTGGTTGGTCAACATAATTACCTCGCTGTGATCAAAGTTGTCGGCGTCGGGGGTGGCGGCGTGAACGCTGTCAACCGGATGATTGACCGCGGTTTACGCGGGGTGGAATTCATTGCCATCAATACCGATGCGCAAGCACTGTTGATGAGTGATGCCGATGTGAAGCTGGATGTGGGGCGCGACCTCACCCGCGGGCTGGGCGCCGGCGCTGACCCGGAAGTGGGCAGGCGTGCAACAGAAGACCACCAGGAAGAAATCGAGCAGGCCCTGGCCGGGGCCGACATGGTCTTTGTCACTGCAGGCGAGGGTGGCGGAACGGGGACCGGGGGTGCTCCCGTGGTGGCGCGCATCGCGAAATCCATTGGCGCCTTGACCGTGGGAATTGTTACCAAGCCCTTTTCTTTTGAGGGAAAACGCAGGATGTCGCAGGCCGAGGTGGGCGTCCAAGCCCTCAAAGATGAAGTGGACACTCTGATCGTTGTCCCCAATGACCGACTGCTTGAAATATCGGATCGCAGCATCAGCATGCTGGAAGCCTTTGAAACAGCAGACCGCGTCTTGCTCGCCGGTGTCCAGGGAATCACTGATTTGATCACCACTCCGGGCCTCATCAATCTTGATTTTGCCGACGTCAAATCGGTCATGAAGGATGCTGGGACGGCGCTCATGGGTATTGGCTCCAGCCGAGGAGCGGACCGGGCTATCAAAGCTGCTGAGCTGGCGGTTGCCTCCCCGCTTCTGGAATCGAGTGTTGAGGGCGCGCAGGGGGTCCTGATTTCTATTCAGGGAGGCTCTAACCTGGGACTCTACGAAATCAACGATGCTGCCAGACTTATCGAAGAATCTGTCCACCCCGACGCCAACATCATTTTTGGTGCCGTCATTGATGATTCTTTGGGCGATGAGGTGCGCGTCACCGTGATCGCTGCGGGCTTTGATGAGAGCCACCAGCCCAGTCACCATGCACCCCCAGCGCTCCCGCGAGAAGAGGCTCCCGCCCCCAGCGACATCAGCGGTGGGGCTGAGGTGGAAGAGTCCTGGCTGCTGCCCGGCGAAGAACAGCCTGCACCCTCCCCAGTTCCCGCGTTTGCCGCGGAGGCTGACCCCGACGGTGAGCTCGACGTTCCTGATTTTCTGCGCTAGGCCTTGCTCATGCCGGATTCACTTGCGTCACGCTACAAGCACATCACCGAGCAGATTCGTGCTGCCTGTGTGGATGCGCATCGTTCGCCGGAGGAGGTCACCACGATTGTGGTCACCAAGTTTCATTCCTCTTCCGTAGTGAGAGAGCTCCACGCCCTCGGGGTGAGACACGTGGGGGAAAACCGGCATCAAGAGGCGGTCGCAAAACACGCGGAGCTGGTGGACCTCGACCTGACGTGGCATTTTGTGGGCCAACTGCAATCCAATAAGGCGAAAGCTGTCTCCCAGTACTGTGTGGCGGTTCACTCCGTGGACCGATTGTCCCTCGTTACATCCTTGGCGCAGTCCGAGCAGGTGATCGACGTGTTTCTGGAAGTGAACCTCACCGATGTGCCGGGCCGCGGCGGTGCGGAGCCCCACGACATTGCCGCACTGGCAGAAAACGTTCTCGAGAGCAAAAATTTACGCCTGCGAGGTTTGATGGCGGTTGCCCCGCTGGGGGAGTCCGCCTATACAGCGTTCGAGCGCGTCCATGCGCTCTCCCAGGAACTGCTCTCCATCGCACCCGAGGCCACCGATTTGTCCATGGGCATGTCGGGTGATTTCGCTGAGGCTATTGGCTTGGGCGCGACACACCTTCGCATCGGCACCGCAATCACGGGGAAAAGGCCATCGGCGACCTAACCTTGAAGAAGGGTTAACGAACACAAAGGGGCACTGATGTCTAATCCACTGCGCAAAACTCTCGAGTTTCTCGGGCTTGCTGAAGAGTCGGCCGATCAGCCATCCAGCTCCTCGCGCCAGGTGACTCAGGGGTCCACCACAACTCCGCCCCCGCAGAGAGCCACCGTGACCCCGCTGCGGCGCGGATCCAGACAAGGGGCGAATGATGTGAACGAAATTTTGACGGTCCACCCCAAAAAGTATGACGATGCAAAAGTCATCGCGGAAGCCTTCCGCGAGGGCGTTCCCGTCATCATCAACCTCACCCAGATGAGCGAGTCTGAGGCTCGTCGTCTGGTCGACTTCTCGAGTGGTCTCTCCCAGGGTTTGCACGGGCACATCGAGCGAGTGACGCCCAAGGTCTTCTTGCTTTCGCCCTCCCACGTGCTGGTGAGCGGTGACGGTGACGGCGTCGAGTCGGAGCTAAACGCATCCCTGACCGACTGAGTGTCTTCTCTTCCTCAGCAGTGCAGGGCATAATCGGATCATCATGTCGATAATTTTTTCTATTCTCTATATCGCGTTGTCCGTATTCTTGCTGGCTATGTGGGTTCGATTCATATTTGACTGGATTACGGTGCTCTCTCGGGGTTTCACACCCAAAGGGCCGGTACTTGTCGTTGCTGAGTTGGCTTACAGCGTGACCGATAGGCCCATCCAGGCGGTCCGTCGCGTGGTACCCACCATCAGATTTGGCGGGGCGGCAATCGATCTTGGATGGAGCCTGCTGATGTTGGCGACCTTCATCGTCTGGTCTTTGGTGGGAAGTTTGCGTTAGTCGGCTCGAAAATGTGTGCTCTTCGGGGTAACCTAGTGTCAGTTGCCCACCATGCGGGTGAGCTTCGGCCCGCTTTGTCCACACAAGAATAGGTACAGGTATTGTTCATGGCTTTGACATCAGAGGACATCGTTAATAAACGGTTTCAGTCCACAAAGTTCCGTGAAGGATATGACCAAGATGAAGTCGATGATTTTCTCGACGAAGTGGTTGTCGAGATGCGTCGCGTTGTCGCAGAAAATGATGAACTTGCCCAGAAAATGGCGGCCAGCGAGGGGCGTATTGCGGAATTGCAACGAGCCGGCGGTGCCGCCAGCTCGGTCGGTGTGGTGCCTGTTGCCTCGGTGAGCGAAGCTGTTGACACCGAAAACGCCAACAACCTGCTGCAGCTTGCGAGACGACTCCACGAAGAGCATGTGCGTGAAGGGATTCAGAAACGCGACGAACTCATCGCCGAGGGTCATGCCCAAGCAGCGCGCCTCGTTGCCGAAGCAGAAACCGATCATCGTGAGGCCACGGCTAAGCTCGGCTATGAGAGGTCCATTATCCAAGGCCAGGTGGACCAGTTGCGTTCGTTTGAAAGCGAGTATCGCTCCAGCTTGAAAGACTTCATCATCACCCAGCTCGGTGCGTTGGAGTCCAACTCTGCACCTGCAACCGTCCCGGGGGCTACCACTCCTGCGTAATCCTGTGGCGCCTCGAGCCCCGTGGAACCTGGTGGCACATGGCTGAGACTCGAACAATCGCCGTTCCGGAGGGTTTAGCCGGGGAACGTCTTGACGTGGCGCTGGCGCGCCTGTTTGGGTTCTCGCGTGCTTTTGCCCAAGAGGTCATCGATGAGGGCGGTGCTGTTGTAGCCGGAAAACCCGGTATCAAAAGTGACCGTGTGACGCAGGGCGCGATGCTCGATATTACCTTCGAGCCCAAAAAAGCTCCAAGAATTGAACCGATCGTGGTGGAATCCATGACGATTTTGTATGACGATGATGATGTCGTCGTCGTGGATAAACCACCGGGTCTCGCCGCACACCCCGCTCCCAGTTGGGACGGTCCCTCCGTGCTCGGAGCACTCGCTGGCGCCGGCTATCGTATTTCCACCTCAGGGCCACCGGAGAGGCAAGGAATTGTGCATCGCCTGGATGTGGGGACATCGGGCGTGATGGCGGTAGCGAAAAGTGAAATTGCCTACAGCGCGCTGAAGCGAGCTTTCAAAGCTCGCGAGGTTCAGAAGACGTATCTGGCGCTCGTCCAAGGCCACCCCGATCCTTCCGCAGGAACGATTGATGCCCCTATTGGGCGCCACCCCAGTTCTTCCTGGCGATTCGCCGTCGTGTCGGGGGGACGGGATTCGATCACTCACTACGAGACGCTCGAGGCCTTCAGCGGGGCAAGCTTTCTGAGCGTCACCCTAGAAACTGGGCGAACCCATCAAATTCGGGTGCACATGTCGGCCCAAAAACATCCCATCGTCGGTGACACCCTTTACGGTGCTGATCCCACCCTGGCGGCGCGCCTCGGGGTCACCAGGCAGTGGTTGCATGCCAGCGAGTTGGAATTTATGCACCCGTCGCGGGGGGAGCGCGTTCACGTGTCCTGTGCCATCCCCGATGACCTCCAGGGAGCTCTGGACCGACTGCGGGTCTGATTTTGACGGGGCTGTCAGGTTCATGCTGAGCGGAAGTTTAAGCTAAAGGTTCGTGGGGAAGAAGGAGGCATCGTGAGCTCTACCAGGGACTCCTTTGCTCATCTCCACGTGCACACGGAGTATTCGATGCTCGATGGTGCCGCAAAAATAGGCAGCCTGGTTGAGGAAGTAGCCAGGCTGGAAATGCCGGCTGTGGCGATAACTGACCACGGGGTCATGTTTGGCGCGTATGAATTTTGGAAGAAAGCCACGGCCGCGGGTGTGAACCCGGTCATTGGTATTGAGGCCTACCTGACCCCTGGCACCCCTCGAGGCGATAAGACACGAATTCAGTGGGGTAGCGGTGGCGAAGACGATGTCTCAGGAAGTGGCGCCTACACCCACGTGACGCTGCTTGCAGAAAACACGCACGGCATGCACAACCTGTTTCGTATGTCCTCGTTGGCGTCACTGGAGGGCTACTACTTCAAACCCCGTATGGATCGCGACCTGCTGTCGCGCTACAGCGCAGGGGTCATTGCGACAACGGGATGCCCCAGTAGCGAAGTGCAGACATATTTGCGTTTGGGGGACTACGACAAGGCGGTCGCATCGGCGGCAGAGTTCCGCGATATTTTCGGTGTCGACAACTATTTTGTCGAAATCATGGATCATGGTTTAGGCATCGAAAAGAGGGTGATTGGGGACCTTGTTCGCCTGTCCAAGGACTTAGGTATTCCGCTGCTGGCGACCAACGACCTGCACTACACCACCGCGGCTGACGCCGACGCTCACGCGGCGCTGCTCTGCGTTCAATCAGGTTCCACCCTGGATGATCCCAAACGCTTCAAATTTGGTTCCAACGAGTTTTATGTCAAAACCCCCGCCCAAATGCGCGCCCTCTTTGCAGACTTCCCCGGCGCCTGCGATAACACGCTCCTGATTGCCGAGCGAGCGTCGGTGACGTTTGATGAAACCGCAAACTACATGCCAAGGTTTCCGGTTCCCGACGGGGAAACGGAAGCCAGCTTCTTTGAAAAAGCGGTCCACGAGGGCCTTGAGTTTCGCTATCCCGGCGGGGTGCCAGAACGGGTGAAGGCACAAGCACAGTACGAAATCGGCGTGGTTATCCAAATGGGTTTTCCGAGCTACTTTCTTGTGGTTGCCGATTTTATTAACTGGGCAAAAGACCACGGCATCCGGGTGGGACCCGGTCGTGGCTCTGGTGCCGGGTCAATGGCCGCTTTTGCGATGCGCATTACGGAGCTCGACCCGCTCAAACACGGTCTCATTTTTGAGCGATTCTTAAACCCTGACCGAGTGTCCATGCCCGACTTCGATGTCGACTTTGATGAGCGCAGGCGGGGTGAAGTTATTCGCTATGTCACCGAGAAATATGGCGAAGACCGTGTCGCGCAGATTGTGACGTTTGGCACCATCAAAGCAAAACAGGCGCTGAAGGATGCTGCGCGCGTGCTCGGCCACCCGTTTGGTATGGGGGAAAAACTGACCAAACTGATGCCTCAAGGCGTCATGGGGAAGGAAATGTCTCTGCAGGGGATCTTGGATAAAACCCACGACCGCTACAAGGAGGCAGCGGATTTTCGCGCCCTGCTGGAATCAGATTCCGAAGTGACAGAAGTTTTTGAGCGCGCTCAAGGGCTGGAAAACCTCAAACGCCAGTGGGGTGTTCACGCTGCCGGTGTCATTATGTCTTCTCAACCGTTGCTCGACATTATTCCCATTATGAAGCGTGACCAAGACGGTCAAATTGTGACGCAATTCGATTTCCCGGCCTCCGAAGCACTGGGTCTTGTGAAAATGGACTTTCTGTCTCTTCGCAACCTGACCATCATTGACGATGCCTTAGACAACATTGAGCTCAATCGTGGCCACCGCCCTGTCCTCGAAGAGTTAGCGCTGGATGATCCGGTTGCTTATGCCCTTTTGAGCAAGGGAGACACCCTGGGGGTGTTTCAGCTTGACGGGGGCCCGATGCGGGGGCTTTTGCGCCTGTTGAAGCCTGACAGTTTTGAAGATATTTCTGCGGTGTTGGCGCTCTATCGCCCAGGGCCAATGGGCGCTGATTCCCACACCAACTACGCGCTGCGCAAGAATGGACACCAGGACATCACCCCGGTTCATCCGGAGCTAGCCGATGCTTTGGAAGAAATCCTTGGCGGCACCTACGGGCTCATTGTGTATCAAGAGCAGGTCATGGAAATCGCTCAAAAACTTGCGGGATACACCCTGGCGCAAGCAGATTTGCTGCGCCGGGCAATGGGGAAAAAGAAAAAAGAAGAACTTGATATTCAGTTTGAGGCCTTCCATAAGGGGATGGCAGATAATGGATTCTCGAACGACTCGGTCACCACGCTGTGGGAAGTCTTGGTGCCCTTCTCCGACTATGCGTTCAACAAAGCCCATTCGGCCGCATACGGGATGATTTCCTACTGGACTGCTCACCTCAAAGCCCACTACCCAGCCGAATACATGGCAGCTCTCCTCACCAGCGTGAGCGACCAGAAAGATAAATCGGCCATCTATCTCAACGAATGCCGACGGATGGGCATTCAGGTCTTACCGCCTGATGTGAACGAGTCGATCGCCACCTTTAGCGCTGTGGGCGATGATATTCGTTTTGGGCTTGCCGCCATCCGTAACGTGGGCGTGGGGGTGGTTGCCTCCATTCGAGCAACCCGCGAAGAAAAGGGCCTCTTTCAGAATTTCCACGACTTTGTAAAAAAAGTGCCGGCGTCCGTTCTTAATCGTCGTTGTGTGGAATCACTCATCAAAGGGGGCGCTTTCGACCAACTGGGACACACCAGGCGAGCGCTCTTTGACGTTCATGAAAACGTGGTGGAGGCAGCCTCCCGGGAGAAAAAAGCTGAAGAGCACGGTCATGTGGGTTTCGATTTTGACTCTCTGTTTGACGACAGCGACACTCCGAGCGCGCCCGCCGTTCCTGATCGACCCGAATGGCCGAGAAAGGAACTGCTGGCCCTCGAGCGGGACATGCTGGGGCTCTATGTGTCTGATCACCCCCTGGCAGGCCTCGAGCGGGCTATCGGGCAGGAAGCCGAACTGACGATTGCGGAGTTGCTGGTCCAAGACCGTGAAGACGGTGACATTGTGACCATTGCCGGGCTGATTACCTCGGTTAATCACCGCGTGGCCCGGTCTAGTGGCAACCCTTACGCCCAGGTTGTTGTCGAAGATTTTGGTGGAGAAATATCCATCATCTTCCTAGGAAAAGCCTACAAAAATTACCAAACTGATCTTGTCGAGGACACCATTGTGGCTTTGCGCGGTCGCGTGTCCAACCGCGACGATGGTCTGGGCCTTCACGCCGTAGAGCTCACACCTTTGAAAGTTACGGCGGAGCAGTCTGATGCCCCTCTGACCCTGACTGTCCCCGAGAAATTCGCCACCCACTCGGTGTTGACTGCGCTCGACCAGGCTTTGGAGCGCCACGGAGGACCCGCTCCGGTCCGGTTACGGCTGGTCAAGTCGGGCGTTGTCCGTGTCTTCGAGTTGCCCCGAACGGTGACGGTCTCGCTGGATTTGATGGGTGAGGTCAAAAGCCTGCTTGGTGCAGACTGCCTGAGTTCTTAGAGAGCGACCGCCCGGCCGTATGCTCTCTGGAAATAGACCATGGGGTCTCTCCCCGCTTCTTCGAGGTCGCCCCCGACAATTTTTACCGCTACGGTAGCCGCAAATTCGACCTCCAGGGTGGACACAATCTCACAGTGTAGCCACGCGCTCACACCGCGAAGCAGAGGCAATCCGTCTGGCCCTGGAGCCCAGTGATCCCCCGCAAAACGTGCGCTTGCCTCGCCCGCCATCGTCTGAGCCAGTTCGAGAGAATCAGCTGCCAGGAAATGGATGAGCACTCCTGCACCAGGCTTCATCGACGACCATGAACTGGCTGTCTGAGACATGTTGAACGTTGCTAAGGGTGGCGCCGCTGACAGCGATGCCACAGAGGTGGCAGTAAACCCGGTAGGGGAACCGTCAGGTTTCAGCAGCGTGACGATGGCTAGGCCAGCGCCGTGGCGGCGGAATGCTTCGCGGAAGATCGTAGAGGGGGAGAGAGATTCGTTTGTCATTTGTCCCATCTTAAGCGCCAAACCCCCAGAGTGATGCGACCCGCGCGGGGCTACGATAGAACCCTCATGATTCGTACTCTCGATATGCGTGGCCTCAACATCACTCCGGAGACAGTGGGGAACTTTGTTCCCCGCGTGTCTACGGGGTCTTTGGAGACTCAGACGGTGGTCGCATCGCTCATGGATGCAGTGAGATTGCAGGGCTCACAGGCGCTCAAAGATCAGTCCGCCGAGTTTGATGGCGTCACCGACCTGGTTATCGCGGTCACAAAAAAGGAGCTGTCAGCGGCGCTGGCCTCTCTGGACCACTCCCTTCGGGCGGCGATTGAAGAGTCCATTAGAAGGGTGCGAGCGGCATCCGAAGACGCTGTGCCAAGCCCTCAAACAACCGAATTTCACACCGGTGGCCGCATCACCATGCGCTGGGTCCCCGTCGATCGCGCCGGTGTGTATGTTCCGGGGGGAAAAGCCGTCTATCCGTCAAGCGTGGTGATGAACGTGGTGGCTGCCCAAGCGGCAGGGGTGTCAGAGATTGTTCTTGTATCACCCCCTCAGGCTGATTGTGGAGGGCGCATTCACCCGACGATTCTTGCCAGCGCCCACCTTTTAGGAGTCTCTGAGGTGTATGTCATGGGGGGTGCCGGTGCGATCGCCGCCTTGGCGTGGGGTGTGTCAGACATCGGGCTTGCACCGGTATCGGTCATTACCGGTCCGGGTAATCGTTATGTGGCGGCAGCCAAACGTGCGGTCAAAGGAGTGGTGGGGATTGATTCGGAGGCGGGGCCCTCAGAGATTGGCATCATCGCCGATGAGACAGCCAACCCTGAGTTCATTGCCGCTGACCTGATCTCCCAAGCGGAACACGATGAGTTAGCCTCCGCCGTGCTGATGACGACCTCCCATGAATTAGCGCGCCGCGTCGACACCGCAATCGCACGTCGGGTGGACACCACCCACCACGCAGACAGAGTGCGGGCTGCTCTCGGTGGCGAACAGTCAGCACTTGTCGTGCTTGACACGAGGGAACAGGTCATCCTGTTTTCTAACGCTTTGGCCTCTGAGCACCTCGAGGTGATGGTGGACGAGCCCGAAAAGATGCTCCCCAAGCTTCGACACGCGGGTGCTATTTTTCTGGGGGACTACTCACCGGTGAGTGCGGGGGATTATGCGGCCGGCTCTAACCACGTGTTGCCGACCAACGGTTCCGCGCGTTTCAGCTCAGGCCTGTCACCCATGTCTTTTCTGCGCACCCAGCAAATTGTCGACTACGACAAAGAAGCGCTCTCCCATATTTCTGAGCACATTGTCACTTTTGCCCGAGCGGAAGATCTGCCCGCTCACGCCGATGCCATCAGTGAGCGCTTCATTGAGCGACCGCGTGAGCCCCAGGACCAATAGGCTCTAGCAAATGTACTGTCCCTTTTGTCGTCACCCCGATAGTCGAGTCGTTGATTCTCGAACCAGTGATGACGGTCTCTCCATTCGTCGCCGACGCCAATGCCCCGAATGTCAACGACGTTTTTCCACTCTGGAGACGGCAAGCCTGAGCATCATCAAGCGCAGCGGCGTGTCGGAGCCTTTCTCGAGAGAAAAGATTGCCTCGGGCGTGAAAAAAGCCTGCCAAGGTCGGCCTGTGACAGATCAAGATTTGGCTCAATTGGCCCAGCGTGTTGAAGAAACTATCCGTCAAACAGGGGTGTCTCAGGTGGATGCCAATGAGATTGGCTTGGCGATTCTGGAGCCACTTCGTGAACTGGACGAGGTCGCCTACTTGCGTTTCGCCTCGGTGTATCAGGCTTTCGAAAGCCTTGATGATTTTGAGCTCGCCATTGATTCCCTTCGCGCTGCTCCCGCAGCTACCACCGAGGATGGCTGATGTATTCGTTCGTATTTTCCATTGTGAAGCGGTGGGACCCTGAATTAACCCATCATCTGGGCATGATTCTGATTCGCATTTTTGGCCTGCCGTTTGTGCGCACAGCGCTTCGCCAAAGGACCGCTCCGGGCTCTGCACTCGCGCTTAGCGCACTGGGTCATCGGTTTGCGTCTCCGGTGGGGCTGGCAGCGGGATTTGATAAAAATGCGGTGGCCATTCGAGGGTTTTTCGCTTTGGGTTTTGACCATGTCGAGGTGGGAACGGTGACGGCTCTTGCTCAGCAAGGCAACCCCACACCTCGATTGTTCCGCCTTCCCGATGATGAGGCGCTGGTCAACAGGATGGGTTTCAATAACGATGGGGCCGATGTTGTGGCCACGCGTCTTGCGGCGCTTCGCCACTGGGGAGGAGCACTGCCCATCATCGGGGTCAATATCGGCAAGAGCCGGGTCACCCCTCTCGACGAGGCGACTGCTGATTATGTGAAAAGTGCAACATTGCTCGCCCCGCACGCTGACTATCTCGTGGTGAATGTGAGTTCGCCAAACACCCCCGGGTTGCGTGGCTTGCAGGAAAAAGACACCCTGAAGCCGCTTTTGGCCGCTGTTGCCGGGGTCGCAGGGAACACCCCGGTGTTGGTGAAAATTTCTCCCGACCTCGATGATGGTGCCATTGCCGAGGTGGCTGCCTTGGTCATGGAGCTTGACTTGGCAGGCATTGTGGCCACGAATACGACGACAACGCGCGAGGGGTTAATCACCCATAGCCCCAAGGTTGACGCCGCGGGGGAGGGGGGGCTCTCCGGGCGCCCCCTGGCCGCACGTTCCCTGAATGTTCTCAGTCTGCTTCGCCAAACGCTGCCCCGTGAGAAATGCGTCATCAGTGTGGGGGGAATCTTTACCGGTTCAGATGTTGCAGAACGTCTGGAAGCTGGTGCCACCCTGGTACAGGCCTACACAGGTTTCGTGTACCGGGGGCCCTTCTTTGCACATCTGCTGACCGCAGAGCTTGAGCAGTCGAACTAGCTGGGTTTCTCGCCCCGCTTGACCTGGGCTTTGGGCAACCGCAAACCCCTCATCTGGAGCGAACGCATCGCCGCATACCAGCGAACACCGTTTTCGGTGTTCTCGATGCCATGTTTGCCTCGAAGCCCCTTGCGCACCTGGAACCCGGCGAAAAACGCGTCAATGATGGTGAGCAAGAAGAATGTCCACAGCACAACAATGGCGATGAATTGTGCCTGGAGGGAGGGCAAAAATGTGGCAATAATCACCGCAAACATGATGGGAATCAGGAACTCACCGAAACTCCACCGGGCATCGACATAGTCGCGCACCCATTTCCTCTGGGGCCCTTTATCCCGAACTGGAAGATAACGTTCTTCACCGTTTGCGAGACCAAGCCTCGCACGCTCACGCATTTTACCCATGCGCTCGCGACCCTCTTTGCGATTGTTGGAGACCAGCGGCCTCTTGCGCGCCGCTTCACGATCGCGTCGGCGAGGAGTGGGACGGCCCTTGCCCGTTTCGTCGTCGGCGCTTTGTGGCGGGGCTTCGGTGGGGCTCACAACAATCCTTTTGCTTTGAGGGGAGATAACAGTCCCTAGGGTATCGGCACTTGGGTGACAGAGTGCTTTTTGGCTCGTCACCGTTTCCTGGAGGCTGGCACCGCGCTACCAGAGTGAAGGTCTGGTCCCCTGCCATCCCAGGTCTGACTCAAGCGCTGACGCGAGTTGCAGCAGCGTGGCGTCTTGCCCAGGCCCTCCAATGAGTTGCACGCCACGCGGTAATCCATCCACCCCAAGCCCGGCAGGCAGTGCGAGAGCGGGGAGACCGGAGACGTTCACGAAGCTACTAAAAGGTGTCACCCGAACTTGTTGGCGAAAGTTTTCTTCCGGGTTTGCCGTGTCGTAAAAGCCAATTTTGGGCGGTGGCGTGGCAAGTCCTGGAGTGAGCACAACATCAAAGCGAGAAAAGGTGCGGATGGTGTTCGTTTCGAACTGAGTGAGCACCGCAAGCGCTTCGACCACATCACCCGCACTCAGGGTGCGACCCTGCTCCATCAGGTAGCGGGTCATGGGTTCAACAAGCTCTGGGGCGACGTGATTACGCCAGAGCGCGGTCGCGGAGGCCCGCCACAAAGTGTAAAAAGCGTCACCGTATCCCTGCATTGGTGTCCACTGCCACGGAACGACCGTGTGCCCCGCGGCTTCGGCGACTGCGGCGACGCGATTCATCGCGGTGAGAGCCTCGGGGTCAACGCTGATATCCAGCCAATCATCAAAAGGGCTCGCGTGGGTCATACCGATTCGGAGGGGGGCGAGGGGCTCCGTGAGTGCGTCGCGAAACGAGCGGGGACGCGGTGGTTGGCCTGTCGCCCGAAACGTTGGCTCGCTGCCGCACAGTGCGTCGAGCAGGAGCGCCGCGTCACCGACGGAGCGCGCAAGTGGCCCGGGAACAACGAGCCCACCCAATGAATCAAAACCTGTTCCGGCGGGAATAAGGCCTCGGGAAGGTTTATGACCCACCACACCGCAGGTCCAGGCCGGGATGCGCACACTACCGCCGCCATCGTTTCCCGGCGACACGGGCACCATGCCCGCTGCCACGGCAGCGGCTGCGCCGCCGCTGGAGCCCCCGGAACCATGGCCGGGGGAGTAGGGGTTCACCGTGGGTGGGAAAACTTCTGATTCGGTGTAGGCGCTGAGGCCAAACTCGCACGTCGCACTCTTTCCCACGCTAATTCCGCCAGCATCATCAAGAACCTGGGCAAGGGGGTCGGACACGGCGGGGACCGGAATGCCCGCAAGTGCTCGGGAACCCCACCCCGTTGCCACCCCAGCTCGGTTCACCAAGTCCTTGTCAGCAAAAGGTAAACCCCACAACATCCCGGGGGGTCGAGTTCCTTCATCCATCTCGCGCGCCGCGCTGAGAGCCAACTCCGGACTCGCGGTGACAATCGCACTGACCAGAGGGTTCAGCGTGTCGATCCGTTCCAGGAAGTGGGAAACCAGCTCTCTGGCGGAGAGCTCGCCCCGTTCCCGTGCCTGGATGAGGTCAGTGGCAGAAAGTTCGTGGAGGGCAGACATCACGAAAGGCTAGCCGGTCGCGGTCGCCCTCGCGCCTTCAGCTTTGTCGCGGGGATCAGTTATACACTGATGGCGGAAGGGATGCCTATGACTGACACCATGAACCAGACCCACGGAGTGACCTTAACGGATCAGGCCGCTCTGAAAGTGAAAAACCTTTTAGAGCAGGAAGGTCGGGACGACCTCCGCCTGCGAGTTGCCGTGCAACCGGGCGGTTGTTCAGGCCTGATTTATCAGCTGTTTTTTGACGAACGGCTGATGGAAGACGACCTCGTCCGAGATTTTAACGGTGTCGAGGTTGTCGTGGACAAGATGAGTTCGCCCTACGTCGAAGGCGCAGCGGTGGATTTTGAAGACACCATTCAGAAGCAAGGTTTTACTATCGACAACCCCAACGCAGAAGGTAGTTGTGCGTGCGGGGACAGCTTCGGCTAAACCGGTAAGAATTCGGCCACACGCGCCCACCGCTCAGTTTTCCACGGGTATGAGTGGGATAGAATTATGAAGAAATATTGTGAAGAAACACTGTCAAGAAACATGGCGAAAGGTGCGTAGTGCGCCCCACATTTAAACGCGGTCTCAAAGGCGCGTCTCTTCTTACCCTTCTCGCCGTTGTTCTGGCGGGCTGCACCTCCCAGTCGGCGCTTGGATGGTTGCCTACAGAACGTGGGCTGACCAACCAGGTGGATCGCGTTATCGACTTGTGGGTGACCTCGTGGGCTGTGTTGCTCATCATCGGTGTGATCAGCTGGGTTCTCATTATTTGGGCAGCAGTGGTCTACCGTCGCCGCAAGGGGCAAACCGGTATGCCCGCACAGTTGCGCTACAACATGCCAATCGAAACTTTTTACACGATTGCACCCCTAATTTTAGTTCTCGGATTTTTCGCTTTCACAGCTCGTGATCAAGTTGCGATCGAGACCCCCCTGGCCGACCCTGATGTGTCGATAGAGGTGTATGGCAAACGGTGGGCGTGGGATTTCAACTACCTCAACGAAAATGTTTTTTATACCGGCATCCAGGCTCAAGAGATTCCGGGTGGGGGAGTTGACATGGAACTCCTCCCCAAGCTGTATTTACCGGTCGACCAAAAAGTAGAAATCAAAATTGAGTCGCGCGACGTTATTCATTCGTTCTGGATTATCGACTTTTTGTACAAGAAGGACATGATTCCTGCGAAGACCAACTACTGGTATTTCATCCCCCAGGAAGAGGGAGTGTTCCGCGGTAAGTGTGCGGAGTTGTGTGGGGAGTACCACTCCATGATGCTCTTTGAGGTTCATGTTGTGTCAGAGCAGGAGTACAACCGCCAGATGTTGGCGTTGCGCAGTGAAGGCAACGTGGGGCGTTTGGGCCCGGAGGTCAACGTTTTGCAAAATTTACCGGGAACAACTCCCGCCAGTGAAAGGCAATAGGACATGACCACGACGGCACCGCGCCCTTCTGTAACGGAAATTCCCGAGGGCCTCTCCAATATTCGGGTCGCTAAAAAAGGCAACCTCTTTGTCGAATGGATGACGACCACTGATCACAAGAAGATCGGGCATCTCTACCTGATCACGTCCTTTATGTACTTCCTCATTGGCGGAGTGATGGCACTGGTCATCCGGGCCCAGCTGTTTGCTCCCGGTCTAGAAATTGTGGCAACGAAAGAGCAGTACAACCAGCTCTTCACGATGCACGGCACCATCATGCTGCTGATGTTTGCCACCCCGTTGTTTGCGGGCTTCGCCAACGTTTTGCTGCCTTTGCAGATTGGCGCTCCCGACGTGGCTTTCCCGCGACTGAATGCGCTGGCCTACTGGTTCTATAGCTTTGGCTCGCTGATCGCTGTCGCCGGATTCTTGACCCCTCAGGGCGCAGCGTCGTTTGGCTGGTTTGCCTACAGCCCACTGTCGAGCCAGACGTTCTCGCCGGGGCTGGGGGGAAACCTATGGGTTTTTGGTTTGGGTTTGAGCGGATTTGGAACGATTCTGGGAGCGGTGAACTTCATCACCACCATCATCACCATGCGGGTTCCCGGCATGACGATGTGGCGGATGCCGATTTTCACCTGGAATGTGTTAATTACGTCGATTCTCGTGATTCTCGCGTTCCCCGTCCTCGCTGCAGCGTTGTTGTCCCTGGGGAGTGATCGAGTCTTTGGGTCCCATATCTTTGACCCCGCTAACGGTGGTGCCATACTGTGGCAGCATTTGTTCTGGTTCTTTGGCCACCCTGAGGTGTACATCATCGCGTTGCCCTTCTTCGGCATCGTTTCGGAAATTTTTCCCGTATTTAGCCGGAAACCGATCTTTGGATACCGCACTCTGATCTACGCATCGATCGCCATCGGAGCGCTGTCGATGACGGTCTGGGCTCACCACATGTATGTCACCGGTTCGGTGCTTCTTCCGTTCTTCGCCCTGATGAGCATGCTCATAGCGGTGCCCACGGGGGTGAAGGTTTTCAACTGGGTGGGAACGATGTGGCGTGGTTCTGTGACCTTTGAAACTCCGATTGTTTTTGCTCTCGGGTTCCTCATTTCCTTCGTCTTTGGTGGTCTGACCGGTGTGATTTTGGCGTCACCCCCGCTTGACTTCCACGTGTCTGATTCGTACTTCGTGGTCGCGCACTTCCACTACGTCGTGTTTGGCACCGTGGTGTTTGCGATGTTTGCAGGATTCTATTTCTGGTGGCCAAAGTTCACCGGCAAGATGTTGAATGAGTCCTTGGGTCACATTCACTTCTGGATTCTGTTCATTGGTTTCCACATGACCTTCCTGATCCAGCACTGGTTGGGCGTCATGGGGATGCCGCGTCGTTACGCGACCTACCTGCCTGAAGACGGGTTCACCTGGATGAACCAGCTGTCCACGGTTGGTTCCATATTCTTGGCGCTGTCGATGATTCCTTTCTTCCTGAATGTGTACTTGACTGCACGAAACGGAGAAAAGGTGACGGTCAACGACCCCTGGGGTTATGGTCGATCCTTGGAGTGGGCAACAAGCTGCCCCCCTCCTCGTCACAACTTCACGTCTATCCCTCGTATTCGTTCAGAGTCGCCTGCGTTTGATCTGAACCACCCCGAGGTTGGGTTACCTCTGTCGGTGGAGGCCGATGACAAGAGGGCTCAGGAAGCGTCGAGGTCGTAGTTCATGAGAACTAACGTCGTCATTTTGTGGATTCTCTCCGCATATTTCTTTGCTCTGTCCGCGGTCTACACCGTGTGGTCTGTAATTGATAAAGACCAGGTTGAGTGGGCGGGCACGCTTGCCATTGGGTTGAGTGGGATTCTGACGCTGTTCATCGGTTTCTATCTGCAGATCCAATACAAGAACCAGGGTGGCGAGCTTGCCGAAGATCGCCGAGACGCGGACATTGACGACGGTGATCCTGAGATTGGTTTTTATAGCCCGTGGAGCTGGTGGCCGGTTATCTTAGCGTCGGGCGCGGCCATCGCTTTTGCTGGTCTGTCGGTGGGTTTCTGGGTTGCCTTCTATTCGGTGCCTCTGATTTTGATTGGGCTTGTCGGGTGGACGTATGAGTATTACCGGGGATACTTTGCCCGCTGATACTCCCCACGTGCGCCTGGCAACAGCGAATGATCACGATAGGGTCCTCGAGTTGGTGGCCATGCTCGGTCATGCCGTTGATGTCGACCCCGAGGTCTTCACCGTCAGCTACGCCCGGGCGATTGCTGATGCGCCACGAACAATCGTTCATGTGGCTGAACTGGCCGGTGTCGTTGTGGGTTACGCCCTCACCACAATCAATACCTTGCTTTATACCAACGGCCCCTCTGCGCAGCTCCAGGAGATTGTGGTCGATGACACGGTGCAGTCCACAGGCGTCGGCACAGCCCTTGTGAGCGCCGTTGAGCAGGCGTGTGAAGATCACGGGGTCACACAACTTACGGTCGCCTCACGCCGCGCTGGAGGCTTCTACGACCGCCTGGGCTACACCCAGCAAGCTGAATACATGCGCCGGCTCTTCTGAGCTCTGCAGTCCTCTCGCCGGCCGGCATCGTGACATGTCGGTGCCGACCGTAGTCGGGTCTCGCGTGTTTGGTGTGGAGCGTGCCGTCAGGGCTCAGACAAACGAACTGACGCTTTTTCTTTAGGCGTTCTGTGCACCAGCCGATCTTCGTGAGGCTGGAGAGCGCGAATACGGTGAAGCATCGCTCAGTGAGGAACCCCAGGAACCCTAGGAAGTGCTGGGACTTCGACACGAACTGAGTCACAACGCCACTTCGGCTTATGGCCTCGGGACAGTGCGAGGGGAGCTGCTGGCGCAACTCTGGCCACGGACGTGCCCTGGTTACGTTTTCTACCCCTCCACCCGTCTAGGTACGCCGACCCGGCGTCGCACACGCGTCCGGGCCAAGGGATGTGGGCCAAGGGATGTGGGCCCTCCAACAGACAAGGAGGGGGTGTGGTGTCGAGTTCCACCACCACACCCCGAGCCTGTTTACGAGTTAGTGCTTAGCCGCGTCTTCAAGCTCTT
>Ga0307934_1000139_pt1 | contig 59649 bp, 45 predicted proteins | sample OrgLakmetageno90_FD_201838 | JGI IMG/M metagenome (GOLD analysis project Ga0307934, IMG submission 201838) | Saline water microbial communities from Organic Lake, Antarctica - #90 | ecosystem: Environmental > Aquatic > Non-marine Saline and Alkaline > Saline | place: Antarctica: Organic Lake...
AGCCAAGCGGTTGAACCAAGAGCCTCAGCGGCAAAAACCGGCGCCGCAGCGGTTTCGCCCTGCCGCATCACTTGAACTTTGCCGCGTAAAGGCGGAATTTAGGAACGATGACCGGTTCCGACCCCGCTTCTGGAGACGTTTTCCTGTGAGCAGGTGCGCATCGCCCTGCCGTGCCGTGACTGGCCCGGATTTGCCGCTGGTGTTTCGCAGCTGGACGCCGGGCGACCTCGTTGGGGGACTGAGCACCAAGCGGCGCGTCATTGTGGACGAACATGGCCTGCCGATCCGCTTGGCCTTGTCGCAAGGTCAGGCCTCCGACGAAGGCGTCGGCGCCCAGCTCATCGCCAGGCTGACACGGCCCCGCCATGTCGTGACCGATCGCGGCTATGACGCGCGCACCCTGGTCGAGCGCATCGAAGCGCGTGGCGTGAGGGCCCACATTCCCACCCAGAAAGACCGCACGGTCCAGAGATGCGTCGCCCGCCTTATCTATCGCCCGAGCAATCTCGTCGAACGCTACTTCTGCAAACTCAAGCACTTCAGGCGATGCGCCACCCGCTTCGACAAGCTGGCCAGAAACTTCCTCGCAGCCATCGCGCTCGCATCAACAACGCTTTGGACCAGAGCTTGTGTGTCCGGCGCCCTAGCGCGAGGCGGTGACCGCGGGTGCAGGCTCCGGCTCGGGCAGTTCGAGCGCCTGAACGGCCAGCGCCGCATTGAACATTCCGACCTCAAACCACAGCGTATCCAGGATCTGACCGCGCCCGTCGATCAGCTCGATGCGGACTCCTTCTCGCGGCGCAAGGGCGCGCAGCGCCAGAATGGCGTGGTCGGGAAAGGCGAACCCGTAGGCGCCCGCGCCGCCGGCCGGCGCCAGGCGCGCGGCCATGTCCGCGTCCAGCCGGGCGCTCGCCGAGAGGCGCCGGTGGGCGCCGGACGCGCCTCCCCAGGCGCTCAGTGCGTTTTCAAACGGGGTGGGGAGCAGTCCTCCAGCGGTGAAATCCAGCGGCGCGGCCTGGCGCGCCGGGGCGCGCACAATGATGACGGCGAACGCCGGCGCGGTGGCGCTGCGCAGGGCCAGCGCCATCACATCGCCGTCCTCGCCGGCATGGATGCCCAGCACCGCCGTGCGGTCACGATCGGATTGGCGGACCCGCCATAGCGGCGCGCCGCGGTCGCGGCGTTCGCTGACCCAGTCCTGATAGACACCGGGAAAGGCGATCTCGTGGGTCTGGGCGAGGGCGTCGGCGTGCGCGCGATGGCGCCCGGCCGCGGTGGTGATCGCTTCGTCCATGCAGGAGGCGGGGGGCGCGGCGTGGCCGGCCTCGAACCGGTCAAGCACGGCCGCGGGGTCGCCGGCGCGCGCCGCATCGTCCCGGCTGCGCGCGGTGAGCGCGTCCAGCAGGGCGCGTTCAGGCCGCGAGAACAGGGCGCATTCATCGTCGGCGGCCGCCAGCGCAATGCGATGGGCATAGAGCTGCGTGCCCGTGGCGGGCTCGCCGGAGGTCAGCGTCGCGGCGGTGAGAAGGGCGATCAGAGCAAGCGTCATGCCCGACTGCTTACACCTTGCGTCTTGCTGTCCGGTTTACGCCGCGGCCCAGAAGCAAAAGAAAAACGGCGAGCGAAAATGCGCCCAGCGCCAGCCATTCGTCATTGGCCCGCATCAGGCTGGACGCCCATTCGGCTGAAAAGCGCGGCGCCTGGCTGGGTCCGAACGGCGTGACCGAGGCGGAATCCCACAGCGAGGCGCGCCCCTGCAGGCCTGACCACAGGTCCGAGCGGGCGAGCCGCCTGGCGGCCCGGGCGTAATCGGCGCCGTCAGGCGCGGTGATCAAGGCCACCCGGCGCCCGTCGCCATAATCGAACAGGGCTGCGACCCCGGTGATCTGGGCGCTGCGCTCGTTGGCGTCCGCGGCGTAGGCGGTGGAGCCATAGAAGCGGCGCTGGCGCGGCGCGCGGTTGGCCGCCGCGTTCGCCGCAGCGCGCACCTCGGGCGGCGCCGCGGCCATCAGGCGCGGATCAAGCCCGTTCTGGGGGCCGAGCACGAGCAGGTCGTGGTTCAGCGGCGCATCGGCGAGGTCGTCGCCATACCAGGCGTAAAGCCAGGCCGAGCCCGAGGCGAGGGCGGCGCGGGCAACGACGGCCAGCGAAGCGGCGCGCGCCTCTTCATCGCCCGCAGCGATCACCACGGCTGCGCGGCCGCCCTGGTCGGCCCCGAAGGGCGCTCCGCCGGCGGCCAGGGCTTCCAGCGCGCCATTGATCCTTGCAGCCTTGCGCGGACGATCAAGCCGGCGCGCCGACAGGGCGCTGGTCATATCAAAGCGTACGGTGTGGGCGTCCATGGAGCGCGCCGCGAAAAGGCGGGCCGCGGCGATGAGCGATCCCGAGCCGCCGGCGGACAGGCGCAGTTCGGACGGTCCGGTGAGGTCGATGGCCGGCGCCGCGGCGCCCGGGCGCAGTTCGGCGAAGATCGTCAGCTCGGCCACGGACGGGTCGCGCACCAGGATCGGCGCCTCGCCCATGCGCAGCGCCAGGCCCTGGGCGATGAGGGCGGAGACCGCCAGATCATCGCCGCTGGCCGCCGAGGTTTCCAGATAGACGCGGCGCGGCGCGGCGAAATCGGCGCGCAGGGCGGATTCAATCTCGTCCAGCGCCGCATAGCCGGCCGCCGGCGCCGCCGCCACGCGAAGCCGCGAGGCGTCCGCGTCGAGGATCCAGCCGGCGCCGGATTCCCCGGTCAGGCGCAGCACCAGAACATTGTCGCCGGCGCGCAGATCATCGGAATGAAGCGAGAAGCGGGCTTCGAACGGCTCGTTGCGGGGCTGAAGCTCGACCGCGCGCGCACGGTTCACGAACGCCTCTATGCGCCCTGACGCCTGCGGACCCGCCGGGCGGGCGGACAGTAACAACTCCACGCTCTCCGGGCGCGAATTGGGCGCGATGGAGAAGGCGATGCGAATTTCGCTGTTTTCAGCGTCGAGATGAAGCTCCGCAGCATCGACGAAGCGTGAAATCAGCGCCTCTTCTGATCGGGCCGGACGCGGGGCTGACCCGTCGTCAGATGAAATGACATCAGCCGCCATGGCTGCGCCGGCCACAGCCAGCCCATGAAATACGGCAACGAATAAACCGATGAGGCCTCGTTGTATCGACATGGCACGTTCCCCTCGCTTAAGACATTATTAAGCAATTGATCGGCCATCAAGTAATATGAGCGAATTGAAAGCGCGTTTCTGGATCGACGCCCTTCGATGGCGGGCCGAATCCGCTGGCGCGTCGGTCTATGTTACCAGGCGCGGCGATCCGGATGCGGGCGCGGTCCTGGTCAAGGTGCTGCTGGCGCAGCGCACGGCCCGCCTGTTCGCGCCGGTACGCAATTTTGAAGGCGAGCGGGTGTGGGCGCAGCCGTTGGGCGCCGACCCTGTCCCGGAGCAGGACGCCGACGGGTATGCGAAACGCCGCGCCGAGCGCGATCCCGATTTGTGGGTGGTCGAGATCGACGACACCAAGGGGCGGCATTTTCTGCAGGAGCCGATAGAGGCGGCTTAACACCCGCGTCTCAGCGCGTTGAGCCGGTGTCGGCGCGCGCGAATCCGGTTTCGCCGCGGTTCTTCAGCGTATGGTCTCCACCACCTTAACGGCGCGATTGAGAAGTCTTAACGGCTGTATGGCCATACTTGCATCGTCTCTTTCGGCCCAGTCAGGCGGACGTCATGCTGTTTCTTTTCAACGATGCGGTTTTTGATCTCGGTTATTCGCGCGAGACGGCTCTGGAAGCCGGAACAGCCAACGGGTACCCGCCGGAGGCGTTGATCTCCATGCGTGTCGCCCAGGTGGTGAAAATGGTGCGCGAAGCGGTGTTCGAGGAGCCTCAGATCGCGCGTACGAACCCGGAGGTCGCCAGCTTTCTGGCCGCGATGATCGCCTGGAAGACCGATGAAGCCAACGCCATGCTGGCTGTTTCGCCGCGCCATATTCAGCTGACGAGCCAGGTGCAGCTGCGCCTCGCCTCGGTCTCACTCGTCACCGTCCAGCAATTGGGGGAGCTGCAGTCGGCCGGCAAGCTGTCGAGCCACGTCGCCAACCTCTCCGTCTGGTCCCAGGCGCCGCAAAGACTGGGCGCTTAGCCCGGCGTTCGCCGCACCGGCGCGGCGTTTCACCGAATACGCCATGCGGGCCAGCCAGGGCGGGGCCAATGTGGAGCCCGTCGATCATTCCCCCGAGTGATCGATCTGGACGATGGGGGCGGCGGCTCGCAGCAAGGCTTCCGCCCCCGCTTCCCACTCAGCTGCGCGCCAGCGCCTCGGCGACCGCCTTTTCGTAGGCGCGTCCGACCCGCACTTCCTTTCCGCCTTCAAGCCTTAGCCGCTTGGCGCTGTTGGCGTCGGAGGTCAGGCGTTCGATCCGCCGCAGATTGACGGCGGCCGATCGGTGCACTCTGACGAACAGTCGGTCGTCCAGCGTCTCAAGAAGCCCCGACAGCGTGGCGCGATGCAGCCAGGACTGCGGACCCACGTGCAGGCGCACGTAATCGCCTTCGGCCTCCAGACAGTCCAGCCTGGCCGGATCAATCCGCACCCGTCCGCCCCGGTCTTTCACCCACAGGGCGGCGTCGTCGCCGCGCAAGGTGTGCACAAGCGCTTCAAGCTCGTCGGCGCGCGCCTGAGCGTCGCGCGCGGCCAGGCTTTGCCGGGCCCGTCCCAGCGCCTGATCCAGGCGTTCGGTCTCCACCGGTTTAAGCAGATAGTCCGCTGCGTTCGCCTCGAACGCGCGCACGGCGAAGGCGTCATAGGCGGTCACGAAAACCACCGCGATGGGAGATCCGCGCCGCGCGATCGCCTCCGCCAGATCCAGCCCGTCCAGGCCGGGCATCTGAATATCAAGAAGCACCGTGTCCGGCGCCAGGGTTTCGATGGCTTCAAGCGCGGAGCGGCCGTCGCGGGCGCTGCCCACCACCTCGATCCAGGCCCGCCGCGAGAGAAGAATCTCCAGGCGGCGGCAGGCGAGCGGCTCGTCGTCGGCGATCAGGACGCGCATGGTTAGCGCTCCTTGCTTTGCAAAGCGGATACGAACGGCAGGACCAGACGCACCGCAAAGCCGTCGTCCACGGTGGGCCCGTAATCCAGCGTCGCCTCCGCGCCGTATAGCGCGCGCAGGCGCGCCGCCACGTTCGCCAAACCCACACCCCCGCCCGAGGCGCCCGAATGGGGCGCGCCGCCGCCGTCGTCGGTCACGCTGAGCGAAAGACGATCGTTCGCGATACGACTGGCAGACACCGTCACGTGCACAGGATGGCTCGAGCGTGAGACACCATACTTCACCGCGTTTTCGAGCAGCGGCTGAAGGATCAGGGTCGGCACCAGGGCGCCAGCGCAGTCGGGATCGACTCTGAACTCGGCCTTTAGCCTCTCCTCGAAGCGGATCTGCTCGATTTCCAGATACAGGCGCTGAGCGGCGATTTCGTCCTCAAGCGACGTCTGATCGTCCGGAGAGACTTCCAGGGCGAACCGCAAGAACCGGGCGAGCCGTCCGAGCATCGCGTCAGCGTCCTCGGCCCGCTTGTCCAGCAAAAGGCTGGAGATCGCGTTGAGCGTATTGAACAGGAAATGGGGATTGAGCTGGAAGCGCAGCATCTTCACCTGCGCGTCCTTGGCCAGCATCATCGACTCATAGAGCCGCTTCTCCTGAGCCCGCAGCCGGTGGGCGCCGTCGAGGGCCAGGTAAAATCCCGACCAGCCGACAAAGACCGGGAAATTCAGGAACATCCACCGCGGAGCGGCGAGCAGGAATAATTGCAGTTCGGTGATTTCGCCATTGGCCAGGCGGGGCGGCGCCTCGATCGGAGCCACCACGTAGTAGGCGACGAAAATGCCGAAAATATAGACCGCCGCCGTCAGCACCGAGATCGCCAGTGCGAGCGCCGCGCGCTTGTGTAGCGCCCAGAACCGGGTTGGGCGTAGCAGGAGGAAATGAGCCATGCATGTCACTGCAAAGCCGCCGCTTTCGGCGATGAGAATCCGCCATGCGTCGGTTGGGCTCTCGCCCGCATTCACTGAACTGGCGATGGAAAACAGCGCCAGCGCCGACCAGAACACCGCCTGGAACGACCAGAACCAGCGCGCCTCCAAGCCGGAATAGTCTTCCTCCGGCATCCAGGACGCTCGTGCCTTGAAGCCTCGCGAGCCCTTATCGCCGCCTTGCGGCGCCTCCTGGTCGAGCAGAAGAAAGAATCCTGCATAGGCGGCGAAAACCCAGATGTGCAGCGAGGCCATGCGGACCAGCTGCGCCGAAAATCCGTCCGCCAGGTAATTCGGCCCCGCGAGCGGGGCGATCAACCCGATCGCGACGAATGAGAAAATGGCCGCGGCGACAAGGCTCGCCGCGACCGCCGCGACCGCGCGGGCCAGAATCGAATACCGGCGCAATCCAGAGAGCCCGAACGCGGTCGCCGCGCTCAGGGCCGCGCCGAAGAGATCTGAGAAAATCGGCCGCCAGATCATGGTGGTCGCAAGGTCCAGCGCCCGGATTGCATGCAGCGAGCCGAGCACAGACAGCGTCATCATGGCGCCCCAGACCACGGCGGTGAGCACCGCGATCGTGCGCCATCGCGCAGCCACGCCCGACGATAGGGCGCCGGCGGCGGGAGCGTATGAAAAGGCGGGTGTTGTCATCTCGACACTATAACCGGGCAAGGGCGCTGCTTGGGAAGTGAAGACCTTGTCATTCGACGCGCCAGCGGCGCGTTTCACCGCAAGAAACCGTCCGGATCCAGACAACACCCCCGTTCGTCGCACCCGCCACGCCGTCCGCCGAATGGCCCGCGCGGTTCGCGACATTCCCGTGACACGTTCGGTGCAAGGACGGCGCGCGCCGTCCCGCGGCGCAATCGCGCCGCGTCCAACATCGAAAAAACGGGGGACCGAATACGATGCAACGCCTTTTTGAAAAACGCGGCTTCAGAGCCGTCCTGCTGGGAGGCGCCGCCGCAGCGAGCCTCGCCGCCGGCCAGGTGCAGGCGCAAGAGGCCGAAGCCGAGGCCGCAACCGAACAGACGCGCGACCGCGTGATGGTGACAGGGTCGCGCATCGTGCGTCAGGACTTCGTCGCCGACAGCCCGGTCGTCACCATTCAGGGCGACGCCCTGACCGCAAACGCCGACATTACGGTGGACACGTTTCTGAACACGCTGCCGCAGGTGAACCCGGCCGGTACGACCACGTCCAACAATCCCGGCAATGGCGGTCAGGCCAATGTCGACCTGCGCGGTTTCGGGGCTAACCGGAACATCGTGCTGCTCAACGGACGGCGCATGATGCCGTCGGCCTCCAACCTGACGGTCGACCTCAACGTCATCCCGGCCGCCCTGATCGACCGGATCGAGATCGCCACCGGCGGCGCTGGCGCGGTGTACGGCGCTGATGCGGTGGCCGGCGCGGTGAACATCATCCTTAAGGATGACTTTGAAGGCATCGATCTGCGTGTCAATTACCAGAACTCCACCGAGTACTGGGACGCCCAGGAATATTCGGTCTCCGGCGTCGTCGGCGGTAATTTCGACAATGATCGCGGCAACGCCGTGCTCGCCATCGAACGCTCCGTGCGCGAGGGCATGATCAAGAGCCAGCGTCCCTTCGCCGAACAGGCGACGGCGACGACCAGCTTCTTCCCGGAAGGCTCGCTTCTGTTCGGCGCAGCCAACAGCCCCACAGAAGCCTCGGTCGACGCGGTCTTCGCCGGCTATGGCGTGAACGCGGGCGACGTATCGGCGGGCAACCGGTTCGGGTTCAACCTGGACGGCACGCTGTTTTCCGCCGGCGTGTTCAACAACCCGTCTGACGTGGAGAATTTCCGCTATGATGTCGACGGCAATGTGAACCAGAACATCTTCCCGGACGCCTACTCCTACAATTTCGACTTCGTGAACCTGCTGACCCTGCCGCTGGAGCGCGACACCTTCATGGGCCAGTCCGAATATCGCTTCGACAACGGGGTCGAGGTGTTCGGCAATGTCACCTATAGCCAGTACAGCTCTGCGCAGGCGCTGGCGCCGACTCCGATCCCCACGGTGACGATCCGCCCGTCTGGTGAAAACTCTTCGATCGAGGCGGTTTCGGGGCTGATCGAGCCGGGACGCTCGGTCGCGTTCCAGCTCATCATTCCGACCACCAACCCGTTCATTCCCGCCGACCTCGCCGCGATTCTGGCCAGCCGGACCGGTGATGATCCCAACCTGGTGGGCGCCGGCGCCACGGAACCCTTCCTGATGCGCCAGCGCACGCTGGCGGCGGGCCTGCGCCAGTCAAACTTCGAAAACACTGTGACCAACATCACCTTTGGGGCCAGCGGCCCGATCGGTGACTCCAGCTGGCGCTGGAACGCCTATGTGTCTGAGGGCGACACCGAGATTGACCGGACGCAGCAGGGAAATATCAACACCGACCGGCTGCAGATCCTTCTGGAAGCGGCCGATGGCGGCGCCTCGATCTGCGCGGGCGGTTTCAATCCGTTCGGCCGTCAGCCCCTGTCGCAGCAATGCATTGATTATCTCGAGGTCAGCTCCACCGCGTCCACCGAGTTCTCCCAAACGGTCGTGCAGGGCTATGTCACCGGGGATGTGTTCGAGCTTCCCGCGGGACCGGTCTCGGTGGTTCTCGGCGCTGAATATCGCGGGTTCGACTTTGCATTCGACCCGGGTTCAGGCGGCGGACCGATCTCCGGCTTCAACGCCCAGAACCCCAATTCGGGCACCAACAGCTTTGAAGACATCTTCACCGAAGCGCTGATCCCGCTCACGGCCGACCAGCCCTGGGCGCAATCGCTGGACCTGACGCTGGGCTACCGCTTCTCGCGTTCGGAGTTCACAGACGGGATCACCGGCGGCACCGGCGGCAGTGAAGACAGCGCCTACAAGGCCGAGCTGAGCTGGACCCCGCTGGATTACGCTCGGGTGCGCGCCAGCTATCAGCACGCCGTCCGTGCGCCGAACTTCGGCGAATTGTTCGGCGGCGGCGGATCTGCGCCGCAATATTTCGACCCGTGCTCGACGACGACGCAGGCGCGGACCGGGGCGGACTCCGCTCAGGTGCGGGCCCTGTGTGCGGCGACGGGTGTTGCGGCGCCGGACCTGTACGCCCAAACGCCGGGCACCCAGGCCTCGATCACGACCTCGGGCAATACCAACCTCAATCCGGAATCAGCTGACACGTATACCGTTGGTGTCGTCTTCTCTTCTCCTGTTCAGAGCCAGTGGATGGAGCGGTTCCAGGGTTCTCTAGACTACTGGTATATTGATATCTCCTCGCCGATTCTTTCGCCTGGGGTGAATCAGATCATTGCGGATTGTTATAATTACTACGGGAACAATTCGGCTTATGACGCCAATTACGCCAGCTGCCAGACGATCGTACGCGGCGGCGGGGACATTTTCTTCCTCTCCGATCCCAACGATCCGGGAGGTCTGTTCCCGGGCGTGAACGGCGGTCAGCAGCAGGCGTCCGGTCTCGACCTCCAGATCAATTACGGCTTCGATCTGGACTGGATGGGCGCGCCCAGCTGGGCCGGCTCGATCCAGACCCAGCTCCTGCTGACCCATCTCATGGAGTGGAATCAGCAGGAACTCTCCACGCTGCCGGTGCTTGATTTTGCTGGTACGGCGTCCTTCTTCGGCGAGGGCCTCGGCACCTCGTTCCCCGAATGGAAGGCGCTGTGGAACACTCGCTGGTCAGTGTCGGACTTCGACTTCGATCTGCGTGGCCAGTATGTCAGCTCCATGGAGAACCGGGCCAATATCATCTTCCCGGGCGAGACTTCGTTCACCGGCACCGACTCCATCTGGTACTGGGACGCCGGGGCCACCTGGAACGTCACCGAAGGCGCCTCGGTGCGGCTTGGCGTGAACAATCTGTTCGACGAGCAGCCGCCAGAATACGCGCCGAACGTTCAATCCGGCACGGATCCGTCGCTGTTTGACGTGGTCGGCCGCCGGGTCTTCGGACAGATCGTCCTGCGGTACTGATCGGGACAGGCTCGCCGCGAGGGGGGTGAGCCAGGGGCGGGAGCGCAAGCTCCCGCCCTCTTTCTTTGCCCAAAGCGCATCCGGCTCCCGCCCGCCCGCGCTTGCCCTGAACGTCCGCGCGCGCTAGTCGCTGGCCTGTGATTTTGCGGATCGGACCTTCCCATGACTTCTGCTGCTGACGGCCCCCAATGGTCGCGCCGGCGCACCTACGCCATCATCTCCCACCCGGACGCCGGCAAGACGACGCTGACGGAGAATTTGCTGTTCACCGCCGGGGCGATCCGCCTGGCCGGACAGGTGCGTGCGCGCGGTGAAAACCGGCGCACCCGGTCCGACTGGATGAAGATCGAGCGCGAGCGCGGGATTTCGGTCAGCGCCTCGGTGATGACCTATGAGCATGCGGGCCTGATCTTCAACCTGCTCGACACGCCGGGCCACGAGGATTTTTCCGAGGACACCTATCGCACGCTCACCGCCGCCGACAGCGCGATCATGGTGCTGGACGCCGCCAAGGGCGTGGAGCCGCGCACGCTGAAGCTGGTGGAGGTCTGCCGCCTGCGCGACATCCCGATCCTGACCTTCATCAACAAGTTCGACCGCGAGGCCATGGATCCCAACGATCTGTTCGCCGACATCCAGGAGAAGCTCGCCCTGGACGTGGCGCCGATGCAGTGGCCGGTGGGATCGGGCAATCGCTTCAAGGGCGTCGTGGACCTGAAGAAGAACGAGTTCGTCGCCTATCGCCGCCCGGTGGATGATGAATTCGTGCCGTCCGAGCGCTTTGCGATGGACGGAAACGCCATCACGCAAGAGCTCACCGAAGAGGAACTCGCCGAAGCGCGCGAGGGCGCCGAGATCGCGGCCGAGCTGATGCCGCCGTTCAACATGCAGTCCTATCGCGAGGGCCATCTCAGCCCGGTCTATTTCGGCTCGGCGCTGCGCCGGTTCGGGGTGAGGGAGCTGCTGGACGCGCTCGCTGAAATCGCGCCGGGACCTGAAGCCCAGCCGGCCGCGGCGGGCCCGGGCGACTCGCTGGAGCCGGACGGAAAGGAAGTCGCTGGCTTCGTGTTCAAGATCCAGGCGAACATGGATCCCAATCACCGTGACCGGGTGGCGTTTATGCGCCTGGTGTCCGGCGAGTTCAAACGCGGCATGAAGATGAAGACCGACCACGGCAAGGCGCTCACCGTCTCGGCGCCGGTGATGTTCTTCGCCGACGACCGGGAAGTGGCCGATGAAGCCTATGCCGGCGACGTGATCGGCGTGCCAAACCATGGCGCGCTGCGCGTCGGCGACACGCTGTCGGAATCGGGCAAGTGGAAGATCGCCGGCATCCCCAATTTCGCACCGGAAATGCTCCGCCGGGCGCGCCTGAAGGATCCGTTGAAGGCCAAGCACCTGAAAAAGGCGCTGGAGAGCCTCGCCGAGGAAGGCGTGACCCAGCTTTTCCGGCTTCAGCTCGGCGGCGATTTCGTCATCGGGGCGGTGGGCGCGCTGCAGATCGAGGTGATGGCCCAGCGCGTCGCCGACGAATACGGGCTTGAAGTCACCTTCGAGCCCAGCCCCTACGACACTGCCCGCTGGCTCACCGGACCTGACGCAAAGATCGCCGAATTCATCGACCGGCATAAATCGGCCATGGCCGAGGATATCGACGGCGATCTCGTCTTCATGGCGAAATCGGCCTGGGAGGTGAATTACTCTCAGGAGAAATGGCCGGACCTGACTTTCTCGCGGACCAAGGAGCGGGCGTGAGCACGCAATCAAACACCTTCATGACCCAGGCTGAAGAGCTCTGGGTCATCGTCGTTGATGTCTGGAACACCAGCTTTCTGGGCTATGACGTAGGCGACGGGCTGGCTGCGGTCACGATCCTCGTGCTCGCGTTTCTGGTGCGCGGGCTATTCTCGCGGATCGTGTTGAGCCGCTTGATGGTGCAGGCGCAAAAGACCGAGAGCAGGCTTGACGACAAGCTGGTCAAGGCGCTTTCGGGCCCGGTCAAGCTGATCCCGGTGATCATCGGCATCTATGCCGCATTTCACTTTTTGAATCTGCATGGGGAGAACGCGCCGCTGAACGGCGCTCAGGTCACCGAGAGCCTGGTGATTATCGCGCTGTTCTGGGCGCTTCGGAACGTGGTGGAGCCGCTCTCCTACCTGTCCAAGCCGATCCGGGAGACCCTCAACCCGGTGATGATCGACTGGATCGCAAAATTCCTCAAAGTTCTCTTCGTGATCGTCGGCGCGGCTGCGGTCTTGCAGACCTGGGGCATTCCTGTGGCGCCGGTGATCGGCGGCCTGGGCTTGCTGGGCGTCGCCATCGGCCTGGGCGCGCAGGACCTGTTCAAGAACCTGATCGCCGGCTTGCTGATCCTCACTGAAAAGCGGTTCGTGCCCGGCGAGTGGATCAAGGTGGACGGCGTCGTGGAGGGCGACGTGGTGCAGATCAATTTCCGCTCCACCCTGATCCGGCAATTCGACAAGAGCCCGGTCTACGTGCCCAACGCATCGCTCGCCGACAATCCGGTGATCAATTACCAGCGCATGTCCCACCGCCGGATCAAGTGGATCGTGGGCGTGGAGTACAAGACCACCACCGAGCAGCTGAAGTATATCCGCGATAACACCCTGGATTGGCTGCGGGCCCATCCCGGCTTCGCCGATCCGCCGGAGGTGGCCACCTTCATGCGGGTGGACAGTTTCGGGCCGAGCTCCATCGATTTCCTGCTCTACTGCTTCACCCACACGACCAATTGGGGCGAGTGGCTGGGCCTGAAGGAAGAGCTGGCCTTTGCGGTGAAGCGCATCGTCGAGGCCGAGGCCGGCACGGCCTTCGCCTTCCCGTCCACCACCATCTACATGGATGACGGCGCCGAGGTGTTCGTACCGCCTGAGGTCAAGCAGCACATCGCCCGCGACACGCAGAGCCCGGCGGCGATCGCCGCGGGAGAGCGCGGCGACGGTGACGGCGGCGACGGGGGTGGGCGGTGATGCTGCTCACCGATGTTATCGGCATCGCCGGGGTCGCCTGTGTGCTGGCCGCCTTCTTCCTGTTGCAGATCGAAAAGGTGAGGGGGGATTCACTCTTCTACCTTTTGCTGAATCTTTTTGGGGCGTGCCTTCTCATCGTCTCGCTCTTGGTGACGTTCAATCTGGCGAGCTTCGTGATCGAGGTGTGTTGGCTGGCGATCTCCCTTTTTGGACTGAGCAAACTCGCCTGGCGCAAATGGGGAAAGCGGTCAGCATCTTGACGCGGCCGCCCGGCGCGCGCTGAATTCGCGCCCATGAGCATTATCGACACCTTTAAAGAGCGGATCGGTCAGACGAACATGTCGGACTGGTTCACTATCGATCAGGCGCGCGTCAACGCTTTCGCGGACGTCACGCTGGACCATCAATTCATCCATGTGGACCCGGAGCGGGCCAGGGCGGAGACGCCGTTCGGCGGACCGATCGCCCACGGCTTTCTGACGCTGTCCATGCTAAGCCATTTCGCCGAACAGGCGCTGCCGGCGTTTCCCGACAAGGCGATCGGGATCAATTACGGCTTTGAGAAAGTGCGCTTTCTAAGCCCCGTGCCGGTGGGCTCGAAGCTGCGCGGCAAGTTCACCCTGGCCGACGTCAGCGAGCGCAAGCCGGGACAATTCCAGCTCACCCAGACGGTCGAGGTCGAGATCGAAGGCCACGACACGCCGGCGCTCGCCGCGCAATGGCTCAGCCTCGTGGTGGTGGGCTAGGCGCCGCCTGGATGTCGTCCCCGGTCCTGATCCCTCATCCCGCCCCCGGCCAAGGCCGGGGACGGAACAAGATCAGCTTTTACTCTTCATAGTCTCCGCGGGCGCCGTCGATCAGGCCGGAGAAGAAGATGGCGTTCATCAGAAGCTTCTCGGTTCCGGGGTAAGTGCCTCGGAAGACCGGATTATCCGCCATCATGATCACCTGGCCCGAGCCCAGGCGCCGGGCGACGACTGACGGGGTTCCGGCGATCTCGCCGATCCGCCGGTCCGACGCATAGCCCGCAAGAAGGGGCTCATCGACATATTGAACCGCGACCGCGAACGGATCTTCGGGGCGGGAGAGCGTGAAGGTCTCGTTGCGGTGCATGGGCAGCATGCGGTCGCGATAGCCGAAGCCCAGCGGGTGGGACGGATCAAGATCGCCTTCAAAGATCGCCCCGCCGATCACGTGCTCGGCTTCACGCAAGCGCATCTCTGACACGTTGTAGCGCTGGATCTCGTCGCTTTCCTCTTGCGAGGCCTCGCTGGTGCTCCCTTCATCGTCGAAGAAAGCGCCTTGGGCCCATTGCGCGCCGCCGCGTGTGGCGATCACCGTGCCGCCGCCGCGCACCCAGCGGCTCACCGCCTCTGTAAGAGCGTCGGACATGTCGGCGTCGCCGCCCGTCAGGATGAGGTGGGTGTACTCGGTCCAGTCCAGCGAGCCGAGCCGGCCGGTGTCCACGAGCGTCACCGGCATGCGGTGACGGTAGTCGAGCGTCCACCACATCTCGCCGGCGTCGTACCAGGACACGCCGTCTCCCACGGCGAGCACGACTTTGGGCTCGTTGACGGTCTCGAACACGTTCCAGGCGCCCAGATCCCGGCCCTCGGTCGGGGTGAGACCGGACCGGGCCGCATGCACCTCGACGCCGTCTTCGGCGGCGATGGTCTCCATGATTGCGTGGATGTCGGCCGGGCTCATGTCCTGGCGCGCCAGCGGCACGACGATGGCGCCGCGGTCCAGCTCGGCGACGCCTCGCGTGGTCTCCACGCTGAACGGCTCGCGGGCGGCCCGCGCGAACAGGTCCTGCGACAGCACGCGGTTCAGGGCGCGCGGCGCATAGGTGTGGCCCCAGTCGAAGATATAGGCGTAGGGCGCACGATCCGGCGCTGCGGCCGGGGTGAAGTCGCCCGTGGCCGGCTCATTGGCCAGGTTCGCCCGGAATCGGCCGCCCCGCACCGGGGCGAACTCCAGATCGTAGGCCAGCGGCAAGGTCCATCCCGAGACGTCGTAGAAGATGTTTTCCGCAAACTCGGTGGACTGGTCGAAGACGCCGCGGATCATGGCGTATTGCTGCTGATTGAGCGGGACGACATAGGACTCGCCCGCCTCCCAGCTGCGGCCTCCGGCCTGCAGGGCCTCGGTCACGGCGAAGACGTCGATGTCATGCTGGCGCAGAAGCCGCACAAAGCGACGTGCGCGCTCGGGATCCCCGTCCGCGCCGAACACCCAGGCCTGCTGATCGCCGCGCTGGGCGGTGTTGAGCGACTGGGCGAAGAAATCACGCTGATACGCGGTGATCTCGCCTCGAAGGTCCAGCGAGCCTTCCAGCGTCGTCAGGGCGGTACGGAACTGGGTGCGCACATTGTCGGCGTGCAGCACAAGGCCGCGCTCGGTCTCCACCGCGCCGCCGCGCGCCGCACCGATCTCGAACAGGATGCCCAGCGAGCCGTTGATCTGGGGATAGGTCGAGCCCTTGCCGATATAGAAATTATCGAAGTTTTCCTGGGTCGTGTAGAGGCGCGCTTCGGCGTCCAGGAACTCGGCGTGGCGCCGGGCGATCTCGAAGGTGAGTTCGCGGGCGCGCTCGGGGATCAGCGGATTGCGGCGCAGCGCTTCGCCGGGGTGGAAGTAGAACGGGCTGTCCGATCCCATCTCGTGGTAATCGGCCGACACCATCGGCTTCCACTCATGCCATTTGCGCACCCAGGCCTGGCTTTCCGGCTGGGTCAGCAGGAGCCATTGGCGATTGAGGTCGAACCAGTAGTGATTGGTGCGCGCCGCGGTCCAGAGATTGTGGGCTTCGTCGTTCACGTCGGTGTTGTCGGCGTAGGACCAGTAGGTCTCGGTGTGGTTCACGCGCCGCGAATGGCCGTCCGGATTGAACGCCACGGTGAACAGCATCACCGAATTGTCCAGCTTGGCCTGGACCTCGTCTCCGCTCGCGGCGGCGAAGTGATAGAGGACCGGGATGGCCGCATCCATGCCCGAGCTTTCCGCGCCGTGGACGCCGAAATTGATCCAGAGAACCATGGGCGTGTCTTCAGGCGCCGCTTCGCCGCGGGCGCGGGCGAGATGGTTTTCACGAATCTCGTCGAGCCGGGCGTGATTGTCCGGGCTGGTGACGGTGAAGGTCAGAATCGGGCGGCCCTCGTGGGAATAGCCGATCGTCTCCACTTCGATATTGGGCGAGCGCTCGGCCAGCGTGGTGAGATAGCTCACCAGATCAGAATAGCGCACGGGCCGCTCGCCGATTTCATAGCCCATCGCCTCGTCAAAGCCGGGAATCGTCTCGTCATAGGTGACGCCGTCGACTTCAAAAAAGCTCATCGGTTCGGCGAGCGCCGGCGCGGAAAGGCCGGCGAGCGCCGCGGCGGCGGCGGCGATCATGGGCTTGAACATGCAGTTTCCCCTTAAGTCCTGATTTGGTTTCAGGTTTTATAGCATCGTAAGCAAGCCGTACACTAAACGTGACGGCAGGCGGTTTCCAGTGCTGGCCTTAACCGCCGGGCGCCTGTATGAGGGCGCGCAAACAAACTCCCCGTCTTAATAAGGACCAGGCCCATGACCGCTCCGGTCGAGCGCATCCGTAATATCGCCATCGTCGCCCACGTCGACCATGGCAAGACCACCCTCGTCGACAAGCTGCTGCGTCAGTCGGGCACGTTCGGCGACCGCACCATGGATGTCGAACGCGTCATGGACTCCAACGACATCGAGAAGGAGCGCGGCATCACCATCCTCGCCAAGAACACGGCGGTGACCTGGCGCGACTATGCGATCAACATCGTGGACACGCCCGGCCACGCCGATTTCGGCGGCGAGGTCGAGCGCGTGCTCTCCATGGTCGATTGCGTGCTCTTGCTGGTGGACGCGGTGGACGGGCCGATGCCCCAGACGACCTTCGTCACCAAGAAAGCGCTTGCGCTGGGCCTGAAGCCTATCGTGGTGGTCAACAAGGTCGACCGCCCCGGTGCGCGTCCCGACTGGGTGGTGGACCAGACGTTTGACCTGTTCGACCGCCTCGGCGCCGATGACGAGCAGATGGATTTCCCCGTGGTCTACGCGTCGGCCCTGCAGGGCTGGGCGAGCCTTGAGGCGGACAGCCATGGCGACGATCTGACACCGCTGTTCCAGACCATCGTGGACCGGGTTTCGCCGCCGGCGGTGGATCCTGATTCCCCGCTTCAGCTCCAGGTCTCGGCGCTGGATTATTCCAGCTATACCGGCGTGATCGGGCTGGGCCGCATCCGCCACGGCACGTTGCGCAAGAACCAGCAGGTGGTCGTGGTCGGCGCCGACGGCGCCACCCGCAAGGCCAAGGTGCTGCAGGTGTTCGGCTTCCACGGTCTTGAGAAGGTCGAGCGCGATCAGGCGAGCGCCGGCGACATCATCACCTTCAACGGCGTCGATCCGCTCAACATCTCCGACACGCTGTGCGATCCCGAGCATCCCGAGGCGCTGCCGCCACTCACCGTGGACGAGCCGACGATCTCCATGACCTTCCAGGTCAATGATTCGCCGTTCGCAGGCCGCGAGGGCAAGTTCGTCACCTCGCGCCAGATCAAGGAACGCCTGGACCGCGAGTTGATCCACAACGTGGCGCTTCGTGTGGTGCAGCAGGACAACGCCGACAAGTTCACCGTCTCGGGCCGCGGCGAGCTGCACCTGTCGGTGCTGATCGAAACCATGCGCCGCGAAGGCTTCGAGCTGGCCGTCGGCCGCCCTCAGGTGATCGCCAAGGAGATCGACGGGAAGACTTGCGAACCCTTCGAAACCCTCACGATTGATGTGGAAGAAGATCATCAGGGCGGCGTGATGGAAAAGCTCGGCATGCGCCGGGCCGACCTGAAGAACATGGTGCCCGACGGCAATGGCCGGGTGCGCCTGGAATACATTGCGCCGACGCGCGGCCTGATCGGCTTCCGCTCCGAATTCCTGACGCTCACGCAAGGCTCCGGCCTGATGTTCCATGCGTTCGACCACTACGCGCCGCGTGCGGCCGGTGAAGTGGGGCAGCGGCCCAAGGGCGCGATCATCGCCATGGACACTGGCAAGGCGCTCGCCTTCGCCCTGTGGAACATCCAGGAGCGCGGCAAGCTGTTCATCGGCCACGGCATGGAAGTCTATGAGGGCATGGTGATCGGCATCAACGCCCGCGACGACGACATGATCGTGAACCCGCTCAAGGGCAAAAAGCTCACCAATATGCGCGCCTCGGGCACCGACGAGGCCGTGGTGCTCACCACTCCGATCCGCCTGACGCTGGAATTCGCGCTGGAATTCATCAATGACGACGAACTCGTCGAGGTGACGCCCCAGACCATCCGCGTGCGCAAGAAGCTGCTGCTGGAGCACGAGCGCAAGAAGGCGAGCCGCGGCGGCGCCTAAGGCCTCCGACGAACCTTTTGCGGCCTATCTCAATGAAGCTCCCGGTCCGGCGCGCCTTGCGCCTGGCCGGGAGCTTTTTTTGTTTTCAGGGGACGCCTAGAATTTTCCGCCGCGCCCTTCGCCATCGGTGAAGCGCGTGGCGCCGGCGGCCGTCTCGCCGCTGTGGAGCGTCTCCAGGCCCAGGCGGGTCTCGTTGACCATGGCGTCTTCAAAAGACAGCGATGCGGCCTCAACGACGCTGCGGCGGTCGTTCCTGAGGCAGGTTTGAGGAAAGGCGGCGATCTGGTTCGCCAGAGTGACGGCGTCGTCCAGAGTTTCGCCCGGCTTTGCGATCCGGTTGGCCAGCCCCATGGCGAGGGCTTCGTCGGCGTCCACCGACCGCCCGGTGAGAATCAGGTCCATGGCCCGGCTTTCTCCGATCAGGCGGGGCAGGCGCACCGTCCCGCCGTCGATCAGCGGCACGCCGAAGCGGCGGCAATACACGCCGAAAACCGCATCCTCGGCCATGACCCGCAGATCGCACCACAAGGCGAGCTCCATGCCGCCGGCGACGGCGTGGCCCTCCACTGCGGCGATGACCGGCTTGGTGAGCACCATGCGGCTTGGGCCCATGGGCCCGTCACCGGTCAGCTCCACACGGTTGGGCGCGCCTTCGGAAATTGCTTTCAGATCTGCGCCGGCGCAAAAGCGCCCGCCAGCGCCGGTCAGCACGGCGACGCTTAGGGTCTCGTCGGCCTCGAAGGCTCGAAAGGCGTCGGCCAGCGCCTCGGCGGTGGCGCGATCCACCGCATTGCGCCGTTCGACACGGTCGATGGCGACGATGAAGACGGCGCCTCTGGTCTCGGTGCGTACGCTCATTCGTTTTCCCTCCAGACCTGACGGATCCAGGCGGCCACGCGCTCGGGCTGCTCCATGACCGCGAGATGGCCGACGCCGTCCATGCGCTCCACGCGCACGCCGCGCCGCACCAGGCTGTCGGTGTTGATCACGGTGGAGCCGTGCTCGGCCTTGAAGGCGCGTACCGGGGCGGTGACGCGCTGCGCCGCGCCCAGCAGATCATGGCCCTGGGCTTCGTAATTGGCCGCTTCCCATTCAGGATCGCAGGACAGGGTGACGCCGTCCTGCGTCGCGGTGAGGCCGTCATCGAGATAATCTTCCAGAACACCGGGCGACCAGCGCGCGAAAGTGGGCTTGGCCCGGTACCGCGCCAGCACGTCCTCGCGTGACGGCCATCGGCGGGCGCGCCGGCGGGCGGTTTTCGAGATCGACATTGTGCCTTTAAAGACCCGCCAGAGCGGTGTTTGCGCCGTGAACGCCAGGACGCCGGGCAGGACCACCGGCTCCACCAGCGCCAGCGGCGGCGGCGCATCCATCCGGCTCGCGCCCAGCAGCGCGCTGGAGGCGCCCATGGAGTGGCCTGTCAGAAGGTCGGGCGGCCGGTCCAGCGCTGCAAACAGCCCCAGCAGATCGCTCGCATACACGTCCCAGCTCTTATGACTGGACGGATCGGCGGGCAGGGTGGTGCGCCCATGGCCGCGCAGATCGGGCGCGACAATGTCGAAATCCGCGCTCAGCCCGGAGAGCATGCGCCGCGCCGCGCTGGCGCAGAAGCCGTTGGCGTGGGCGAAGACAAGGCGCGGCTTTGCCGGCGCAGGCCAGCACGACAGCGCCATCTCGCCATCAGGGAGGGCGATGGTGCGATGGTCGGGCGCGGGGATGTCGGCGGCGTCATCCATAATCACAAACTGGCGAGATTCAGCCGTGCGGCAAGCCATAAGGGCTGCCGGTGCGTACATAAGGAACAAGCCACCCACGAAGGAGCCCGTCATGCGCGCCGTCATGTTCGCCGTAATGCTCGCCCTGGGGTGTGCGCCGCTCGCCGCTGCGCAGGACCCGGACGAGGCCTGGGACGCCATCCTGTCTGAATATCTGGTCCAGAGCGAAGATGGGATAAACCGGTTTCGATACGACGCCCTGCGCTCCGACAACGAGGATCGCGCGGCGCTGGACGCCTATGTCGCCGCGCTGGAGAGCGCGGCGCCGTCGGCGATGGAACCAGACGCGGCGTTCGCCTACTGGGCCAATCTTTATAACGCCGTGACGGTGAAGCTGATCGTGGACGAAGCGCCCGAGAACTCAATTCGCCAGATCAAGCCGCACCCCTTCGCCATCGGTCCCTGGGGCGTGGACCGGGTGACGGTGGAGGGCGAGGCCCTCTCACTGGACGCTATCGAGCACGACATCATGCGACCGCGCTATGAGGCGGCGCTGGTGCACTATGCAGTCAATTGCGCCTCGATCGGCTGTCCCAATCTCAAAGCGACCGCCTGGCGCGCCGGGACGCTTCAGTCTGATCTCGAGACCGCAGCGCGCGGCTACATCAACCATCCGCGCGGCGTCACCATGGTTGAAGGCGGGATTGAGGTGTCGCGCATCTATCGCTGGTATCGCCAGGATTTCGGCGACAGCGAATCGGGCGTGATCGCCCATGTGCTCGACTATGCAGACCCAGAGCTCGTCGAGCATCTCGAGGCGAGCCCAAACATTCGCGGCCATCAGTACGACTGGGATCTCAATCGCATACAATAAATCAAAGCATCGACTTTGCACGCGACCAAGGGTGCGTTCGCGAGCCAATAGTTTGGTTTTTCGCGCGTATCAGGTTATGTTGCGTGCATGACATTTTTCAGAACGTTATGTGTGGGCGGTGTCTTGGCGCCGCTGTTTCTTGCCTCCTGCGGCGGCTCGACCAACGGATCAAACGGCGCGCCGCGCCTGGATGAGACCGGTCTGGCCGCCATTCAGGAGCGCGGTGAGATGGTTGTCCTGACGACGCCCGGACCCACAACCTACGCCCTGGGCGAGGATGGTGAACCCACCGGTTACGAAGTAGATCTCGCGACGGCCTTCGCAGACGAGCTTGGCGTGGGCGTCCGGTTTGTCGTGTTCGATGACCTATCCGGGGTCCTGCAAGGGCTTGAGGACAGTGTCGGCGACATTGCCGCCGCGGGTATCACGCGCACGAGCGAACGCGGAGCGCGATTCGCCTTCGGGCCGGCCTACAAGAACATCACCGAAAACGTAGTGACACGCCGCGGCGGCGCGCAGGTGCGCGAGCCGGAAGATCTGGTCGGCATCGATCTGGCGGTGGTGGCCCAGTCCAGCTATGTGGAAACGCTTCAGGGACTTCAGGCCGATCTTCCCGAGCTGGATTGGCGGACCATCGAGGCGCCGTCGGCTTTTGCGCTGCTGGAAGCGGTCCAGGAGGGCGATCTGACCGCCACGGTCGCTGACTCCAATCTTGTCGCCTATGCGCGCCTGGAGTTTCCCGAGCTCCTGACGCCGATCAATCTCACCGACGACGATCGCAGCTTGGCCTGGGCGACCGGGCTGGAGAACGGCGAGCTGGTCGATTCGCTCAATACCTGGTTCGCGCGCGCCCATGATGAGGGCTTGCTGGAGGATCTCGATGAGCTCTGGTACGGGCATGCCCGCGAGGCGTTCGACTATGTCGACACCCGCCGCTTCATTGCTCGCATCGACGAACGTCTGCCGCAATACGAGCGCTGGTTCAGGCAGGCGGCCGAAGAGCAGGATCTCGATTGGCGCTGGCTGGCCGCTCAGGCCTATCAGGAAAGCCATTGGGACGCAGATGCGCAAAGCCCAACCGGCGTGCGCGGCATGATGATGCTGACCCTGCCCACCGCCGGCGAGTTGGGGATTGAAGACCGTTCCGACCCGCGCCAGTCGATCTCCGGCGGCGCGCAATACATGTCCAACCTCATGGGCCGGATGCCCGACGGGGTTGAAGGCGAGGACCGCCTGTTCAAGGCGATGGCGGCCTACAATATCGGCATGGGGCATCTGTACGATGCGCGCCGCCTCGCCGAACGTCAGGGGCTGGACAAAAATGTCTGGCCGGATATCCGGCGCACCCTGCCGCTGCTGTCCGAGCCGGCCTATTATGAGGGCCTGCGCTACGGGTATGCGCGTGGCGGCGAGCCTGTCCACTACGTACGCAATATCCGGCGCTACAAGGCGTTGCTTGATCTCCATATGGACGGGTAGGCGCGGTGGAACCTGATGTTAGCCTGCGTGGTTATAATCCTTATGCGAAGAAGGATTAGCGATAATGGCGCTGGTTGATTGGCGGCTTCTCACATCAAGCGAGCTCCTGGCGCGCATCGCCGACAATGCGTCGCCGCGTGATCAGTCGCTGACTTTCAACGAGGTGATCGGGCTGATTCAGTCCGAACGTCTACGCTCTGTGATCCTGGATATGGACCACGCCGTTTCCGAAATGGAGCGTCGCGGTTCATCCGAGCTTCGGTCTGGCGCACTCGCGCAGGACATGAAAGACGCTGGACTTGAGCGCTTTGCGCTTGTTCATCGCGGCTGTCAGGACGCTGGCTGGGACGCTCTGGTAAATGAGCTGCGTGAACGCGGCGTTCGCGCAGGCGGGTTCGATACCGTCAATGGCGCCAAGACCTGGTTTGAAAGCAAGGAAGCGACCGGGCAAGGCTAGAACGGCGTTATCCCGAATATCAGCGCGAACGCGGCGATCGCGATCCCGGCGATTCCTGTCAGGGCGAAACCGGCCAGCGTGCCGATCCGCACCTGACTCGCGCCGACCGCCCGGACCAGAAGCACCAGCGTCAGAACGCCCAGCGCGCCGGCGGCCAGGAGCATCCAGGCGCCGGTCCAGGCCGGACCCAGCAAGCCCGCGATCAACGCCAGCGGCGTGATCTCATAGGCCGCGTAACCGCCCGCCGCCAGAAGACCCACCCCGACAAGCGCCGCCAGAGCGGTGAACCAGGCGGCCAGACGCGCGCCGCCCGTGTCGGCGGCGAGCTCGCTGGCGGGATTTCGATCGATCACGCGCGCCAGAAATCCGAGCGGCGTCAGCAGGGCGGTGAGCAGCAGAACCAGCAGCGACAGACCCGCCCAGGCGCCGGGAAGGATAAAGCTTTGCGGCGCGCCGGGCGCCAGAGCCAGCAGCTTAAGCGGCGCGTCGATGGACATGAAGCGTGGATACACCGGCGCATCGACGCCCGCTTCAAGACAAGTTGCGTCCAGCGCGTCCACGTCGGGCGCATCATAGAAGGCGGTCAGAACCTCTCCGGCGCACTCGGTCATGGCGCGGGTGGGGCCGTGGCCGGCGTTCGGCGTGATCACCAGGCGCGATCCGGGCATGCGCGCGTGGATATACTCGGCCAGCCAGGGCGGGGTCACCGGATCGGCGTCGCCGTTTACGATCAGGGTCGGCATGGACGCTTCAGGGATGGCGTAGGCCGGACCGGTGCGGCGCGAAAGTCCGAAATCCTCACACACGTCCAGCGCAGCGCGCGAGCCGGTATCGGTGTAGAAAACGCCTTCGAACCGGGTATGGGTCGAGGCCTGCTGATCGGCCAGCGTTTGCGCCATATAGCCGTCATTGCATCGTACGGCGTCGCTCATGCCGACGGCGACAGCGCCGAACGGCTCGGCTTCGCCGCCCATCGACAGCGTGGCGCCAAGCCCCTCCAGCAAAGCCGGATCGGGATCGGTGAGCAGCTGGGAGAGCCGGTCGGTGACTGCGGGCGCCGCCGGGTGCTCCTCATGCTCATAAGACATGAGGAAGGCGGGGGCCATCAGGACGATGGGAGGGATCCAGAGCTCGCCTGACGGCGCGATCTCGGGATTGTCGACCGTCACGATCACAGGGTTTTCCTGCATGGAGTCGATCGCGGCGAACATCCGGTCGGCGAATCCTTCGCAGGGCGCGCCCGGCGTGCAGGCGTCCTGATAGGTTTCAAGAATCGTCTCGGCCATGCGGCCGGTATCGCCAAATCCGCCGCCCAGATCATTGGGCACGATGGCGTCCAGAACCATGGCGCGCACCCCGTCGGGGTCTTCATGCATCACCATCTGTCCCAGATGCGAACCGTATGAGATTCCCCAGATATTCCATTGCTCAAACCCGAGAGCCTCGCGCAGCGCCTTAATGTCGCGCGCGTTCTCCTGGGTGTTGTAACCGCGCAGATCGACGCCGCGCGCGCTCGCTTCGGAGAAGCACAGGCCCATGCGCTCGGCGTTGGCGATTTCGGTCTCCTCAAACGTGCGCGGATCTGCGAGCCCCGGGCTCAGCGTGCCGTATTGCGGGCAGAACTCGCCGCTATTGGCGATGCCGCGCTGTTCAAGAATGTAGAGATCGCGCGTTTCAAAGAGGGGGTGGTCGCGCAGGCGCTCCACATAGCCCTCCACCGGCACGCCGGGTCCGCCGGTGAGGTAGATGACGGGATCGTCGCGGCGATCCTCGTCTTCGCCGGTGGCGGGCATGTGCACATACATCAGCCGGATGGAGCGGCTTTCGGCGGCCTCGCGGTTTTCCGGCACGACAATCGTGCCGCACGACAGATCGCCGGGCTCGTATTCGACGCGGCCCATGAACGGGCAGGCGAGGGGGCGCGGGTCGGGATCAATGTTCAGGAGAGCCGGCGTGGGCGCTGCGGGCTCGACGGCCCCATCCATGGCCTCAGCCGGGCCCGCATCAATCTCCGGATCAAGCGCGGCGCCTTGAAGCGCAGCCCCCAAAATCATCGCCGTAAAGATCATCCGCCCCTCCCCGTATCAACCCTCAAGGGCGATTGAGCCCTGCCGGCGCGCCCCGGTCAAGCGCGCGCGGGGTCGTCAGCCCGCCGGGTAGAGCGTCGGCGAGCCCGGACCCACCGGCAGATCCAGCAGGAAGGTCCAGGCGAAGAAGAAGCCCGACCAGGTGAGCATGAAGAAGATCGAGTAGGGCAGCATCATCGCGATCAGCGTGCCGACACCCAGATTTTTGTCATAGCGCGTGGCCCAGGCCAGGATCAGTCCGAAATAGCTCATCATGGGGGTGATGATGTTGGTGGTGCTGTCGCCGATCCGGTAGGCCGCCTGGATCACCTCCGGCGAGTATCCGATCAGCATCAGCATGGGCACGAAAATCGGCGCGGTCACCGCCCACTGGGCGGAGGCCGAGCCCAGGGACAGATTGATCACCGCGCACATCAGGATAAACAGGAAGAACAGGGCCGGCCCCGTCATGCCGGTGTCCTGCAGGAAGCTGGCCCCCGTCACCGCGGTGATGGCCCCCAGATTGGTCCAGCCGAAAAACGCCACGAACTGCGCCGCGAAGAACACCAGAACGATGTAGAGCCCCAGCGAGGAAAGGGCGGCCGCCATGGCGTCGATGACGTCGCGATCGCCGCGCATGGTTCCGGCGGCGCGCCCATAGGCGTATCCGGTGACCACAAAGAAGATCAGGATCCAGACCACAAAGCCGCGAAAGAAAGGCGAATTGATGCGGTCGCCAGTCTCGGGGTTTCGCAACACGCCCCATTCCGGCAGCAGGGTCAGCGCCATGAAGGCCAGCACCGCCAGCACCCCGAAGCCGGCCCAAAGCAGACCCTTCCGCTCGGTGGCGTTGAGCGGCGCCATCATCCGGTCGTCCAGGATCGTGGGGTCGGCGCGTTCCGGCTCATAGCGGCCAAGCTTGGGCTCGACGATGAAGATCGTCACAAGGGAGCCCACAAGCGTGATCAGGAAGGTGGAGGCCACCATGAAATACCAGTTGGCCGTGGCCAGAACGACGTATTCGGGATCGATCAGGCGCGCCGCCTCCTGTGTGATCCCGGCCAGCAGGGGATCGATCGTGCCGATGAGCAAGTTGGCGCTATAGCCGCCGGACACGCCCGCGAACGCCGCCGCCATGCCGGCCAGGGGATGGCGGCCGAGCGCGTAGAAGATCGCGCCAGCCAGCGGGATGAGAACCACATAGCCCACCTCCGACGCTGTGTTGGAGACGATGCCGGCGAACACGATCGCCACGGTCACCACATGGCGCGGCGCGGACAGCACCATGGCGCGCACGGCGGCCGATAGAAGACCGGATTTTTCCGCCACGCCGACACCCAGCATGGCCACCAGAACTACGCCCAGCGGCGCAAAGCTGGTGAAGTTGTCGGTCAGGCTGGTGAAGATGCGCCGGACGCCGTCACCGTTCATCAGGCTGACCGCGCGGATCATGCCGTCCTCGGCCACGCCGCGCGCATCCGCCGGCCTTGGATCCTCGACAGTCACGCCCAGCCACCCGAACAGGCCCGAGATCAGGACGATTCCTACCGCCAGCAAGGCGAACAGGGTGACCGGGTGCGGCAAGAGATTGCCCAGCCATTCCACCCCATCGAGGAAGCGCGTGAACGCATTGCGCCTGGCGGTCTGAGGCGGTCGAGGCGGGGCCATTGCAGTCTCCGTCGTGAAATTCAGATCACAATGGAGGCAAACCCGGCGACTTTTTCAACCAGAAGGAAATAAGGGTTATTGGCGGCTGTGGCTCCCGCGCTGGCCGTTCGTTCGCGCGGCTACAGAGGCGACCGGTCCAGTCTCGCCGCGTCGGTCACCGCCCGGCCGGCGACTTCGGCCGGCAGGTCGGCGACAGGGGTTCGTGCGACCGCCATGCGGCGCGCCCAGTCCCGGCCACCGGCTTCGACGGTCTGGTCGATGGCTCTGGTGGTGACGCCGTCGCTGTCTATGAATCCGCCAAGCTGGTCCGCCAGGCGATCGAGCGCTTCGCTTTGCGGTCCCGCCCACAGGCAGGACAGATTGTCCCCGTTCCAGAGGATCAGGACGATCTGATCTTCAAAGCCCAGAAGCGCCGCAGTCTCGCCATTCGCCGCCGCGCCCACCCCGTCGACGACAAGGCCGAAATTCTCGACCCGCTCGGAATCCAGCAGATAGGGATAGTAGGACCACAGAAGCGCCGCGCTGAGGTCCTGCACGCCGGATTGCCTCTCCTCGGGCGCAAATGACGCCCAGCCGCGGTCGATCATCGTGTCGCGGATGTCGGGTCCTTCAGCGTTGACGGGCGTGCAGGCCGCCATGAGCGCCGCGACTTCCGCCGGAGGCGTGATGGTTATGTCCTGCGCACACGAAGTCATGGGCGCGAGGAGGAACGCGGCTGCTGCCACGCCGCAAGAGAGACTCTGGACCATCGTCATTGCGGGACCGCCGGGTCAATTAGCTTTGATGTGGGTTATCCTTAGCATGGAGGCGGATCGCGCAGCATCACCCTTGCGGGGGATGGCGGAGTTTTTGCGATTGATCCGGAAGCTCGCCAGTTGCTGTCGGTCTGCATCTGGCTTGAGCCGGGTCCTGGAACAGCCGTTGCGCTCCCGATTTTCATAAAACCGGCCGGACCCACTTTCACAGCGGCCTTCAACTTCCCACGTGGAGGTGAGACCAAGGAGCTGAGCGGTTCACAGGAGTTGACCATTGACAACACTGGCGAAAAACCTCCCCGAGCTTGATCCGTCGCGCGTCGCGATCGTTGAACAGTTTGGCGGCGAGATTGCGCCGCTGGACCCGATCGGGGCGCGGGTGAGCGGGATTGATCTGACGTCGAAAGACGCGCCGGCGCCCGAACTGGTCGATGCGCTGGAACGCGAAATGGCCGATCGCGGCTTTCTGGTGTTCAAGAACAAACGGCAACTGGACGTGGATGATTTCCTGCGCGCCAGCTGCTGGTGGGGCGGCAAGGCGCTGCACAGCACCCACGGCGTTCATCCGGCCACGCCGGGCGGCAATCCCCACATCTTCCGCCTTTCCAACGACCGCACCCACGGCATTCCGGGCGTGGGGCCCCAATGGCATAATGACGGCAGTTTCAACACCGACACCTTCTCCCACTCCGGCTACCACATCATCCGGCCGGCCGAGAAAGGCGGCGGGACCTATTTCGCTCATCAGGCCATGGCCTATGACGCGCTGCCCGACGATCTCAAGGAGCGCTGGAGCCGGCTGTCCTCGGTGAACTCCGCGTCCGGCGTGGTCCACCCCATGGTGCACAAACACCCCGTGTCAGGCCGTAAATGCATCTGGCTGCATCTGGGGATGACAGGCGCCGTAATCGAAAAACGCGCCGATGCGGACGGTTTCCGCCTGCTGGACGCCGATGAGATGAAGCAGCTCTTCCGCGATTACAACGATATCCTCAACGCCGGGCTGGAGGATGGATACGCCATCGGTTTCGAGTATCAGGAAAACGACTGCGTCTTCATCGACAATCTCGCCGTGGCCCACCGCGCCGCGCCCCAGGCGCACCTGCCGGCCGATGAGCAGGGCTTGCGGATCATGCACCGCAGCACCGTGCGCGGCGTCCAGGACCTGGCGCCCGGCTTCGGCCTGCCGCAGCACCTGAACATCGTCGCGCCCAGCCCATTCGGGGACGGGGTCTGGCAAGCCGGCGGCGTCGGCTTCCGCTGGGACGATCACATCCCGATGCAGAACTAGCGGTGCGTCGCGTCAGCGAATTCGTCGGAGACCGCAGCTTGCCTGGTATGATGAGAGGGAAGTGGCGATGCTGTCAGACAAATCCGAACGGGTCTCCGAAATCAGGTCATACGGGCTTAAACGGCTAGTAGTCGCCGCACTCGGCGAGAGCCTCGTTACGGAGGTCCTTGAAGCGAGGGCGGCCTGTTTATCGCGGGTCCTGGTGACATAGGACTCAAGGACTTCGCCCTCGTGATCCACGGCGCGCCATAGGGCGTGGGTCTCGCCGTTGATCTTTGCGACTTCGCAGCCGGTCCCGCAGGGATGTATTGATCCGGGAGATCAATATCAGGCGGAGCAGGCCCCGGCAGGGGCCTCATCCAGATGCCAGCGCCACTGAGTAGCCTGGCGGCGCCGCTGGGAGCGGCGCTTGCGGATATCTCAAGCCATCAGGGGGCCGACCCGGTTCCACCAGAACCGCACTGTCTCATGGCTGATGTCGATGCCGCGCTCGTGGAGCAGGTCCCCTGCGTTGCGCAGCGACAGCGGGAAGCGGACATACATCATGACCGCCAGCCGGATGATCTCGGGCGACGTCTTGAAATAGCCGAAGGGATTACTCATCCGCAAACGCTGCGGAGCCGGGCAGGGCGGCTCAAGCGGTTTCTCTTTGCGGTGCCGTCACGCCACTTGGGCTACCGTGCAGGCGTGTCTGGATCGCCGCCTGCGAGACAATTCACCGTCGGGTCCATGGTATTGATCTCGCTGCCTTGCGGCCGACGCTGGCCGCTGATGAGCCGGGTGTAGGCGTCGAGGGCGTCGGCCATCACCTCTCCGAGATCAAGCGCCTCCATGGCTCGGCTGGTGGCGTAATGGGTCAGAAGCGCGCGCGCCGCCTCGCGGTCGCCGGATTCGATCAGGGTCCGGGCGGACCGCTCCACCCAGTCCAGGTCGGCGCGCGTGTCGGCCTCGAAAGCAGTCAGCAGATCGGTGATCGGGCCAAGCAGCGTCTCCGGCGCGGAGCATGTATAGTACATCACCCGCGTAAACAGCCGGCCGGCGAACAGCGTGGCCTCCTGCAGCTGAAAGTCCGGATTGAGGAAGGTGGAGGCGCTGTCCTTCGTGAGATAGCGGTGCTGGCCGTATTCCATCGGGACCTCCTCGACGCCGAGCCACCAGGCGTTGAACGGCGCGGTGACCGAGCTTGTGGGCGCCACCCACATGCGGATTAGATCCGGGTCCGCCAGGTCGACGCGAAGGCTGACCACCTGACCGTAACCGGCGTCGTCGTCCACTACGCGAGGATCGCGCACCAGAGCGGTGAATTCCGGTTCGCTCACCGGCGCCAAAGCCTGGAGCTCCGCTTCCAGGGAGGCGGGAGACATCAGCTTTATGCCTGGATCGCGATGGTCCTCGATGTCTTGGGGCCCGTAAACGCGCGCCGCGTTGAAAACTCGCCCGGACGCGCGGTCGTACCAGCCCTGCGCCTCGGCGAAGCTGATGAAGTTCTCCGACGCCATGAAGTCGGGATCGTTCTCGATGTCGAGCGGAACCTCGCCGATTGCGCCGGGATAGAGGACGCGGACCTCGTCTGGGCCTAATCGCTCGGCGACCCAAAGGCCCTCGCCGCCGGCGAGTTGCCAGACCACCCAGCCTTCGTCGGGATCGGCGATCAGATGGGTGTTGCCGCCATAGGTGGCGAAGCCGTGCTCGGCGATCAGCTCACCGATGATTTCCACGCCTTCGCGGGCGGTCGTCGCGCGCTCCATGACGATGCGCGCAAGATCGGAGTATTGCAGCCCGCGCTGGGGGTGCGGCGTCATCGCGACAAGCTCGTCGCGGCTGGGCGCCCAGACATCGCGCACCGCGACCTGATGCTCGTTGACGCCGCCATTGGTCAGGGGCGCGGGAAAGCCCTCGAAATCGGAATAGGACATCTGCATGTAGCGGAAAGTATGCGCCACTTGCGCGATCTCGATGAGTTCGCCGGGAAGCACCGCTTCGCCGGTCACGCCCACCGTGATCATGGCGCCGTGGGGATGATCGCGCGCCGGGACGATTTCAAGCCAGTGGCTGGACACCTCCTCGCCGGTTCCCCCCACCATGACGCTGCCGTCCGCCGTCAGGTTCTTGCCGACATAATAGGCGTAGCTCGCCTGTGCGGACGGGGTGAGCGCCGAAACGGCCAGAATCACCGCCCCCAGGGCCGCGCCAAAGCGGCGGCCGTCCATGTCCAAAAATCCCACGGGTCTCGATCTCCCTGTTGCTACACCGCCGAACGGAGGCGGCCGGCGCGCATCACCGCACCGGCCGCCGGCCCGGTCACACCGGATCGGATCGGCATAAGCCGCCAGTCTAGAGCGGATCACCGCCGAACTTGTAGGTCAGCTGGAGGTAATAGCTCCGTCCGATGCTGTTGTACCAGGATGAGTTATAATACGGGTAGCTGGCGTGGCTGGGATCCTCCACCGGATCGCTGTCCAGCAGGTTGTCCACTGTGGCGCTGATGCGCACCCGGTCGGTCAGGTAGTACTGGCCGGAGAGGTAGAACCACCAGCTGTCGTCGATCTTGTCGTCCCAGTTCCAGTTGGTCATTTCACCGGTATAGAGCGTGGTCAGCGTCGTCGAGAACCGGTCTGTGCTCCAGGTGACATACGCCCTGCCCTTGTCGCGCGGAATTTCGTAGCCACTGATCGGCTCGAATTTATCGATGACCCGGTCCTCGGGATATTGCTGGATCGTGTTGTCGAGCACATAGGTGTAGCTGGCCCCGAAAGAGAGATCGCCCAGGTCGCCGACATTGAAACTTGCGTTCGCCTCCACGTCGATGCCGTCTGTTTCCTGCTGAGCGATGTTGATCGGCAGCAGATTAATCAGCCGGATCTCACCGGTGCTCGCGCCGCTCGCAAAGCGGTTTACCCGATTCAGCGCATCAACGCAGGTCGGCGAGCCGGTGTCGACGGCGCTCCCGTCGAAGAATGTGCCGATGCGGCACGCGGCCTCGTCGCGCAGGAGCTGATCGACGCTGAGATTGGCGACCTGTTCGTCCATATCGATGCGGAAATAGTCCACCGAGAGATCAAAATTATCCATCGGCGCCCAGACAAAGCCGGCAGTGATAGACTGAGCGGTCTCCGGCAGCAGCTCCGGGTTGCCCGCACGCTCGTTGATGAAGCCTTCAAAATAGTTGTTCACGCAGTCGGCGGCGGTTGGATTGCTTTCGGTGGTCCGGCAATCGAAATAGTCCGCGCCGCTGCCGTTCACCGTACCCGGCCCGCGATAAACATAGTGAAGGTCGGGCGCGCGGAAGCCGGTGCCGATCGCGCCCCGGATCAAGAGCTGATCAACCGGGCGATATTCCAAGCCAAGATTATAGGTCGCTTCTCCGAAATCATTCTGCGCATAGCTGTAATGGTCGTACCGCCCAGCTGCGCTGAGGCTCAGTGCTTCGAAGATTGGAACCCGGAATTCAACGCCGGAACCAAAATGCTCGCGGTCGCCCGAGCCGTCCGAGTCGCGAATGCCGACATAGTAATTCGTCAAGGCCAAGGGATCTGGATTGACATCATATCCCTGGGTTCCCGCCTCGACTACTGCGGCAAAGCCGACCGGCCCGGCGGGTAGCTCGAACAGGTCTCCCATCGTGAGCGTGCCCTGGAAATTATGCACATAAGTCTCTGGCTTATAGACCGTATTTGCGGAAATCTGGGCATATTCGGCCGGCGTGAGGGCGGTAAAAAGTCGCGCCGGGTCGGCGTTGAACCGAGTGTAGCCGGTCGTATTGCCTGGGTCGTTGACCGGGGCGCCGAGGAAGAAAGCATTGCTGGCGTCGATCACGATCTCCGGCCATGCCATCTCCGAGGTATAGCGGGCGTGATTGTAATAGGCCTCGTAATTCCAGTTATTCTCGGACCCGAGCGTACCTCTCACGCCCGTCGTGATATTGAGCGTGATCGACTCGTTGGTGATCATGGCGTTGTCGAACCCGCCGACTTCTTCAGGCGTGAAGAGGCGGTACCAGCCGTCGAGCTGGTCTAGCCAGTAGGTGTCTATGGGATCAAGATTGTCGGGATTATAGAACAGCCCTTCCTCGTTTTCGCCCTCCTGATAATACCAGTCCTTGAACCCGTTGAAGACGCGGGTGTCCAGTAAGCCGATCTGGGCGTCGAGGAAGAGTTCCGCGCCGTTATCGAGCTCCAGGGTCGAGGCGGAGAACAGGTTCAGCGCCTCGCGGTCGGACTGGATATGGCCGTAGCCGATCGCCTCGTTGCTGCCGCAGAAATACCCATCGGTGGAGGCGTAACCGTTGTTGACGTCGAACCCGAAGCCGTCGCGCGGGGCGTAGAAGGTGGTGCCTTCATTGGTTGAACCAAGTCCGGCACAGACAGCCTGCCCAGGATCAACGTAATATCCCCCTGAATCGTAGCGCAGAAAGTTGCGCACGGCGAGCGGCTCGCTTCTGGTCGGGTTGTCCGCCGTCGAGTCCTGGATTTCTCGCTCGAAACCAAAGATCGGCTCCTGAGTGCGATACTCCGCGCCAAGCAGTGTGCGGAAATTCCCGGATTCAAAGCCGGTGGTGCCGCTCACACGAAACGAGGTGCCGCCGCCGCGCTCGGTCGTTCCGATCTGGAAGTCGATCCGCGACCCGTCGAGCTCGTCCTTCAGCACGAAATTGACCACGCCGGAGATTGCATCGGAGCCGTAGATCGATGACGCCGCGCCGCTGAGAACCTCCACCCGGCCGATCAGGCCGATCGGGATGTTTGAAATATCGGCGACATTGCTGTTGCCGCTATAGGGCATAGGGAAGTCCGCAACGCGCCGGCCGTTCACCAGCACAAGGGTCCGGCTCGGCCCAAGGCCGCGCAGATCGACCTGCTGGGCGCCGGGCGTAAAGGTGTTGGCGCCGAAGCTCTGGGTGGTCTGGGTCTCGCCAGCGTTCTGGGTCACCGCGCGCATGAGGGCGGGGACGTCCTGGAAGCCCTGTCTGAGGATGTCGTCGGCGGTGATCGTGGTGACCGGCGCCGGACCTTCGATCTGAGTCCGTGGAATACGCGAGCCCAGGACGGTGATCACGTCCGCACTCGGCGTTGCAGCTTCGTCCTGGCTCTGGTTGGAACTGGCGGCCGGAACCGGAACGGGCTCGTTGGAAGGCTCGGCGTCCTGTGCGGACGCCGCCGCGGTGACCAACAGACTCGTTCCAGCGGCAAGAATTTGACGACGCATTGTAGTCCCCCTTCGCTTCACGGCCGCCCGGTAACCTTTGGCGACTCCAACACCTTATTTTGTGCATGAGTGGAAACCATAGCAGCGAGATCGCTCGCAGCTTTGTCAAATTTTGATCAAATGAAGCCAGGTTTTGTAGAATTTCGCATCGGAACGACGAATTCCGTCGCCAATGCTGCAACCGCGACCAAAGCAAGCGTCACATGGACCGCGAGCGAAAGGCGGGAGATGAAGCCTTGCGGCGAGCGCCTGAGGCGGCGCGCAGGTGACGCGTCAGGGGTCCAAAATAGGCATCGCGCTGCCGGACTTCAGCACATTGATCACGATGCAGGTCTTGAAGCTCTTGATCCTGTGACGATCGTAAAAGAACGATCGGGTGAATTCATCATAGTCGTCCATATCACGGGCGACGATGGTCAAGACGTAATCGGCCTCGCCGGTGATGTAGAAGCCCTGCGTGATCTGCGGGGTGGTGCGAACATCCTGGGCGAAGCGCTCGATCACGGTGCGATCCTCGCGTTCAAGTGTGACCAGCACGATCGCCATGATATTCAGGCCCAGCGCCTTGGGAGAGATGACCGCGGTCTCTTTTTCGATCACGCCGTCCGACCGCAGTTTCTTCAAGCGCTTGAGCGCCGCGGTCGGAGACAATCCGCACGCCGCGCCCAGCTGGTCGGCGGTGAGATGTGCATCCTGCTGAACAGCATCGAGGAGCTTGCGGTCTATCAGGTCCATCTTTGACATTTGGCTCTAACGCCTCCTTTTTCAGCATAATACGTCCAGAATTGATCGTATAAAGACAAGTTCTGTCTTTATTTTCTGCAATACTGCCAGCGAAGAGCCATTAATCCGGGGAATCCCATCGGGTGGGTGGCGCGCGGACTGTGACGGTTCGGGGGCGCGTTTTGCGCCGGCCAATTCGCACGACGCCGATGCAAGCCGAAGTGGCCCGCAGGTTTCGGGCTTGGGGGAGGGACTAAAGGGTGCGCCTGAATTCACTAGCCATCGCGGTGTTCGCCATGCTGTTCGCCGGCCCGCTGTCGGCATCGCCTGTCCAGTCGTCGGCCGAGCCGGGATACAGCTATTTCGTCACGGGAGATGTCGGCGCTGCGACGCCGCAGCCTCCGTCCTTCGGGATCCTGATGATCGGCGGAAGCGACTGGAGTCCGCCTGCCTGGCGCTGGTTCCTCGAAAAGGCGGGTCACGGACATCTCGTCATTCTGCGCGCCTCCCAGGACGGCTCCGACGGCGAGTGGATCTTCAACGAGCTTGGTGGAATCGCCTCGGTCCAGACGCTGGTGTTTACCGATCGCAGCGCCGCATTCGACCCCCGGGTCGAAGACATTCTGTTGAACGCCGACGGCGTCTTCATCGCCGGCGGAGACCAGTCCAACTATGTCCGATTCTGGAAAGACACGCCGGTCGAGGCGGCCCTGAACGCTCACGCCGCGCAGGGGCGCCCGCTGGGCGGGACCAGCGCCGGTCTCGCGATCCTGGGCGGCGCCGGTTACGGCGCCATGGCCGAGTACGCGGTGGACTCACCCACCGCGCTCGCAGATCCGTTCGGTGAGGGCGTGACGCTGGTGCGGGACTTCCTCGACCTGCCGTTTCTCGAGCATGTAATCACCGACACCCATTTTTCCGAGCGTGGACGCCTTGGCCGGCTCATCGCCTTCATCGCCCAGAGCCGCGCCACAGGCGATCCGCAGGCGGTCGGAATCGGAATCGATGAGGATAGCGCACTGGCGATCGACGCCGACGGAACCGGCCGCTTCTACACGCTCAGCGGCGGCCACGCCTGGCTCGTCGAGCCGGTCGGCGCCCCCGGCTTCGCGCCGGACGGTGCGCTTGACTGGCAAGCGGTGACGCTGACCGCAATCGGGCCGGACAGCGTTCTGGATATTAAGTCCATGCAGGTCCAGGACCCGGCGGTCTCGGCAATCGCCCGGGTCGAGCACGGCGCGCTGTTCGACGCGCCCACCGGGCGCCCATAGCACCAGGGCCGCCGGGCGCGGGGCGCCTTCAACGCGGCCTGTGACCGGCGCCTCTGAAGAGCGCGTTCAGATTTAACGGGGAGACCAAGCCGATGGCCACCACAGATCGAAATCCGCCGAGCGGCGCAGGCCGCAAACCTTCGACCATCGCCAGTCAGAAACCGTCCACCATCGCGGTCTGGGGCGGTGAGGAGCATCCGCTCGCGTTCGGCGCGGCGCAGGTCCCCATCGTCCAGAGCGCGCCGTTCGCATACGAGGACATGGACGAATGGGCCTCGGTCGCGCTCGGCCAGTCGGAAGGGTTTATCTATAGCCGCAACACCAACCCGACCGTCGCGGTCTTCGAGGAAAAATGCCGCCTGCTTGAAGGCGGCGAGAAGGCGATCGCGTTCTCCAGCGGCATGGCGGCGATCTCCAATACGCTGTTCACCCACCTCTCGCCAGGCGATCGGGTGGTTTCGATCAAGGACAGCTACGGCGGGACGAGCCGCCTTTTCCTTGATCATGTTCCGCGCATGGGAGTTGAGGTGGATCTGATCGAGACCAGCGACAGCGACGCGATCGAGGCCTCGATCGCCAAGGGATGCAAGCTGGTCTACTTGGAGACCCCGACCAATCCGACGCTGAAGATCATCGACCTGCGCCGCGCCATCGCCGCCGCGAAAGCCCAGGGCGCGATCACGGTGGTGGACAATACGTTCGCCACGCCGATCAATCAGACCCCGCTGGCGCTCGGCGCGGATCTGGTGCTCCATTCGGCGACCAAATATCTTGGCGGCCACGACGATGCGATGGGCGGCGTGCTGATCGGCCGGCGAGACCTGGTGCAGTCCGTCTATGAATACCGGGAAATTTGCGGCGCGGTCCTGTCGGCGTTCTCCGCCTATCTTCTGCTGCGCGGCATGAAGACGCTGGATCTCAGGGTGCAGAAGCAGAACCAGACCGGCCTCTCGGTGGCGCGCTTCCTGAAGGCCCATCCGCGGGTGAAGGACGTGTTCCACCCGGGCCTTGAGACCCATGACAAGCACGATGTCGCCAAAAGCCAGATGTCCGGATTCGGCGGGATGCTCAGCTTCTCCATTGAGGGCGATTTCGACGCGTTGAAGCGCTTTGTGGGCCATCTCAAATACGTGCACCGCGCCGCCAGTCTCGGCTCGGTCAACACCCTGATCGGGCCGCCCTCGGTCACCAGCCACGTGGAATGCACCGCAGAGCAGCGCGCCGCGTTGGGGATCCCTGAAACGTTGCTGCGATATTCCTGTGGCGTCGAAGACGCCGACGACCTCATTGCTCAGCTTGACGACGCGCTGGATGCGATCTGACCTGGCGGATCCAGCGTTCAATAGACTTCGTGCCTGGCCATACTTCGCCCTAGCGCTTTCACCCGGAGACTGAACATGACCCGCTTGATGTTCGTCATTTCTGCCGCCTCAGTTCTTTTCGCCAGCCCCACCGCTGCTCAGTTGGGTGGACTGGAGGTTCCCCGGTTGGCGATCGCCCCGGCTGGGTGCTCGCCGTGCATGGCGGGACTGGCGTGGCCGAGCGCGAAGCGATGACGCCAGGGTGCTGTCAGACAAATCCGAACGGGTCTCCGAAATCAGGTCATACGGGCTTAAACGGCTAGTAGTCGCCGCACTCGGCGAGAGCCTCGTTACGGAGGTCCTTGAAGCGAGGGCGGCCTGTTTATCGCGGGTCCTGGTGACATAGGACTCAAGGACTTCGCCCTCGTGATCCACGGCGCGCCATAGGGCGTGGGTCTCGCCGTTGATCTTTGCGACTTCGCAGCCGGTCCCGCAGGGATGTATTGATCCGGGAGATCAATATCAGGCGGAGCAGGCCCCGGCAGGGGCCTCATCCAGATGCCAGCGCCACTGAGTAGCCTGGCGGCGCCGCTGGGAGCGGCGCTTGCGGATATCTCAAGCCATCAGGGGGCCGACCCGGTTCCACCAGAACCGCACTGTCTCATGGCTGATGTCGATGCTGCGCTCGTGGAGCAGGTCCTCGACATTGCGTAGTGAGAGCGGGAAGCTGACATACATCATCACGGCCAGACGGATGATCTCGGGCGACGTCTTGAAATAGCCGAAGGGATTACTCATCCGCAAACGCTGCGGAGCCGGGCAGGGCGGCTCAAGCGGTTTTCCTCTGACACCTCCCGGGGAGGGACTTGCCGCGGGCGCGGCGCAGTCCCACTCTCCGGCTATGAAACTGACCAATTTCACAAATTATGCGCTTCGTATCCTGCAGTTCGCGGCGGTGCGCGCGCCGGATCAGGTGCCCATGGCCGACGTCGCGCGCGCGCACAGGATTTCACGCCATCACCTATTGAAGGCCGCCAACGTGCTTTCGCAGAACGGGTTTTTAACTGCGACGCGAGGGCGCGGGGGCGGCGTAAGGCTTGCCCGCGATCCCGCCGCCATCACGGTGGCGGAAGTGGTTCGGCTGACCGAGGGGCCGATCGAGCTGGTCGAGTGTTTCAACGCCGAAACCAATACCTGCCCCCTGATCGGGATCTGCAAGCTTTCTGCGACATTCCAGACTGCGACCCGCGCCTTCATGGCCGAGCTTGAGGCGGTGACCATCGCCGACATCGCACAAAACCGGGGCGCGCTTCTGGCGCGCCTTAACGACGGCATGGAAAGCTAAGGCAAATCCGATGAGTTGGAATGTCGCAATAGGAAGGATCTATAAAAGCCATAAATAAAAGTCGTATGACTTATGCGACTTTTAGGTGGAGACTCGATTTGGTGCGCTAAAGCTGGCGCATCAGATTTTGGAGATTGAAAAATGACCGAACTTGCACAAACCCAACTTCCGCGCATTAACGAGCCGGCGCCAGATTTCACTGCGCCGACCACACACGGAGAGCGGTCGCTTTCTGACTACCGTGGCAAATGGTTGGTCCTGTTTTCTCACCCGGCCGACTTCACTCCCGTATGCACCACCGAGTTTATCGGGTTCGCCAAGGCTCAAGAGCGCTTTGCAGCTCTGAACACAGAGCTACTCGGCCTGTCCATCGACAGCCATTTTGCTCACATCGCATGGGTGCGCAGCATCAAGGAGAAATTCGATGTCGAGATTAAATTCCCGATCATCGCCGATCTGTCCATGCAGGTCGCCCATGCGTACGGCATGGTGCAGCCGGGGGCCTCAAGCACGGCGGCGGTGCGCGCAACATTCATAATCGACCCCGAAGGGATTTTGCGCGCCATGGTCTACTACCCGATGAGCAATGGACGCGTCATCGCCGAGTTCGAGCGCTTGGTGCAAGCGCTTCAGACCGCCGACGCCGAAGGGTGCGCGACGCCTGAAGGCTGGAAGCCGGGCGACCCGGTGATCGTACCGCCGCCCGCCACCGTCGAGGCTGCTGAAAAGCGCGCATCTGAGGGTTACGACACAGTGGACTGGTACTTCTCAACCCGAAATCTTTGATCAATCCGAAGCGGGCGGTCAGCCTCTGACGTTACCTGCACGTCGCAAGACCGCCGTGGCGCGCCGGTTGCCTTTCCATCCCCTGGAAGGACCGGTGCGTACCCCCCCTCTTTTTAGCGTGAAAGGAACAAACATCATGCCCGACACCGCTATAGACACAGCCCGTGACGTGGTGCGCGCAGCGCTTGAATCATCGTCGAACCGTCCGATCGTAAAGGCCTTCTTCGACGACGCGACAAACACTGTGAGTTACGTGGTTCAGGATCCTGGCGGCAAATCGGCCGCGATCATTGACAGCGTGCTGGACTTCGATGCTCCGTCGGGACGCACGCAACAGACGTCCGCGCAGGCTTTGATGGATTATGTGCGTGAGCACGACCTGAACATTGAGTGGATTCTCGAGACCCACGCCCATGCCGACCACCTTTCTGCGGCGCCCTTGCTCCAAGAGCGCCTTGGCGGGCGTCTCGCCATTGGCGCAGACATCCGCATCGTGCAGGATGTCTTCGGCAAGACGTTCAACGCTGGTTCCACGTTTGCTCGCGACGGCAGTCAGTTCGACCAGCTGTTTGATGACGGCGACAGCTTCAAGATCGGCGCTTTGACTGCAGTGGTGATTCACACGCCCGGTCATACCCCGGCCTGTCTCGCCTATGTCATTGGCGACGCGGTCTTTGCCGGTGACACCATGTTCATGCCGGACGCCGGCACCGCGCGTTGTGATTTTCCCGGCGGCGACGCTGCAAGCCTCTATCAATCAATCCGCAGGCTGCACCAGCTGCCCGATGAGGCGCGCGTTTTTGTCTGCCACGATTACGGCACGTCTGACCGGCCCGAGGTCGCTTGGGAGACCACGATCGGTGAAGAGCGGCTTGAGAACATCCATGTGCGTGAGGGTGTCTCGCAAGACGAGTATGTCGCCATTCGCGAAGCGCGCGACGCAACACTGGCTATGCCCAAACTCATCCTGCCATCCATCCAGGTGAACATGCGCGCCGGCCACCTCCCGGAACCGGAAGAAGATGGCCGACGGTATCTCAAAATCCCGCTGGACGGGCTCTGAGCGGTGCAGCGTATAACCGCTCCGGCTTCACTGATCTCATCGCTGACAAACAGCGAGACCCCAGAGGCGTTCGCGAAGGCCACAAGCTTTTCCTGGACCATCACCCACCGAAGGAGAGTTGCAATGATTAAAACGCTTTTCACCGCGTCTGTCGCTACGCTGGCGGCTTTCAGCACCGCATGCGCCCAGCAAGGCGAGGAAGCGCCGCAGAGCGCAGAGGCAGGGCCGGGCATGCTGACGGTCATCACTGCTGCCGAGCCGCAGACCCAGCTTATGGCGCTAATTTTGACCCGCGCCAGCGCTCAGGCCGGAGCAGACACCCGAGTGCTGCTTTGTGACGCAGCAGGCGATCTGGCGCTCGCCGAGCCGCCGCAGAGCGCAACGGCGCCGCTGGCTCCGCGCAGCATGAGCCCGCACGGCCTCCTGTCCATGCTGATCGATAACGATGTGACAGTTCAGGTCTGCGCGATTTATCTTCCGAACAGCGAGCATGAAGCCGGCGACCTTCTGGCCGGCGTCAGTGTTGCGACGCCGTCTGAAATCGCAGCCGTAATGGTCCACCCTGGGACCAAGCTGTTCACATTCTAAAGCCTGACCCAGCTGTGTTTTCGTGTGAGCGTGCGACCAAGCGCCGCAAAGTGGTACTTCACGTACTACTTTGAGGCGCTTATGGGTAGAGATCGAGAATTCCCAACTTTGCTCACATCCGGGTGAGGGAGCCGACCCAATGTTTGAATCCTTCGACGCCACCATTCTTGCCCGCATCCAGTTTGCGTTCACCGTAAGCTTCCACATCATCTTCCCGGCCTTCTCGATCGGCTTGGCGAGCTTCTTGTTCGTCCTTGAAGTGATGTGGCTGCGGACCGGCAATCGCGTCTATCTGAACCTGTTCAAATTCTGGATGAAAATCTTCGCCATCGCCTTCGGCATGGGCGTCGTGTCCGGCATTGTCATGTCCTACCAGTTCGGCACAAACTGGTCGGTATTCTCCGACAAGGCTGGGCCTGTGGTTGGACCGCTCATGGCCTATGAGGTTCTGACCGCTTTCTTCCTGGAGGCCGGCTTTCTGGGCGTCATGCTGTTCGGGATGAACCGTGTTTCGCGCAAGCTGCACCTGTTCGCCACCGGGATGGTGGCGCTGGGCACCTTGATTTCGGCGACATGGATCCTGTCGGTGAATTCGTGGATGCAGACGCCGGCGGGCTTCTCGATGAATGAAGTCGGCCAATTCGTGCCGGAGAACTGGCTCGAGATCGTCTTTAATCCCTCTTTCCCCTATCGTCTGTTGCACATGACGCTGGCGGCGTATCTGACGACCTCGTTCGTGGTCGGCGCAGTCGGGGCGTTCCACCTCCTGCAGAACCGCGCCAATAAAGAAGCGCGCAAAATGTTCTCCATGGCGCTTTGGATGGCCGCAATCGTGGCTCCACTGCAGATCGTCGCCGGCGATATTCACGGCATCAACACCCTGGAACACCAGCCTATCAAGGTGGCCGCCATGGAGGGTCACTGGGAACGCCAGACCGGTGCGCCGCTGATCTTGTTCGGGATTCCCGATCAGGAGGCTGAGGAGAATCATCTCGAGATCGGCATTCCCGGGCTTTCAGCGCTGATTTTGACCCACCACTGGGACGGTGAAACGCCGGGACTGAAAGACGTCCCAGCCAGCGAACGCCCCCCTGTGGCGATTGTTTTCTGGAGCTTCCGGATCATGGTGGCGATTGGGCTGATGATGGCCGCGGTCGGCGCGATCAGCTTGTACCTGCGCTATAAACGCTGCCTCTATGATGCACGATGGTTCCAGCGCGTAGCCATCGCCATGGGGCCGAGCGGCTTCGTCGCGGTGCTCGCCGGCTGGGTGACGACCGAAGTGGGCCGCCAGCCTTTCACAGTCTACGGGCTGCTCAGGACCGGGGAGTCCATCGCCCCTGTGGAAGCGCCTGCGGTGGCCGCCTCGCTTATCGCCTTCGTCATTGTGTACTTCGCCGTCTTCGGCGCCGGAACGCTCTATCTTCTAAGGTTGATGAAGCAAGGGCCGGCAAACGCCGATGATCAGGTCGGCAAGCCGATCCGCACTGCCGGGACTACGCCAGCGCCGGGCCTAAAGCCCAAGACCATCCCACCCCAATAGGAGGCTGCCATGATTGGATTACCTGAAATCTGGGCCGGCCTTCTGGCGCTGGCCATCTTCATTTACATCGTGCTCGATGGTTTTGATCTCGGTGTCGGGCTGGTTTTTCCATTGCTGAATTCCGACGATGACCGGGACGTGGCGATGAATACCGTCGCGCCGGTCTGGGACGGCAACGAAACCTGGCTGGTTCTGGGCGGGGGCGGCTTGTTCGCCGCATTCCCCCTGGCTTATGCCGTGGTCATGCCTGCGCTATATGCGCCGTTCATTGTCATGATCCTCGCCTTGGTGCTTCGCGGCGTGGCCTTTGAATATCGCTGGCGCGACAAGGCCCACCAACCCACATGGGACAAAGCGTTCTTTTTCGGCTCGCTTTTCGCCACTTTCGCCCAAGGCGTGGTCCTTGGCGCGTTCGTCCAAGGCATAGAAGTGGAAGGCCGGGCCTATGCCGGGGGATGGTTTGACTGGTTCACGCCGTTCTCCGTCGCCACCGGACTGGCTTTGACCGCCGGATATGCGCTTCTTGGCGCGACCTGGCTGGTGCTCAAGACCGAGGGCGGATTACGGGACCGTGCCTATGCGCTTGCGCGCGTGGCGGGAGTGTCCACGCTTGGCTTCATTGCTTTGGTGAGCATGTGGACGCCGTTTTTATCCCCGGATATCGCTGAGCGCTGGTTCACCTTCCCATGGCTGTTCTTTGTCCTGCCTGTGCCAACCTTGACGCTGTTGGCGGCTGCAGCGTTGGTGTGGGGTCTCTACACCAAGCGTGACTGGGCGCCGTTTCCCAGCACGATCGCGATTTTCGGGCTCTGCTTTGCCGGCCTGGGCATCGGCATTGCGCCCTATGTCGTCCCGCGGGCCATTACGATCCGAGACGCCGCGGCGCCGGATTCCAGCCTGATGTTTATGCTGGTGGGCGCACTCATCCTTCTGCCGCTGATTCTGGCCTATACCGCCTACGCATACTGGGTGTTCCGCGGTAAAATCGATCCCTCGGAGGGCTATCACTAGTGCTCAAAGATCCAACCAAAGATGCGTCTGATACCGGCAAGCGCAGAACAGGAGGACGGGAGCTGGGTTGGTTTGTCCTGCTTTGGGCCGGCGGTGTTGTCTCCGTCACCCTTGTGGGCGGTGTAATCAAGCTGTTTCTGGGGACTTAAACCATGCTGCGCAGTATACGCTTGGAGGGCGCGGGCCGGGTCAGCCGTCTAGTGGGCAATGGAAGCCTGGGCTGATGACGCTGCTTGGCTTTCTGATGCGCGCGACGGTCCTAGGCGTTGCTGCGACTGTGTTTCTCGACCTGTGGAATCTCACGCGGGCTGCCGTTTTCGACATTGCGCTGACCCGCTACGAATTCATTGGGCGCTGGCTGATGTACATGCTGGATGGCCGGTTCGTGCATGAGTCCATCCGCGCGGCTGAGCCACGCGCCGGAGAACTCATCGCTGGCTGGACCGGGCACTACGCCATCGGCGTGCTGTTCGCCATGATGCTGCTCGCGGGTTGGGGGCATAAATGGCTGCGCCAGCCCCGCCTTTTTCCAGTGATGCTTGTCGCCATGGTGACGTGCGCCATCCCGTTTTTTATCATGCAGCCGGCCATGGGTTCGGGCGTATTGGCCAGCTTGACGCCTGACCCGGCGGCGGCGCGCATGAAGGTTATCGTCTCTCATCTTGTTTTCGGCGTCGGGCTCTATTTCGCCGGCTGGCTCTGGCGCCTGTTGGCGCGCGCGAAGTAGACGCGCCCAAAGCTCACCGCGCTCGACACCGCTTACCTGTAACCGCGCTGCTCTGACCATATCAGGAAACCGTGATCGTCACACTCCGCCTTCTCGCCGCCGCGCTCATTGCGCAGCTGATGTTCATGACCCCGCCCTTGGGGAATGCCGCATCCAGCCATGGCGCAAATCTGGCGCTGGTTTGTGGGTCAACGGGTGCCAGCCCTGAAGCGCTTGCGGCGCTGGCCGAGCTGCTTGACGGAGTCGGGCATGAGCCCGCTCCCGCCCACAACGAGCAGGCAGATCACTGCCCGGCTTGTGCGCTCGCAAAGGCAATAGCCCTGCCGGACATCGCGGCGGCGAGGCCAATCCTCACTTCATTTCATATTGCCCAAAGCGCTGCGCGGATTGATCGCGTTTCACCGCGTCAGACCGTCGGCCCGCCGGTGGGCCTGCGCGCACCGCCCCTGATTGCCTGATCCCGATTAGAACACCGCCTGGCCTGGCCGGCGGACCAAGAGCGCGCCTTGCGCGCCGATCAGACACGCAGGAAAAATCTCATGACCTCCACACTCATGCTGAGCGCCGCCGCGCTGGCCCTTCAGGCAGGCGCCCCGGTGCCGGATGAAAACCAGGCTGCGCCCGCGCGCTCGGTCTTTATCGATGTAATTACCGTCAACGGCCGGTCCGTCGACACGCAGAGCGATACTGTTATTGCGCTCAACGCACCCCCGTCAGAGCCGGACGCCGCGGCGCTGCTGGCGCGCCTTCCCGGCGCCGCGCTGATCGATAACGGCGCCCTGTCTGGTCAGGTCCAGTATCGCGGTCTGTTCGGACCGCGCGTGGCTGTCGCCATTAATGGTCAGCGCTTCGCCTCAGGCGGGCCCAACTTGATGGACCCGCCTCTACACTACGCACCCGCGCCGCTGCTTGATCGGATCGAGCTGACCCGCGGCCCGGCGCCTGTCAGCATGGGTCCCAGCCTGAGCGCGCGGGCCAATGCCGTGCTTAAATCGATCCCCTACGCTGACGGCGCCGAAGGCCTGCAAGCTTCCGCTGATGTGACCGCCATTACCCGCTCGGTCGATGAAAGCCTTGCCGTTGGCGGCGTCGCCGGCATCGCGACCCAGCGCCAGCGCGTTGAAGTGCTTGCGTCCCATGAGACCGGAGGTGAGCTGGACACCCCGCTCGGCACGCTCGACAGCGCCCAGCATCAGCGCATCGTCCTTGGCGTCGGGTATGCGGCGCGTCTGAGTGACGCCATCGAGGTTGAGCTGGAATTGCGGCGCCAGGAAACCGGCCCGACCGGCAATCCGCCCTTCCCGATGGATATCCGCTATTTCGACACAAACACGACGCGCACCGGCCTGAGCTTTGATGACGGCGGCACCTGGCGGTTCGAGGCGAGCGTGAGCCATGCAAGGGTTGATCACGCCATGAATAATTTCAGCCTGCGGCCCGCCCCTGCCATGATGCGGCAACGCGAGACGTTCGCGTCGGCTGAAACCGTTTCCGTGGACGCCCGGCTTGAGCATGATCTGGCCGGCGGCGTGCTTGGCTTCGGTGCAGACCAGGAGATGAGCCGGCATGACGTGACGATCACCAATCCCACAAACGCCGCCTTCTTCGTCACGCCCGCTTCTAATATCGAGTTGAGCCGCACCGGCGCCTTCGTCGAATGGCAGGGTCCGCGCGCCGGTTTCGACATCTATGCAGGCGTGCGCATCGATGCCCATGACGCCGCCGCCGGGGCTCCGCGTCTTGGCCCCGCCCTTCCCATGGGCCCGCTTATGCTGGCGGCGGCCAACACCGCCGCTGATCGAAGCTGGAATGATGTGACCGCGGACGCCCTGTTGCGGATCAGCCGACCTGTGAGCGACCAGCTGAGCTGGCGCGCCGCTGTGTCACGCAAGTCGCGCGCGCCGGGCTATCTCGAGCGCTTTGCCTGGTTGCCGACACCGGCCAGCGGCGGGCTCGCGGACGGCAACACCTATGTGGGTGATCTTGAACTCGACGCCGAAATCGCCAACGCCCTGGAAGCGGGCTTCGATTATGCAGGGCCGCGCGCCTATTTTCGGCCCACCGTTCATATCAGCTGGATTGAGAATTACATCCAGGGCGCCCCCGCAGATCCGGCAACGCCGGGCGTCGTGGATACGCCGCTTGAACAGGTGTCGGCCATGAATGGCGACCCGACGCCGCTGCGCTTTTCCAACGTGGATGCAAGGCTCTACGGCTTTGACGCAGATTTTGGCGTCGCCCTGAGCGAATGCTGGCGAGTCGACGGCGTGTTTAGCCTGGCGCGTGGCGACCGGACCGATATCGAGGACGAGCTCTATCGTATCGCTCCGGCGCGCCTTCGTACCGCGGTGACCTATGATCGCTCGGCCTGGTCAGCGACGCTGGAAAGCGTCGCCGTGGCCGAGCAAACACGGGTCTCGGCGGCAAACTCCGAGGCGCAGACCCCCGGCTATGTGATCGTCAACGTCTTCGGCCGGCTGCAGCTCAATGATCAGCTCAGCGTGTCGGCGGGTGTGGAAAACCTGATGGATCAGCCCTGGCGCGACCATCTTGGTGGATATAATCGAAACGCAGGCCTTGGAATACCAGTCGGCGAACGCCTGCCCGGGCCGGGCGCCGGCGCCTGGGCGCGCCTGAACGCACGGTTCTAGACGGCCTGCGGGGCCGGGCGGCTGTTTGCAGTGCGCTCGGCTCCGGCGGCGACTTTCCGCGAGCAAATTTGAACAGGAGCACCCAAATGGACCTTGGTTTCCTGGACTCTGCAAAGCGTTCTGTGACGTCCAACAGCAGCTGAGCCTGTGCTCTCAGACGCACGCGAACGTGTTTCTGAAATCACAACGCGCAGCCTCAATCGGCCAGCAGTTGACGCCACTCTGCGAGCGCCGAGTTTCGGAGATCTTTGAAGCGGGTGCGGCGTTCGAGGGATTGGTCGTGGTTGAAGTGGTTGTGGACGGAGGCGTGGGCGGCGACGAATTTGTGCGGGCTACACATATGCCGAAAGCGGGCCGTTGCGCGCTCCCGTCTTCGCAATGGCAGGTGGCAGTTTTCGGTTCGATTATTGAGATGGCGGCCGGCCTCCTGCCTGTGGTCATTGCCGATTTCACGCATGGCGGCGGCGTAAGAAAGCAGCCGGTCAGTGATGACCTCCTGCGGGCGTCCAGAGCGCTTCATCTCCTTCTTCAGGAAGGTGAGAACGGCCTGTTTATCGCGAGTGCTGGTGGCATAGAACTCAAGGACTTCGACCTCTTGGTCGACGGCGCGCCGTAGGGAGTGGGTTTCGCCGTTAATCTTCACGACTTCGCGGCCGGTCCCGCAGGGAGATATTGATCCGGGGGATCAATATCAGGCGGAGAAGACCCCGGCAGGGGCCTCATCCAGATGCCAGCGCCACCGCGCTACCTGGCGAAGCCGCTGGGATCGGCGTCTGCGGATCTCGCGGGCCATCAGCGGCCCGACCGGTTCCACCAGAACCGCACCGTTTCGTGCCTCAAATCGATGCCTCGCTCATCGAGCAGATCCTCGACATTGCGTAGCGACAGCGGGAAGCGGACATACATCAACACGGCCAGGCGGATGATCTCGGGCGATGTCTTGAAGTAGCGGAAGGGATTGGTCATCGGTCAACGCTACGGAGCCGGGCAGGGCGGCTCCAGCGGTTTTCCTCTGACAAGACCCGCGCCATGGCTCTCTCGCCTTCGGAACGGAAGGTTAGAGGTTTCGGCTCGATTGGTTTCATGCCGCTCATCTGGATGCGGTTCCACCAAGAGCCCGGTCAGGTGGCCAGCAGGTTCTCCTTGCGGCACCAGTCCAGCGTCCGGTTCAGGGCGCGGTCCAGCCGGTCGAAGAGTTCGCTCAATTCGGCTTCGGTGATCACCAGAGGCGGGCACAGTGCGATGCTGTCGCCGATATTGCGCACGATCAGCCCTTCATCCAGGGCGAACTCAAAGCATTTCAGGCCAACCGGACCGACCTTGTCGAACCGGCTCTTGTCGGCCTTGTTCTTCACCAGTTCAGCCGCGCCGATCATCCCCACGGCGCGCACCTCGCCCACAAGCGGATGATCTTTCAGGCGCGCGAACCGGCCTTCGAAAATCGGGCTCATGGCGGCGACATGATCGGCGACGCCCCAAGTCTCCATGAGTTCGAGATTCTTGAGCGAAACGGCGGCGGCGACCGGATGACCGCTATAGGTATAGCCATGGCCGAACGCATTGTTGGTGTGGCTGCGCGCGATCATCGGCTCGTACATTTCACCGGAGATAATGGTCGCCGAAATCGGCAGGTAGGCCGAGGACAGGGCCTTGGCGAGGGTCATCGTCGCCGGCTTCATGTCAAAGGTCTGGACGCCGAAGGGATTGTTGGTTCTGTGAAACCCGCAAACGACTTCATCGTCGATCAGCATGATGTCATGGCGGTCCAGCACCGCTTGGATCGCCGGAAAATAACCCTCAGGCGGAAGGATCACGCCGCCTGCCCCGATCAGCGGTTCGGCGATGAAGCCGGCGATGGTGTGCGCCCCTTCGCGGTCGATCAGATCCTCCAGATCCTTCACCAGCCGGGCGGTGAACGCGGCCTCGTCCTCGCCTGGACGGCCCTCCCGGTAGAAGTGCGGCTTGGTCGTGTGCAGGAAGCGATCAATCGGCAGATCGAAGTCGGCGTGATTGACCGCCAGGCCGGTCATGCTGGCGCTGGCAATGGTGACCCCGTGATACCCGCCGGTGCGCGCGATGATCTTCTTCTTCTCGGGCCTCCCGATGGCGTTGTTGTAATACCAGATCATCTTGACCTGGGTGTCGTTGGCGTCGCTGCCGGAATTGCCGAAGAAGACCCGGGCATCGTCGATGGGAACCAGGGATTTCAGCTTCGCGGCGAGCTCGATGCCGGGCTCGTGGGAGCGGCTTGCGAACATGTGAGCGTAGCTCAGCTTCGCCATCTGTGCGCGCGCGGCCTCCACCAGTTCCTCGACGCCGTAGCCCAGCGCCGTGCACCACAGGCCTGCCATGCCTTCGATATACTGTTTGCCTGAGACATCGGTGATGTAAACGCCCTTGGCGGAGTCCATGATCAGCGGACCCTTGGCACGGTGGGAGACAAAATTCGTCGCCGGATGCATCAAGGCATCAAGGTCGCGCTCGCGAAGCAGGTCGGCAGTCGTCATGGCGTCACTCCCTGGCTGGCGCGTCAGGCGCCCAGCCCTCCCATCAGCATGTATTTGATATCCACATAGTCATCCAGACCGTGGCGCGAACCTTCGCGCCCATAGCCCGATTGCTTGACCCCGCCAAACGGCGCTGCGGCCGAGGACAGGATGCCCTCATTGATGCCGACCATCCCGTATTCCAGACTCTCCCCGACCCGAAACGCCCGGCCCAGATCACGGGTATAGACAAAAGCGGCGAGCCCGTAGGGCGTGTCATTGGCCAGCTGGATCGCTTCGTCCTCGGCGTCGAATGCAATGAGCGGCGCCACCGGGCCGAAAATCTCTTCGCGCGCCACCGCCATATCCGCCGTGACGTTCTCCAGAACTGTGGGGGCGTAAAACAGATCACCCGCCGCATGGCGCTGGCCGCCAGTCCGCAGGCTTGCGCCGGCGGCCAGCGCGTCAGCCACCAGCCGCTCGACCTTCTCAAGCGCCGCGGTGTTGATCAGCGGGCCAATATCGGCGCCGTCCAGCGTCCCCGGACCGACTTTCAGAGCGTCAACCCGTGCGGCCAGGCGATCGGCAAATTCGTCAAGGATCGAACGCTCGATCAGCATCCGGTTGGCGCACACGCAGGTCTGTCCGGCATTGCGGAATTTCGAGGCGAGCGCGCCCTCGATGGCGGCGTCCAGATCAGCATCGGCGAACACCACGAAGGGCGCATTGCCGCCCAATTCCATGGAGGCGCGCTTCACGGTCGTCGCCGATTGCTGAAGCAGAGTTTTGCCGACATCGGTCGAGCCGGTAAAGCTGATCTTGCGCACCCGCGGATGGCTCGTGAGCACCGCGCCCACCGCCGCGGGTTGCGCCGTCGTCACTACGTTGAACACACCCGGCGGCAGGCCGGCCTCGTGGCCCAGGGCTGCGGCGGCCAGGGCCGACAGGGGCGTATCCTCGGCGGGCTTGGCGACCAAGGTGCAGCCCGCGCCAAGCGCCGCGGCAGCCTTGCGCATCAACATCGCATTGGGAAAATTCCACGGCGTGATTGCGGCGCAGACCCCGACCGGCTGCTTGATCACCAGGATCCGGTTTGATGGCGAGCCCGACGGAATCACCTCCCCGTAGAGGCGCTTGGCCTCCTCGGCGAACCATTCCAGATAGGACGCGCCATACAGGATCTCTCCGCGCGCTTCGGCCAGCGGTTTGCCGTTCTCATCGGTCAGAAGGGCCGCAAGTGCATCGGCGTGCTCGACCATCAGGTCGCGCCAGCGCCGCAAGAGCGCGCTTCGCTCGGCGGCCGGTCTCGCCGCCCAGCCGGCCTGCGCCGCGTCCGCCGCCGCGATGGCGGCACGGGTTTCCGCTTCGCCGCAGTCAGCGACATGGCCGATGATGGCGCCGTTCGCCGGATTGCACACCGCAAAGCGTGCGCCACCAAGGGCCGGCGTCCAGCCTCCGTCGATGAAGGCGTCCTGCAGGGTGTGGAAGTCAGACGGCACGCTGGGATCTCCGCGCTGGGACGGCGCCAGTATGAGGCTGTCTGGCTGATTAAATAGAGCCAGTTTGACGGCTTCGGTCGCTCCAGTTCAGGGCGCAGCGGCAGCGCTGCGGCGCCGATCAAGCGCCCGCGCAGGGATGACCATCACGGCGGCGCTAAGCGCCAGCATGATCAACGCCCCATTGATCAGCGCCCCGAACCCCATCCCGGCGCCGAGCATCCAGCCCGCTGCGAGCGGGCCGGTGGCCAGGCCGATCTTGGATATGAAGCCGCCGAACGCTGAGGCGCGGCCCGCCTTGTCGAACTCCGCACTCATGCCCAGCAGATAGGCGATGACAAAGCCCCAGGTGATGCCGGTGCCGCAATTGGCGACCATGTAGGCGACTGGACTGCCGCTGTAGTGGAAGATCGCAGTGCCCCCCAGCGTCAGCGCCATGGCTGCGATGAACAGCGGCGCGCGCCCGAAGCGCAAGCCGAGCACCATGACAAGGAAGGGGCCGAGCAGCGCGACCCAGGTCGCAAGGCCCAGCGCTGTGGAGACGTAGGCGCGGTCCAGCCCGTAATCGAGTCCAAGCCGGATGATGTAGGCCAGCAGGCCCATATTCGCGGCCTGGAACAAGAAGATCGCCAGCAGGGTCAACGCCAGGGGCGTCCATTGCACCTTGCCGTCTTCCGCGCCGGCCACCTTGCGCACGGCCCGGTCAGCCGGATAGCGATCGAGGAAGGGCGTCATGATCAGGGTGACGAGTGAAAACAGCGCCAGCGCAATGAACAGCGCCTGGGTGCCGAACTGCGGTGCCAGCGGGGGCAGCACCATGACGCCAAGCCCGCCCAGCCCGAATTGAACGAACAGCAGCATGCCAAACGCGCGGTCCGGATTGGCGGTCCGCGCGATAACCGCGAAGGCGAGGCCGGTCAGCACTCCGCCAAAGAAGCCGTGTACGGCGCGCATGGGCAGCAGGACCTCAGCGGAGGAAATCGGGATCGATCCCAGATCCATGGCGATCAGCACGATCAGGCATACCACGGCGACTGGCCGCCATGGCGCCCGCTTGACGATGAAGACTGAAGCCAGCGCCCCCACAGAGGCGCCATAGATGTTCACTGATCCGATGAAGCCGGCCTGGCTGTCGGTCAGGCCCAGCCCGGAGACCAGCCCGTCCACGATGGCGGCCATGATGTTGACGTAGAACAATCCGGCTGTGGCCAGAAAAGCCAGCAGTGCGGCGGCGGCCAGGCCATCCGGCGCAGCGGTCGGAAGGCCGCGCGCCGGCGCAGCCTGAGGTGTCGGATCGCTCATGGGGATGTTCCTGTACAAAAGGGCGTGATGGCGTTGCTGGCCAAGGCGGCGCGCGCCCAGCGGAACTGGTAGCCGTCGCTGACATAGTAATAGGCCGTGCCGTTCGGGATCAGCACGCCGGCGATGCCGCCGAAGCCGGACATGAAGGGCGTCGGCGTCGCCGCGGTACAGCCGCCATAGGCCTGGATATCCCAGGACCAGACGCCGTCATTATAGGCAAACGGCGCTTGCGGCGCGGGCAGGCCGGGGTCTGCAGGGTCTTGTTGCAGCGCCGCCGCGAGCCATTGCGGGTTGAGCAGCTGTTGCCCGTTCACTGCGCCGCTATCGGCGCCCAGGAACTGGAGCAGGCGCGCCAGGTCCCCGCGCTGCATGATGAGACCCCATCCCACGAAGGGCTGGGCGCGCGCATCGGCCGTGCGCCGGGTCTCATTCAGCGTCGCCGACAGGCCCAGGGGCCGCCAGAGCGGTTCCACCAGAAGATCGTGATAGATGTCGGCCTGTGCACCTTGCCGGGCTTCAAGAAAGCCCTGCATGGCGGCGCCGAGAAGATAGGTGTCAGTGGTGTGATAGACCCAGGTCCGCCCCGGCGCCTCGCGAACCGGATAGCGTGAGCACGCCAGCGCAGCCTTCTCGGCATGGGAGCCGACCAGGAAGAAGTCATCGGCTACCGCCGCGTTCTCATCGGCTTCATTGGCCGTGCTTTCATAGCGCCCGGTGGTCATGTCCAGCGCGTGCTCGAAGGTAATGCCGGCCCAGCCGCCCTCGGCCGCGCACTCGGGCACATAGTCGGCGATCAAGGCGCTGCGCGCGCCGGGATAGCGCATATCCAGCTGCATCAGCCCCAAACCCCCGAACAGGGTTTTCGCCAGCGAATAAGAGGGCAGGACCAGCGCATCGCAATAAGGGTAGGCGCCAAAGCGGGTTTCGCATCCGCCCACATAGTGCACGCCATCCGCGATCAACCCGAAGGCGGTCATGGCGCCGGGATCGACATCCTGGGCGGAGCCGAAGGCGGACACGTCCACACCCGGATAGACGGCGGCGAGCTCGGAGACCGCACGCACCGGCAAGCGCGACTCAAGCTCGGCCTGGTCACGGGCGCGAACAGCCTCGCGCGCCGCGCTGGCTCCCGGCGCATAGGCCACCTGCGCCATGCCCCAGGCGTCGAACTGGAAATAGGCGCAGGTCTCCGAACCGATCTGCCAGGCTGCACGGGACGTCGAGCCGTCCGGCTTGAACAGGAAGGTAACGAGTCCGTTGTGGACGCAGTTTGCGTTTTTCTCCACCAGGGCGAAGGGCAAGGCGGCGCGGCTCCACTCGCCGTCGCCCGGCTCGCTCCAGATCCGTCCCGGCGTCAGCACCACATCCCAGAACGGGTGGCTGGATGTGACAAGGCCGCGTTGCGCCGGCAGCAGGCGCCCGTCGCGGGTCGTTAGTTCGGTCTCGATCACAGGCGGCACGCCGATGCGTGTGTCTGGAAGGCCCTCGAACTCGAACCGGTCGCGAAGGACGCGGATGGTGGATTGATTGCCTGGGTCGATCCGCAGCTGGCCCTCGAAGCCTGCTGCGGGCTCTCCTGCCTGCACCGATGGCGCATACCGTCCGGCGTCGACGGGAAAAGCCAGGGCGTCTTCCCCGGTCAGAAAGGCGGCGTCGAACTCGAACGCGGCGCCGGCTGCCGCGTCGGCGATCCAGCGCCCGGTGACCTCAACATCATCGAGCCAGCACTGATCATTGTCGGCGCTGGCGTCGGCTCTGGCGCGAAGGATCACCCGTGCGGCGTCGCCCAGGGAGGCGTCCGCCAGCGAGCCCCGGTGCAGCGTCACACTGTCGTCCTGGCCATCAGTGACGCGAAGGACTTCAAGCCAGCTCGCGCCATCGTCGGCGGAGACTTCAAAGATGCAAGACTCCTCGCGCTCCAGGTCGACGGCGGCGAAGGCCGCACTGGCGCGCACCTGGTCATAGCCCGCGGTTGTGATAGCGGCGAAGACCGCCGCTCGCTCACTCAGGCGCAGGGCGGCATTGCCGGCGTAGACGGTCACACGCACATCGCCGTCACCGCCCGCGCCCCAACCCTTTGCGTCGCCGTCCTGGAAATCATCGCTGAAGATAGGCTCGGCCTGTGCGGCGCAAGCCAGTAGCAATCCGCTCGCCAGGGCGGCGCCGAAAGATTTCATCATTGGGTCACTCCAAGTCTTTCAAGCGTCTCGGTGAGGGGCGCCAGCCGGTGCTCCAGCGCCCGCCACTGATCGCGCGAACCGGTATGGATCGGCTCACGCACCTGTGCGGCGCTGGCCGTCGCGGTCGGGGCGGGGTTTTCATGGAAGGCCAGGCATTCCGGTTCCCAGTCCAGCCCCAGATGGTCCAGCATCCGGCGCACCTCTGGCTCGGGCGAATCCACCAATTTCTCATAATCCACATCAAGGATCTGAGCGGCAATCAATCCCCGCCAATGATCCATGAGGCGGCGGTGGGCTGCGATGTAGCGCGCCGTCTCCTCAAGCTCGTAGGAAAACGGATAGCCCATTCGAAACAGCATCTTGAACATGGCGTAGCCGCTCGCCGCCGGATGACGACGAAGATGAATGATACGCGCGCCGGGCAAGGCGCCGGCGATCAGCCCGGCATAGAGAAAATTCGCCGGCGTCTTGTCGATCAGCATCGACGCATCCACACCGTAGCCGCGTGCCGCGCCCTGGTAGTGCGCGCCCAGCCGGGCCATGTCAGCGCTTGCAGACTGACTGATCAGCGCGGCCTTGCCGGCGGACGGGCCAGCTGCATGCATGACAGCGAACGCCAGGTCATTGATTTCGCCCAAGCTTGCGATTTTTGAATGACTGGACAACATGCGCTCCACCAGCGTGGTGCCCGAGCGCGGCAAACCCATGACGAACACGGTTTCGCGCGCCGGGGCGGCCTTGGCGACACGAGACAGCCACTCAGCGTTGAAAGTCGCAATGATGGCGTCAACAGCGGCTTCGTCGTCTTCCACCCGATAGCTCAGGCGCGCACGGCGCGCCTTGGCTCCGGCGAGGAGATGGTCGAACGCGGCGTCCATTTGCCCGGTATCTTCAAGAAGTTTCGCCATTGCAAAGTGGAGCGGGACCGAAGCCGGCGACCCGTCCGCTTCCCGGGCCAGGCGGCGGCGCGTCTGATCCAGGGCGGCCTCGCCGGGGCGCGCGCGGCGCAGCACCGCGCGTTGATAATGGGGATCGGGGTCTTCGCAACCGCTCGCGATTAGCCCGTCATAAAGGGCTTCGGCTTCGTCCATGCGGCCAAGAGCAGTCAGCGCCCCCGCCGCGAGGGCGCGCCCATTGTGCGCGCCGCCAGCAAGCGCCTGCAGCTGGGTCGCAGCGCGCAAAGCGTCCTGGAACTGGCCCAGCTCGGCGTATTTGGAGCTCAGCAAGGCCCAGGGCGATGGCGATGGTGGAAGGCCGGCTTCAAGGCCCTTCAGCCGGGCCCGCGCGCCGGCGACATTCCCGGTCATGCGTTCGGCGTCGGCCAGAAGAAAGCCCATGTCAGCGCGCCCAGGTGCGCGCGCCGCTCCCTCTTTGGCCAAGGCATGCATGCGGTCCAGGTCGCCTGCGATCTGGGCGGCCTGGGCACCGAATATCCATCCCGAAATACGCCCGGGACAGGTGTTCCGAAGCGTCTCCGCCTGCGCCGCCGCCGGCGCGGCGTCGCGCCGGGCCAGCGACGCCTGCGCCGCGCGCTCCAGACTCTCTGGATCGCTTGGCCGTGCGGGGGAGGCAGGTGCGAACGCCATGGAATGCGGTGAGGGCGGATCTGTCATGATCCGCCCGCGCGCCGCCTAGAAATTCACATTCAGCGCCAGGCCGATCGTGCGCGGCAAGGCGATGAAGGTGCGGCTATTACTGCCGAAGTACTGGTCGGCCGGAGCAGGTCCGAACGCATCGGGGGTGAAGGCACCGGTGACTCCTTCTTCGTTGAAGACATTCTTCATGAAGAAGGAGGCGGACCAGCGTCCGGAGTCCAGCGTCGCGGTCAGATCCCAGATCGAGAATCCGCCGAACTCGGCAGATTGCAGCACCCCCGGATCCAGAACGTTCTGGGTTTCGCTCTGATAGAAGCCATCAATGCGGCCAATGAAGGTGAAACGCTCAGTAATCGGCTTGGTGTAGTCGAGCGCAACATTGAGCATGTGCTCGGGAATACCCGGCAGCGGCGCCCCGTCCTGGGCGACCAGAACCGGGGTTCCGACCCCGACATCGCCCGGCTCGAAAAGGTCCGCGGTCAGTTCCGCTTTGACGTAAGCATAGCCGAACGCATAGCCGATCTCATCGGTGACACGACCGGATAGCTGAAACTCGAGACCGGAGGTCGCGGCCTCATCGCCATTGACCACAGCGAAGAACGAACCCTCGGGGGCCGAGGTGTTGAACTGCGGGTCTTTCCAGTCGATCAGGAAGGCGCTGACATCGTAGCGGATGCCGTTCCATGTGCCTTTCACCCCGGCCTCATAGTTGACCACCGAATCGGACTGGTAGGTCGTCCAGGCCGGGTCGTTTGCGAAGCGGCCGATGACCGGCACGCCATTATTACCGCCGCGGCGGTAGCCCTCGGACACCGTCGCGAAGAACAGGTCGTCATCGCCGAACTCATAGGCGCCGTTCAGCTTGAACAGGACATCGTCCTCGGAGCTTTCAAACGGCGTCGTGACAGAACCGGCGAAGCCGTCATAAGCGCCGACGCGCACGAAGGTGTTCACATCGGAGCTGTTATCAAACCAGCGCAGGCCGCCGGTCAGGCTCAGACGCTCGCTCACATTCCAAGTCAATTCGCCGAACACGGCGAAGTCTTCGAAATCCTCAGCACGCTGATAGGTGAACACATTGTCGGTGGAGACGAAGTCAAAGGGTGGGAAGAGATTATCGGCGTACAGTTCGAACCCGACGAGATCGCTGAGCTGGCTCGCGCTGCGAGTCTGGCTTTGGTAGAACGCGCCGACCACATAGTCGAACCGGCGCTCCCCGTTGGAGACCAGGCGGAACTCCTGGACGAAGGATTCATCGGAGAAGGTCCGCTCCGCGGTGTAGAGCGGGCGCGGATAGGAGTAATAGAACCCTGGGAAATTGTTGGCGTAGAAGCCGGTATTGTCGCTCTCGCTGGAGCCTTCATTCTCGTAGACCGAGGTCGCCGAGGTAAGGGTCGCAAAACCCAGGTCGATATTGGCCTCAAGCGACGCCAGATAAAAGTCGCGCTCGGACGGCTCCGCGATGACGGCGCCGTTCTCATACTCGCCGAACTCGCCTCCAAACCCGTTCAAACCGGACGACGGCTGACGGCGCCCGCCGACGTCGTCGCTCTGATTGAAGTAGTTCACCGTCACATCAATCCGGTCGGTCGGCTCAAACAGGGCGCTGACGCGGATATAGGTGCTCTCAAACGTGTCGGCGTCTTCTTCGACGCGGTACTCCGTCGCGGTCGGGCCGAAGGTGAACAGCCCGCCCGGCGCCACGGGCGCGCCGTTGGCGTCCAGGACGTAGAGATTGGTGTAGTCGGTTAGCCCCGGATAGTCCTGTTCGTAAAGATTTATCCGGATCGCCGCGCGCTCGCCCAGCGGGATGTTGGCGATTGCGCGAAACGCCAGACCGATACCGTCAGAGCCGTCGACGCTGGACCCGGTGAGCCCGGCGCTTCCTTCGAACTCGCCCAGCTGGGGCGCGCGGGTGAGGTATTTCACAGTTCCGCCCAGCGCACCGGACCCGTACAGGGTCGCCTGCGGGCCGCGCAGCACTTCAACTCGCTCCAGATCAATCAGGGCAAGGTTGGCGTAAACCGGCGTTTCGTTGACATAGGTGGACACCGTGGCCACCGACGGCACGGCGAAGTCGCCAAGGGCCGAGCTGTCGACATTGAGGCCGCGAATACGAATGGAGTTGAACTGCGCGCCATTGCGCGGTCCCTGGTCAATCAGGCTCACGCCTGGAATGGAGCGCAGCAATTCGGCGGCGTCCAGGGTGATCGAGCCCGCGATATCTTCGCCTGAGACCGCCGAGATATTGTACGGCACATCCAGAATGTTTTCCGCCCGGCGGGTGGAAGTGACGACGATCACGTCCCGCTCCTGCTCTGACTCAGCGGCGGCGTCCTGGGCCAGCGCCGGGCCCGAAGACAGGGCGGTGCCAGCAAGCAATGCGGCAGCAAGACCGCCGCGTCGTGTTGTTTTTCCCCATGCAGCCATGGCTTTAATCTCCCCTGTGAATCGACCTGTGGTCGCCTGTTGAGGCGTGGACAGCTAGTCCACCACGCGAAAACGCTTTCCATTTGTCGGCTTTGCCCCGGCATCGCCGGCGCCGGATCGCGACGGGACTTCCAGGGGGCCAAGCTCGCTCAAAGCCTGGCGGCGCGGCTCGGGATCGCCATGGAACGGATAGGCCGCCGGCATGTCGCGGAAGCTTTTCAGCGTCTGGCCAAGCCCGTGCCAGCCGCGTGACCGCGTCCGGCGCACCTGTTCAAAATCAAGCTCGAGCGCCACAACTTCCGGGCCGGCGCCGCATTCGTGGATAAGGTCTCCGCCCGGCCCGTAAAACACCGAGCGGCCATACCCCTGTTCACCGCCGACATTCACATCAACCATGATGGCCTGATTGATCGCGGCGTTGGCCCGCGCGATCGACAGCTCCACATCGCGATCAATCGTGTTGGTCATGGTCGGTGCCAGGATGACTTCAGCGCCCATGGCGGCGAGCGTTCGCGTGACTTCCGGGAACCAGATGTCGTAGCAGATCATGACGCCGAAGCGGCCGGCGCCCGGCACGTCGAACGTAACGGGGCGCTCACCGGGGGTGACCCCCGCCTCGTAGGGCAGGAAGGGAAACATTTTGTCGTAGCGCGCCACGACCACGCCGTCCGGACCGATCACCGGGGTCGAGTTGTATATCTTGTCGCCGCGCTTCACGTAGAGCGAGCCGGGGATCAGCCAGATATTTAGATGGCGCGCCAGGTCGCAGAGCCGGGTTTCGGTGTCGCCGCCTTCAGTTTCGCAGAAGTCGAGGCTGGGGCCATGGATGGCCAGCTCGCCAATGACGACCATGGACACCCAAGGAAAGCGCTTGGCCGCCGAGGCGATTTCTTTTTCAACACGCTCCAGATTCCCGGATTTGGATCCGGCGATCTGGATTGCCGCCATGCCAAGCGTCGCCATTTGCTCACTCCCGAGACCGACGCGCGATAAATGCCGGCGATTGTCACGATGACAGGGGTGTGACGGCGGGCTTAGCGCCAGATGGGAGGTTTATTTGGCGCCAAATACGGCCAGGACATCAGGCGCGATCAGGACCGCCCCGTCCACCCGTTCGCCTTTATCGTTGAGCCAGGACAGGCGGTCGCCCTCCAGCGCAACGCCGAACCCGGCCGTCTCGCCGTAGGCCCAGCTATTCCACTTGCGATGCCAGGTATCGCCCTCAATCCACCACCGGCC
>Ga0307934_1000143_pt1 | contig 59209 bp, 68 predicted proteins | sample OrgLakmetageno90_FD_201838 | JGI IMG/M metagenome (GOLD analysis project Ga0307934, IMG submission 201838) | Saline water microbial communities from Organic Lake, Antarctica - #90 | ecosystem: Environmental > Aquatic > Non-marine Saline and Alkaline > Saline | place: Antarctica: Organic Lake...
GCTCATATGAATTCCCGGGCGATGATATTCCAATTATTAAAGGTTCAGCACTTGCTGGTCTTGAAGGCCGCGATCCCGAGATTGGTGAAAACCCGATCCGTGAGTTGATGGCAGCCGTGGATGAGTTTATCCCGCTTCCCGAGCGTCCGATTGATCGTCCTTTCTTGATGCCGATTGAAGATGTGTTCTCAATTTCAGGTCGTGGTACAGTTTGTACAGGCCGTATTGAGCAAGGCATTGTCAATGTGGGTGATGAGATCGAGATTGTCGGTATTCGTGACACACAAAAAACAATTATCACAGGCGTTGAAATGTTCCGTAAGCTTTTGGATCGTGGCGAAGCTGGCGATAATGTGGGCGCTCTTTTGCGCGGTACAAAGCGTGAAGATGTTGAGCGTGGTCAGGTTCTTTGTAAGCCCGGCTCGATCACACCGCACACAAAGTTTGAAGCTGAAGCTTATATCTTGAGCAAAGATGAAGGCGGCCGTCATACACCGTTCTTCACCAACTATCGCCCGCAGTTTTACTTCCGTACAACGGATGTAACGGGCGAAGTGATGTTGCCGGAAGGCGTTGAAATGGTTATGCCTGGTGATAACATCAAGATGACAGTTCAGCTTATCAACCCAATCGCGATGACCGAAGGCCTACGCTTTGCGATCCGCGAAGGTGGCCGCACAGTGGGCGCCGGTGTTGTTGCCAAAATTATTGAATAAGATTATTGAGTCATTACAAAAGAAGAAGAGATAAGGTTTAAAACAATGGACACACAAAGCATTCGCATCCGCTTAAAAGCGTTTGATCACCGTATTTTGGATCAATCCACGGCGGAGATTGTCAACACGGCAAAAAGAACCGGTGCGAGCGTACGTGGCCCTGTGCCATTGCCGACCCGTATCGAAAAATTCTGTGTTATTCGTTCACCACACGTGAATAAAAATTCACAAGAGCAATTTGAAATGCGCACGCACAAAAGATTGCTTGATGTTGTTGAGCCAACACCACAAACAATTGATGCGCTGATGAAGCTGGACTTGCCGGCTGGCGTTGATGTTGAGATTAAAATTATGGATCAGGCCGCTGCGGCGTAAGCCAATTATGGACTGATCCCTACGTTGCCTCGCAATGGTGCGGGCCAACCTCTGGTAAAGGAAGAAAAAATGAGAACTGGTGTTATTGCAAAAAAAGAAGGCATGACCCGCATTTTTGATGCGGATGGTAGACATGTGCCTGTAACAGTCCTACGGCTTGATAATTGTCAGGTTGTTGCTGTGCGCAGCATGGAAACAGACGGCTATGTTGCTGTTCAGCTTGGCGCAGGAAAAGCCAAAGTGAAGCGGACATCCAAAGCGATGCGCGGCCACTTTGCCAAATCAAAAGTTGAGCCGAAGAAGAAAATGGCTGAATTCCGCGTTGATGCAGACAAAATCTTGAATATTGGTGATGAGATTGGTGCAAACCATTTTGTTGAAGGCCAGTTCGTTGATGTTGTCGGCACAACAAAGGGTAAAGGTTTTGCCGGTGCCATGAAGCGTCACAATTTTGGCGGCATGCGCGCTTCGCACGGCGTTTCCGTTTCTCACCGTGCGCACGGCTCAACGGGTCAGTGTCAAGACCCAGGCAAGGTTTTCAAAGGTAAGAAAATGGCTGGTCACATGGGTGATGAGACACAGACAACACAAAATTTAAAAGTGGTTGCTATTGATGAGGAGCATAACATTGTTCTTGTTAAAGGCGCTGTTCCCGGCTCAATTTCAGGCTGGGTCTTGATTCAAGATTCAATCAAAAAAGCATTGCCCGCGGATCTGCCGCTTCCGGCCGGTTTGAGAGCACAGCAATCTCCTGCAGCAGAGCAGAGCGATGAGGCGGCAAAAGCAGACGCCCCTTCAAAAGACACTGCCGCTGCAGATGAAAGCGCCGCTGAAGTTAAAACAGATGATACTGCCAGCGCAGCCCCATCTGGTGAAGAAAAGAAGGATGCGTAAATTATGAAACTCGCAGTAAAAAATCTTGAAAATAAAGCCGCCGGCGATATCACGCTTGATGACAGCATCTTTGGTGTTGAAGTTAGAGCTGACATTTTGCATCGCATGGTGAATTATCAATTGGCAAAACGCCGCAGCGGTAACCACAAAGTGAAAACACGTGGTGAAGTTGCCGGTCGCGGTCAAAAGCCTTGGGCGCAAAAAGGCACAGGCCGCGCGCGTGCGGGTGACCTCAAGCGTACACAAGACCGTGGTGGTGGTATCTCTTTTGGTCCCGTTGTACGTAGTCACGCGATTGCGATGCCAAAGAAACAGCGCCAGCTTGCTTTAAAGATGGCTTTGTCATCAAAAGTCAGCGAAGGTAAGTTGATTATTTTGGACAACGCTTCCGTCAAAACACATAAAACAAAGCCAATGGCTGATTCATTTGTGAAAATGGGTCTTTCATCAGCCTTGATTATTGGCGGCGAAGAGATTGAAGCGAATTTTGCCCGCGCCACAGCGAACATTAAATTAATTGATGTTTTGCCAACGGACGGCATTAACGTGTATGACATTTTACGTCGTGATGTTCTGGTTCTTACAAAAGATGCCGTGAACAATCTGACAGAGAAATTGAAAGGATAAGACCATGGCTGCTAAAGCAAAGAAAAAAGAAGTGCAGGAATGGATGTACGATGTTATTCGTAATCCGCTCGTCACTGAAAAGTCAGCCACCGGCTCACAATTCAGTCAGGTGACGTTCCGTGTGCCAAAAGAAGCCACGAAACCACATATTAAATTAGCCGTTGAAACATTGTTTGACGTGAAGGTAAAAGGTGTGAACACCATGATTTCCAAAGGGAAAACAAAGCGTTTTAAAGGGCGCTTGGGTGTTCGTAGCGATATGAAAAAAGCAATCGTGACGTTGGAAGACGGTCAGATGATTGATTTTTCAACCGGCCTTTAAGATAAAAGTTTAAGAAGGAAGACATAAGTCATGGCACTGAAAAAATTTAATGCAAGAACGCCCGGTACGCGCCAGCTGGTCATTACTGACCGCAGCGGTCTCTGGAAAGGCAAGCCCGAGAAAAGCTTGACCGAAGGTTTGACAAAATCTGGCGGCCGTAACAACCATGGTCGCATGACATCACGTCATATCGGCGGTGGTCACAAGCGTCGCTACCGTATTATTGACTGGAAGCGTACAAAGTTTGATATGAGCGCGACTGTTGAGCGGATTGAATATGATCCCAATCGTACGGCCTTTATTGCGCTGATTAAATATGAAGATGGTGAGCTGAACTATATCATTGCGCCGCAGCGCTTGCAGGTTGGCGACAAAGTCATCGCCGGTAACAAAACAGACGTGAAACCCGGCAATGCGATGCCGCTTAAGAACATGCCTGTCGGTACAATCATCCATAATATTGAGATGAAAATCGGTAAAGGCGCGCAGATTTGCCGCAGTGCCGGAACATATGCCCAGCTTGTTGGTCGTGACCAAGGCTACGCGCAGGTGAAATTGCCGTCTGGTGAACTTCGTTTGGTTCGTCAAGAATGTATGGCGACAGTCGGTGCGGTTTCAAACCCCGATAACATGAACACGAACAAAGGCAAGGCGGGACGTTCGCGCTGGCTTGGTCGTCGTCCCCATGTTCGCGGCGTTGTGATGAACCCGGTCGATCACCCGCATGGTGGTGGTGAAGGTAAAACCTCCGGTGGCCGTCACCCAGTGACGCCATGGGGCAAGCCGACCAAAGGATATAAAACACGCAGTAACAAAACGACCGACAAATATATTGTTCGTCGTCGTAAGAAGAAGTAACAGGAGTTTATGAAGCATGTCACGTAGTGTATGGAAAGGCCCGTTTGTCGAAAAATCTCTTCTGAAAAAGGTTGAGAAGGTTCGCGCAGGCGGCAAAAACGAAGTGGTCAAAACATGGTCACGTCGTAGCACGATTTTACCACAATTTGTCGGTCTGACATTTGGTGTGTATAACGGTAAGAAATTCATCCCTGTTTTGGTGTCAGATCAGATGATCGGTCACAAACTGGGCGAATTCGCACCGACACGCACATATCATGGTCACGGCGCTGATAAAAAAGCGAAAAAAGGCTAAAGAGCGGATAGACCCGCACTTTGCATAGAGTTTAGGATAAAGGATAAAAGCAATGGGACAACAAGCAAACGAGAGACGCGTTGCCAGCAATGAGGCCAGAGCGATGGCCAAATATGCGCGCGGCAGTGCTTACAAGCTCAACTTGGTCGCCGAGACGATCCGTGGCAAGAAAGCTGAAACAGCGATGATTGACCTGGATTTTTCGAAAAAGCGTATCGCGCAAGACGTCAAAAAAGTTTTGATGGCGGCTGTGGCGAATGCGGAGAATAATCACGGGCTTGATGTTGACCGTCTTTACGTCGCCGAAGCGCACGTTGGAAAAAGCATTACAATGAAACGTTTTCGTGCACGTGCGCGCGGGCGCAGTGCCAGTATTGAAAAGAAATTTAGCCGTCTGACCGTTGTGGTCAAAGAACGCGAAGAAGCATAAGGAGCTTAGAGTAGTATGGGACGTAAAGTTAACCCGATAGGAATGCGCGTAGGGATCAACCGGACATGGGATTCGCGTTGGTTCGCTGACAAGAATTATGCTGATAAGCTTATTCAGGATTTAAAACTCCGTGAGTATGTTAAAGAGCATTTGAAGATGGCTGGCATAAGTAAAGTCATTATCGAGCGCGCCGCGCAGAAAACGACGGTCACAGTTTATACAGCACGCCCGGGCGTTATCATCGGCAAAAAAGGCGCTGATATTGAAAAATTACGCCGTAAATTGTCAGAGCGCGCCGGTAGCGATGTGTCATTGAACATTGTTGAAATTCGTAAACCTGAAATGGATGCCCAGCTTTTGGCTGAGGGTGTTGCACAGCAGCTTGAGCGCCGTGTATCGTTCCGCCGCGCTATGAAACGTGCGGTGACTTCCGCGCTTCGCATGGGTGTTGAAGGTATTCGTATCGCCGTTGCCGGTCGTTTGGGCGGTGCAGATATTGCCCGTACTGAATGGTATCGCGAAGGCCGCGTGCCATTGCACACACTTCGTGCAGATCTGGATTATGGTTTTTCTGAAGCGTTGACCACTTACGGTATTATCGGCTGTAAAGTATGGATATATAAAGGCGACATCATGGAAAATGATCCGATGGCGCGTGATAAGCGGATACAGGATAATCAAGGCGGCATGCCGCGCAACTAAGTGGCGGGCTTCTTCCGCATGATTGCGGAAATTGTTAAAGCCAGAGCGATCAAAAGAAAGTTCTGGTAATTAGAAAAAATATGGGTTAAGGTGCGCCGCTATTTAAGTGAAATTGCTTGTGCACCCATTGTTAAATCACCATGTGGAAACTCTTCTGAAATCAGAAAAAGTCCATGTGAATAAAACTTTTTGTTCTGCGGTTTTTATAACCGGAACAATGGGCAAGAAAGCGGAGAAGAGAAGAGATGCTACAGCCAAAGAAAACGAAGTTCAGAAAGCAGCATAAAGGCCGGATCCACGGATTGGCTAAAAGCGGTACGACGTTGAATTTTGGCGCTTTTGGTCTTAAGGCCATGGCGCCCGAGCGCATTACAGCGCGTCAAATCGAAGCCGCGCGCCGTGCAATGACACGCCATATGAGACGCCAAGGTAAAGTGTTTATTCGCATTTTCCCCGATGTTCCGGTGACGAAGAAGCCACTGGAAGTGCGTCAGGGTAAAGGAAAAGGCTCTATCGATCATTGGGCAGCCCGCGTAAGGCCTGGTCGTATCTTGTTCGAACTTGATGGTGTGAACGAAGAAATGGCACGCGAAGCTTTGCGTTTGGCAGCAGCCAAATTGCCGATCGCTACAAAATTTATTGCACGCGTTGGTGGTTAAGGCGCATTTGTTACAAAGACAGGAGTAAGCCATGAAAGCTCAAGACTTGATTGGAAAAACAGAAGACGAATTAAAAAAATCCTTGATGGATTTGAAAAAGCAGCAATTTAATCTGCGTTTTCAATTGTCGCAAGGCCAGCTGGAAGACACAGCAAAAATTCGTAATGTGCGCCGCGATATCGCCCGCATTAAAACAGTTTTAACAACGCCGCTAAGCGCGCAGGCTAAAGCGCCCGCGAAAAAGACGACAAAAAAATCGTCTAAAAAAGCCGCTTAGGGAAATAGGAGATAAAAATGCCACGTCGTATTCTTGAAGGAAATGTCGTTAGCGACAAGATGGACAAGACAGTCACTGTGCTCGTTGAAAGACGTTATAAGCACCCGATGTATAACAAAATTGTTAAGCGTTCAGACCGTTTTGCTGCCCACGATGAAACAAATGCATGCCAGATGGGTGATCGCGTTCAAATTCAAGAATGCCGTCCGATTTCAAAGCGCAAAACCTGGACTGTTATATCAGGCGCAGCGTCAGCGGCGAAAAAAGAAGCTGCGAAGAAAACAACGGCGCCAAAAGCTGACGTAAAAACAGAAGCGCCAAAAGCAGATTCGAAAAAGCCCGCAGCAAAAGCAGCGGCAAAAACAACATCCAAAAAGAAGGATGACAAGAAATGATCCAAGTCGAAACAAAAATGGAAGTCGCCGATAATAGCGGCGCACGTCAAGTCCAGTGTATCAAGGTTTTGGGTGGTTCACACCGCCGTTACGCCCGCATTGGTGACGTTGTTGTTGTGTCGGTTAAAGACGCAATTCCACGTGGCCGCGTGAAAAAAGGCGATGTTATGCGCGCCGTTGTTGTGCGGACAGCCAAGCCTTTGATGCGTAATGATGGAACAGCGATTCGTTTTGATCGTAATGCCTGCGTTCTTTTGAACAAACAAGACGAGCCGGTAGGAACACGTATTTTTGGCCCGGTTACACGTGAACTTCGTCAAAAGAGCTTCATGAAAATTATTTCTCTGGCACCGGAGGTTCTGTAATGAGCAAGCAAAAATTAAAAATTAAAAAAGGCGACAATGTCATTGTCACAACCGGCAAAGACAAAGGCGTTAAAGGCGAAGTTTTGAAAACAATGCCGGAAGATAATCGTGTGATAGTTCAAGGCGTGAACGTTGTTAAAAAGCACCGTAAGCCGACACAGTTTAATCCGCAAGGCGGCATTGAAGCTGTTGAAAGATCAATCCACGTTTCAAACGTATCCGTGGCTGACCCTAAAGAGGACAAGCCGACACGCGTTGGATACAAAACTTTGAAAGACGGAAAAAAAGTGCGTTTTGCCAAGCGATCCGGCGAAACGATTGAATAGAACGTAAGACAGGAATGAATGAGATGAAAACCCGTTTTCAGGAACTCTACGAGAAAGAACTGATTGCCAAGATGACCGAAAAATTCGGTTATAAGAATAGCAATGCTGTTCCCAAGCTCGACAAAATTGTGATCAATATGGGTGTTGGCGAAGCCACACAGAACCGTGCCTTTATTGAGAATGCCGCGAACGATCTCGCTGCTATTGCAGGCCAAAAGCCAGTGATTAACAAAGCGAAAAAATCAAACGCGTCATTCAAAATTCGTGATGGCATGGCCATTGGTACGAAGGTCACATTACGCCGTGAGCGCATGTATGAATTTATGGATCGTTTGGTTACGATTGCGTTGCCACGTGTTCGCGATTTCCGCGGTGTTAATGGTAAAAGTTTCGATGGACGTGGCAACTATGCCATGGGTGTGACAGAACACATCATTTTCCCTGAGATTGAGTATGATAAAGTTGATAAAATCCGCGGTATGGACATTGTGATCTGTACAACGGCGAAAACAAACGAAGAAGCAAAAGAATTGTTGCGCGGCTTTAATATGCCGTTCAAGGATTAAGGAAAGGAACAACCAGCATGGCGAAGGTAAGTGCCGTACAAAGAGATTTAAAGCGTCGCCGCATGGAAAAGAAATATGCGGAAAAGCGTGCGCATTTGAAGGCGATCATTAAAAACCGTGATCTGCCGATGGAAGAGCGTTTTCAGGCTGTTTTACAGCTCGATGAGTTGCCAGCCAACTCTTCGAAAACAAGAATTCGTAATCGCTGCGCCTTAACAGGCCGCCCGCGCGCGCACCACAGAAAGTTCAGGCTGAGCCGTATTGCTCTGCGTGATCTCGCTTCTCGTGGTGAATTGCCAGGCGTGACCAAGTCCAGCTGGTAGAATAAAGAATTTAACCCGTCCGCACATATATAAATGAAAGCGGGCATACAAGGATAAAGAAGAGGATATCGCAAGATGACAATGAGTGATCCCCTTGGTGATATGTTAGCAAGATTACGTAATGGTATTCATGCAGGTAAAACCAAAATAAGTGTACCGGCCTCAAAGAGCAAAACGCGTGTTTTAGATGTTTTGGTCAAAGAAGGTTACATCCGTGGCTATAAAGTCGTGGATCTTGACGAGAGCAAAAAAGTCATTGAAATGGAAGCCAAATATGAAGATGGTCAATCTGTGATTCGCGAAATTAAGCGCGTTTCAAAGCCCGGTCTTCGTGTTTATTCAGGTTCCAATGATTTGCCGCTTTTCTACAACGGCCTTGGTATTGCCATCGTTTCAACACCAAAAGGTGTGATGTCTGACCATGAAGCGCGTGCGCAAAATGTTGGCGGTGAGGTTCTTTGTCAGATATTCTAAAGTTTGATGAATTTGAGAATGACTTTTATAAAAAGTCTTGAAAGTAAGGAATAAGAAGATGTCACGTTTAGCAAAAAACCCGATCGTCATCCCTGACGGTGTTACCATTGAGGTGAATGGTCAGGATGTGAAAGTGAAGGGCCCAAAGGGCGAGCTTATGTTGGCTGTCCATAGCGAAATTTCAGTTGCCCTCGCCGATGGCGAAAATGGTGGCAAAACCATCCAGCTTGCACGCCGCTCAAATAGCCGCGAAGGTAAAGCGCTTTGGGGTACAATGTGGTCGCTGATGAATAACCGAATTGTCGGTGTTAAAGACGGCTTCACCAAAAAGCTTGAAATTCAGGGTGTTGGTTATCGTGCCAATATGCAAGGTAAGACATTGAACTTGCAGCTTGGTTTTTCACATGATGTAAATTATGACGTTCCCGAAGGCATTACTGTTGAAGTCGAAAAGCAAACGAGCTTGTCTGTTAGCGGTATTGATAAAGAACTTGTTGGCGCCGTTGCGGCGAAAATCAAATCTTTCCGTCCGCCTGAGCCTTATAAAGGCAAAGGTATCCGTTACGTTGGACAATTTGTTCTGCGTAAAGAAGGCAAGAAGAAATAAGGAATTAAAACGATGGTACAAAGAACAACACCACAAGCGCGCCGCTCTTTCCGCACACGAAATAAATTGCGTCGTGTTAATATTGAGCAAAATGCCGTTCGTGAAATCAGACCTCGTCTGTCCATTCACCGCACTGGCAAACAGATTTATGCACAAGTCATTGACGATGTGAAAGGCGTAACTTTGGTTGCGGCATGTTCACTTGATAAAGATTTGAAGCTGAAAAAAGGTAGTAACCGCGATGCCGCTGAAAAAGTGGGTAAGCTTGTTGCAGAACGCGCATCCAAGGCCGGTATTAAAAAGGTTCAGTTTGACCGCGGTCGTTTTGTTTATCATGGGCGCGTTAAAGCGCTGGCAGAGGGCGCTCGCGAAGGCGGCCTCGAATTTTAGAAGATTTAAGAAGGACATAAAAACATGGCAAGACCAGATCAACAAAAACGTAACGAAGACTCCGACATGCTTGAGCGTTTGGTGGGCATTAATCGTGTCGCCAAAACAGTTAAAGGCGGACGCCGCATGGCATTTGCCGCCCTTATGGTTGTGGGTGATGGTCGCGGTCGCGTTGGCTATGGCAAGGGTAAAGCCCGCGAAGTGCCGGATGCGATCCGTAAGGCAACTGAAGATGCCAAGCGCAACATGATCCGTGTTCCGTTGCGTGAAGCGCGCACATTGCACCATGATGTCAAAGGCAGATATGGCGCCGGTAAAGTTTTATTGCGTTCAGCCCCACAAGGTACTGGTATTATTGCTGGTGGCCCGATGCGTGCGGTTTTCGAAGCGCTTGGCGTGCAAGATATTGTTGCCAAAGCGATCGGCTCAACCAACCCATATAGCATGGTGAATGCAACTTTTGCGGCTCTTAAAACAATGCAAAGCCCGCGTCAGGTTGCTTCGCGTCGTAACAAAAAAGTGAACGATATCATTGCAAACCGCGAAGGCGGACAATCAAGCGGCGCTGCTGATACAGCAGATGCTGACCAAGCGGCGTAAATAACGTTTGAGCGATAAGGAAAAAGATCATGGCTGAAGATAAGAAAACGACCAAAGCACCGGTTAAAAAGGCATCTGTGAAGAAAGCAGAAGCAGCGCTTAAAACAGTAGCAAAAAAGCCAGCGGCTAAAAAGAAAGCGCCTACGGGTAAAACAGTGACTGTGACACAAACAGGCAGCCCGATTGGTCGCCAAGGTTACCAAAAAGCGACATTAATCGGTCTGGGTCTAAACAAAATGCATAAAACGCGCACGCTTGAAGACACACCGTCTGTGCGCGGTATGATTAATGCAGTGAAGCATTTGGTTAAAGTTGAGGATGCGGCATAAAGATTTGCCCATCAATTAAAAGTAAAGGTTAAGTCGATGAAATTGAACGAATTACAGCCAAAAGAAGGTTCCGTCAAAAAGGCAATGCGTGTTGGCCGTGGTATCGGTTCAGGCAAAGGCAAAACATCTGGACGTGGCCAAAAAGGCCAAAAATCACGGACAGGTGTTTCCATTAACGGTTTTGAAGGCGGTCAAATGCCTTTATATCGCCGTTTGCCAAAACGCGGTTTTACAAATATTTTTGCAAAAAAATGGGCGACTTTAAGCCTGACACGTTTGCAAGAAGCTATTGATAAGAAAATGATTGATCCTAAAAAAGTGATCGACGAAAATATTTTGGTTACTGCAAAAGTTATCACCAAGAAAAAAGATGGTGTTCGTCTTCTGGGCACAGGTGAATTAACAGCCAAGGTTGAATTGAAAATTTCAGGTGGTGCTACGAAAGCCGCCCTTGCCGCTGTTGAAAAAGCAGGCGGAAATGTTGAGATTACAGATGTTGAAAACCGTGTTGAAAAGGAAGCACGCAAAGCTGAAAAAAGCGGCGCTGTGAAAAAAGACGCACCAGCGAAAAAGAAAACCCCAACAACAAAAGCTGACGCGAAAAAAGCGCCAACTAAAAAGGCCGCTAAAAAAGCAGAAGCCAAAAAGACTGATAAATAGTTTTTTTCAAAAATATTTTAGAAAACCCGCTTTATGCGGGTTTTTTTATGGGTTATTAAACGATGATCGATTGTTTAAGGCTTTGGCGTCGGAACATCTTGGCCTAAAGAAGTGCGGTCTGGTCGGTTCGTGTAATGCGATGCAATATTTAAACCGCCTGCAACGATCATTCCCATCGTGCTTGCCCCAAAAGCCATAAGGCCTTCAGCGCCGGGGGCCTGCAACATGACAGAAAAAGCCGAAAGTGTGGCAACACTACTCACGGCGCTTGCAGCTGCAAAAGCTTTGGATAGTTTAGGACGATCACGTAAAGTGTTCACCGCGCCGATAATTCCCAGAGCGCCGACAACAACAGGGGATGCCGCAGATACGACAAAGGCAGCATTGCTAAAACTATGAATGAGCGCGGCGCTGCCTGAGGCGACCGCAAAAATAGAAAATAGCGGCATTTTGCCTAGTTTTTTTTAATGTTTGATCGACTTTATTGGCCATGTAATGATCCTCTTTCTTTAAATAATAGTTCCAAATAAATGTCTTTATTTTCACTAGCTGTGTGGTAGTTTTGCAAGTATTATAGAAATTAAAAAAAGATCAATAATAAAGTTGTGCCATTACAGCTTTGCTTTCCAAAAAAATGTGACAATTCAAATTTGCTCTGTAAAAGGGGCTTGTATGCGTGCGGTCTTTTCTTTATGAATGATTGGTCTATCAAAAAGGAGTTATTCTATGGTCTCTGCTGTTGAACAGTTGGCGAAAAATGCCAATTTTGGTGCGCTTGCAAAAGCGACCGAGTTGAAAAAGCGTTTGCTTTTTGTGCTGGGGGCTTTGCTGGTTTATCGTCTCGGTACATATATTCCGGTGCCGGGGATTGACCCTGTTGTGTGGAACGAGATTTTCACACAAAAAGGCGGCGGCATTTTGGATATGTTCAACATGTTCTCAGGCGGCGCACTTCAGCGCATGACCATTTTTGCTTTGAACATCATGCCATATATTTCGGCCTCTATTATCATGCAGCTGGCAACGTCTATGTCGCCTAAGCTGGAAGCGATGAAAAAAGAGGGCGAAACGGGCCGGATGAAAATCAACCAATATACCCGCTATTTCACCGTTCTTTTAGCGGCTGTGCAGGCTTATGGCCTGGCTGTCGGCCTTGAAAGCATGCAAGGCTCTACAGGCTCTGCGGTGATTACACCGGGCATGTTCTTCCGTCTTTCGACCGTGATTACCATTGTTGGTGGCACGATCTTTTTGATGTGGCTGGGCGAGCAAATCACGCAGCGCGGGGTGGGGAACGGTATCTCGCTGATTATCTTTGCCGGCATTGTGGCGGAATTGCCGCGAGCGCTTGTGAACACATTAGAGCTTGGGCGTCAGGGAGAATTTAACGTGCTTGAGCTGTTATTGATTGTCGGTCTTGTTGTCGCCGTGATCGTGTTAATCGTCTTTATGGAGCGCGCACAGCGCCGCGTTGTGGTGCAGTATCCCAAGCGTCAAGCCGGTAATAAGATGATGATGGGTGATCAAAATTTCATCCCGCTTAAGTTAAATACGGCGGGTGTTATTCCGCCAATCTTTGCCTCCTCGCTTTTGCTTTTGCCTTTGACAATTGTCGGGTTCAGCGGCGCTGAAGGCGGCGATTTCATGGCGACAATCACGCGTCTTTTGCAACATGGCCAGCCTTTATACATGTTGATGTATGGTGGTCTCATCATGTTCTTCGCGTTCTTTTACACTGCCATTGTGTTTAACCCGTCTGAAAACGCCGATATGCTAAAACGCTATGGCGGCTTTATTCCGGGGATACGACCCGGGACACCGACGGCTGAATATCTCGATTTTGTATTAACGAGGGTGACAACGATCGGTGCGATTTATCTCGTCTTTATCTGTCTGTTGCCAGAGTTTTTATTGGGCTATTATAATCTGCCGTTTTACTTTGGCGGCACTAGCTTGCTTATTGTTGTTACGGTGACGCTGGACACGGTCGGGCAAATTCACTCGCATTTGATTGCGCATCAATATGAAGGCTTGATCAAGAAACAAAAATTACGGGGACGCAAAAAATGAATATCATCTTTTTTGGGCCGCCTGCCGCTGGTAAAGGCACACAGGCAAAGATCATGGAAAAAAGCTTTGGCTTAAAGCAGCTTTCAACGGGTGATATGCTTCGCGCTGAAATCGAGGCGGATTCGGAGCTGGGTCGTCAGGCCAAGATCATCATGGATCAAGGCGGTTTGGTGTCGGATGAAATTGTCATTGACATGATCGCCAAGCGTGTTGATTCGCCTGAATGCTCCAAAGGTGCGATCTTTGACGGCTTCCCCAGAACTGTGGCGCAGGCCGAAGCTTTGGAAGCGATGCTTTTGGCGCGCGGCAAAAAAATTGATATCGTTATGGAGCTGGATGTCGATCAGGCTTCACTACTGGAGCGCGTTTTAAAGCGCGCCGCTGAAGAGGGGCGCAGTGATGATAACGCGCAGGCCATGCAAACGCGCCTCGCACAATACAATGATTACGCCTCTAAAGTTCTTCCCTATTACCGCGCCAAGGGCGATGTCCCTGTAATTGACGGTAACAAAGCGATTGCAGATGTGACATCTCAAATCGAGACGATTTTGCGGGGAAAGGATTCAGCTCCGCGTTCGGCCGTTCACGGGGCATAAGCCATACGCCGCAGCCTTAATGCTGCAGTTTTGTGAGATATCGGGTGTTTTGGCCCGATAACCTTGTTTTTCATATATTTTTATTGACCTCCCCGACAAAATTCATATAATGCACCAACTTCTAAAGAGAAGCTGGATCGTTATGCCTTATCCGTAAGGAGAATGATTGTTGTTTAAACAGGTTACAAACTGGGGCGGAGGATGCTTAACGCGCGGATCCGTTTACGGTTTGGATTGAAACTGGAGAAAAAATATGGCTCGTATTGCAGGTGTTAATATCCCTGATAACAAACGTGTGACAATTGCTTTGACATATGTTCATGGCATTGGCCGCACAAAATCCCGTGAAATTTGTGATGCTGTCGGCATCGACAGAGCCCGCCGGATGAATGAACTTTCCGAAGATGAACTCAACCTTCTGCGTAAGGAAATCGAAGCAACAGGTTTGCTGATCGAGGGTGATCTTCGTCGTGAAGTGTCCATGAACATCAAACGTTTGATGGACATGAAATCATATCGTGGCTTGCGTCATCGTGCCCATTTGCCTGTGCGTGGTCAAAACACGCGCGTCAATGCACGCACACGTAAAGGCCCGGCAAAAGCAATTGCCGGCAAGAAGAAATAATTCATAAATTTTAGCGAGCGGAGTATTATATCATGGCTAAACCGCAAAAAGCCGGTAAGAAAAAGGTAAAAAAGAATATCACGACAGGCATCGCCCACGTGAATTCAACATTTAATAACACTTTGGTGACGATCACAGATGTTCAGGGCAATGCGGTGGCATGGTCTTCGTCTGGCACAATGGGCTTTAAAGGCTCACGTAAATCAACACCCTTCGCCTCTGGCGTGGCCGCAGAAGATGCGGGCCGCAAAGCGCAAGAGCATGGCATGAAAGAACTTGATGTACGCGTTAAGGGTCCCGGTTCAGGCCGCGAAAGCGCATTGCGTTCGCTTCAGGCGATTGGTTTTACGATCAAATCCATTCAGGACATCACACCCATTCCCCATAATGGCTGTCGTCCACGTAAGCGCCGCCGCGTATAATTTACGTGTTTAGAAACGAATTTTATTAACCACAAGAGGCCGGTTAAGAGCCGGATGAAGTGAAAAGGAAAAAAAATGATACAGAAAAACTGGCAAGAGCTTATTAAACCGTCCAAAGTTGATATCAGCCACGGACAAGACCCCCGCGTTGTTGGCAAAATTGTCGCAGAGCCTCTAGAGCGCGGCTTTGGTATGACACTCGGAAACGCATTGCGCCGTATCCTTTTGTCCTCGCTTCAAGGCGCGGCTGTTACGGCTGTTCAGATTGAGGGTGTTCTTCACGAATTTTCTTCAATTGAAGGCGTTCGCGAAGATGTCACAGACATTATTTTGAACATCAAAGCCATTTCGGTTCGTATGCATGTTGAAGGGCCCAAGAAAATGCGCCTGAACGCAGAAGGCCCGTGCGAAGTCACAGCCGGCATGATCGAAGCGGGCGCTGATATCGAAATCATGAACCCTGACCTTGTAATTTGTACGCTCGATAAAGGCGCCAAACTTGCGATGGAAATGACAGTGAACACAGGCAAAGGCTACCGCCCTGCCGCACAAAACCGCCCGGAAGAAGCCCCTGTTGGCCTCATTCCTGTCGATAGCGTGTTCTCGCCTGTGCGCAAAGTCACATACGAAGTCGAAGACACACGTGTCGGCCAGATCACTGATTTTGATAAACTGACGCTAAACATTGAAACAAACGGTGTGATCACACCTGAAGATTCAGTGGCCTACGCCTCACGCATTATGCAAGATCAACTTCAAGTGTTCATCAATTTTGACGAGCCAAAAGAAGCGACCGAAGAAAAAGAAGAGGAAGAATTGCCCTTTAACCGCAATCTTCTTCGTAAGGTTGAAGAGCTTGAACTCTCTGTTCGTTCTGCCAATTGCCTCAAAAACGACAACATCGTTTACATTGGCGATCTGGTTCAAAAGAGCGAGAGCGACATGCTCCGTACACCAAACTTTGGCCGCAAATCTTTGAACGAGATCAAAGAAGTTCTCACAGCCATGGGCTTGCATTTGGGTATGCAGGTTGAAGGATGGCCGCCCGAGAACATCGAAGACCTCGCGCGCAAAATCGAAGAGCCGTTTTAAAAAATGCGCGGCTATCAAACACATCTTGCCGCTCAAGGGCTAAGAGACCTCGCAACGATTTTCGCGCGGGCTGTTAAAGATAGGTTTGATCGCACATTTGGCAAAGAAACAACCGCATCACCCGCTAAGGCGGATGATGCAGAGTACGGATTAGAGGTAATAGAAGACAAAATGTCTTCGCCAACAGAGGGACCGATCCCGCATATTCGTCATAATGGCGGCCTATAAAGGTTTATGTGAGAGTTTGGGCTTTGTTGTTTGTTTGATGGCTTCACCAGCCTCTACTTGAAGGTGAATCCGCAGCGATATTTAAAAGGAGCATCGTTATGAAACATAGAGTGAAACAACGTAAACTAAACCGCGATTCCGCGCACCGCAAAGCGATGCTTGCCAATATGGCAGCCTCACTAATTAAGCATGAGCAAATCGTAACAACATTGCCAAAAGCAAAAGAATTACGCCCTTATGTGGAAAAGTTGATCACACTTGGTAAAAAAGGCCATGCAAGCCCTGAGAAAAAATTGGCGAATCATCGCAAAATCATCTCAACAATGCGTGATGCAACCCAAGCCAAAAAAATCATGGATGTTTTGGCAGAGCGTTATAAAGAGCGCCCAGGCGGATATTGCCGCGTATTGAAAGCGGGCTTCCGTTATGGTGATGCCGCGCCAATCGCTGTGATTGAGCTTGTAGACCGCGACCCTGCTGCAAAAGGCCTTGATAGTGGCCCCGTGCCAGAGCAAGGCGATTTTGAAGGCCCTGATCTAGCCAACGCTAAAATGGCACAAGGCTAAGCCTCACGAGTTTATATATTTTTTAAAAAGGCGTCTGTTTTAGGCGCCTTTTTCTTTACATATTTTGGCGATGTTGCTAAGTCTGGTTCAATCAAAAAGAAAGAAGAGGCAGGCCATGCTTTATAAAGTTGAAGGTCAAGACAGGGATACTCAAGACAGGGATATAGGCGCAACCTTAATCAATACAGACACAGTTCTGGCGATTTATGAGGCAAGAGATGCCAAAGGCATCGAGGTTCTCTTTACGTCATACCAAGTCAAAAAATTCAAAGCTGATTTTGAAAAAGTAGCCCACGATCTCACGCCATTTTCAAAAGACATGATCCGCGCAGTTTGCACGAAAGATGAAGAAGACATGATTTTGAATTTAGGCGCTGTGAGCGAGGTGAAACTATCCCCCACAGGCGCGCCCGATGTTTTTAATCTCAGCGCGATCGTCCGTCCCAATCATTTTGAAAAAGCAAACCGCGTGATTGATGCGCGTGTGCATGTGGGGCAAATCGCCACGCTAGGGCTTTAAAACGCGGGGCTTTGAAAAACGAATCTGCCCTCTTGAGATTACGCGCGTAAAAGCCTAAATTACCGCTTATGCGTATATTTATTTTATTTTCGATGTTTTGTATCGGCCTTGGCGGGAATGTGTCCGCGACAGCGGCGCAAAATTCTGTGCCGCAATCCAAACAACAAATTAATCTCAGCTTTGCACCGCTTGTGAAACAAGTTGCGCCTGCCGTGGTCAATATTTATACCAGCCGCGTGGTGACGCAGCGCGTGAGCCCGTTTATGGGGGACCCGTTCTTTGAACAGTTTTTCGGCGGGGCGTTTGGCTTTAATGGCGGGCGCGGCGATGGCCTATCACGCCAGCGCGTTTCCAATTCGCTCGGCTCGGGCGTGATTGTGGATGCGGGCGGGCTGGTTATCACAAACGCCCATGTGATTGACGGCGCTGATCAGATTACTGTTATTTTGCCTGATGGGCGCGAGTTTGAAGCGGTCAAAGACGTTGTCGACGCGCGCTCTGATCTCGCGATTTTGCGTATTGATGCCGGGGCTGAAACTTTGCCTGTGGTCTCGATTAAACCAAGCGACTCGCTGGAAGTTGGTGATCTGGTTCTGGCGATCGGCAATCCGTTCGGGGTTGGGCAGACTGTAACAAGCGGCATTGTCTCTGCGCTGGCGCGTTCCAGCCTCAACATAAATGACTTTAACTTTTTCATTCAGACAGACGCTGCGATTAATCCCGGCAATTCCGGCGGCCCGCTGGTGGCGATGGATGGCAGTGTGATCGGCATTAACACAGCGATTTATTCGCGCTCTGGCGGCTCGCTCGGTATTGGTTTCGCGATTCCTTCTGAAATGGTCGCCAGCGTTATCGCCGCCGCGCAAAGCGGCACAGCCTCGATTGAAGGGCAAGAGCGCGCGGTTATTCGGCCATGGCTCGGCATCACAGCGCAAAAAATCACCGCCGATATTGCGCGCTCGCTGGATATGGAGCTTCCGCGCGGCGTTTTGGTGGCGGCGCTGCATTCCGAAAGCCCGTTGCGCAGGGCAGGGGTGAGAGTGGGCGACGTCATTACCAAAATTAACGAGCAAGAGGTGCGCGATGCGCCGGAATTAAAGTTCCGCATGGCAACGGTGGCTCTTGGTGAGCGCGCTAGTTTTGAAATTTTGCGCAAAGGCCGCATGTTAGAACTGAACGTCAAAGCCATCGCGCCGCCTGACGAGCCGCCGCGGAATGAAACATTTTTGCGCGGTAATCACCCTTTTAACGGCATTGTTGTGGCGCAGATTAATCCGGCGATGATTTACGAATATGGCCTTCCTGATGAGGATGAGGCGGGCGTGATGGTGATTGATACGGCGCAGGCGCGCAGTTTTTTCCGCGTTTTTCAGCGCGGGGATGTATTGGTGTCGCTCAACGGGCGCGATATTGACGATATCGATGATCTGAACAAAGCCTTGCAAGAGCCTTCAAGCGCGGGCTGGGAGATCGTTTTGCGCCGCGATAGTAGCGAAAAAAGGTTGGTTTTACGATAAATTCAATTTTTGTAAAAGCTGAGCTGCCCATGATCGGGGTGGTGGTTTTTGTGTCCAGTTTACGTCACGAACATGGTTTGAAATGGTGGCGCTGAGATTAAATTTAAGTGTTTCATATTGCTCTCTTAAACGCGCGCACGGAACATGTTTTTGATTTGAGAGAGCGGCGGCCTTCCCGATAAATTCAGATAAAGCCTGTTCAATTGATTGCGTTTGGCGCGCCTCGTTGATTGTGCGCGCCATAGTGGGTTCAAGCGCCATAATTTCAGCGCGCGAAAAGCGATTGATATGATTGATGCTCACATGATCCCACTCAAAATCTTTTTGTGTCTCAAGAACCAGCCAGAGAGCGATTTGCGCAAGATTATAAGCCGAGGGTAACGCTTTAAATTCTGCGCTCGCAATTATTTCGCCATCTTTTTCAAAGTGAAATGGAATCATCATCGGCGCGCTGCTTCCCTTGGCGATAAAGGGTAGTGTGTTGGCATACATATTCCAGATATGATCATCAATATCGGGCAGTACGGGTAAAAGCCGCGCGGCGGCGATTTGGAATTTATCTTTTAACATAATGCGCAAGATACAGGATAAGAGGCTTATCGCGCAAGAAAAAGACGCTTGTCTTTTGAGCCGGTATTTGAAACAAAAGAGCATGGATTTATTTGTAAAAGACAATGATAGCAGCGGCGAGAAAAACGCTGCAAACGGGCAAAAGCCGCTTGCCGAAATTTTGCGCCCTAAAACGCTTGGTGATATTTATGGGCAAGATCACCTGACCCGCCCTGACACAACGCTTTGGAAGATGGTGGAGAATGGCGATTTATCATCGCTGGTTTTGTGGGGGCCGCCGGGCTGCGGCAAAACAACCATTGCCCGCATTTTGGCGCGCGAAAGCGGCATGGCGTATGAACAAATCTCGGCGATATTTTCGGGTGTTGCGGATTTAAAGAAAATTTTTGAATCGGCGCGTGTTCGTGCGCAAAACGGCGCGCGGACACTGTTGTTCGTGGATGAAATTCACCGTTTTAACAAATCCCAACAAGATGCGTTTTTGCCTGTGCTGGAAGACGGCACGATTACGCTGATCGGCGCGACCACAGAAAATCCTTCCTTTGAGCTGAACAGCGCGCTTTTGTCGCGCTGTCATGTGCTGATGTTGAAGCGGCTGGATGATGCGGCACTTGAAGAATTGCTTGTAAAGGTTGAGGCGCATAGCGGGCAGGCGCTGCCGCTTGAGAGTGAAGCGCGCGGCACTCTAAAAGCAATGGCGGATGGTGATGGGCGTTATTTGATTGGGCTGGCTGAGCAGGTTTTTAAACAATGGGATGAGAGCAAAGGCTTGATTGATAATAAAGCGCTCGGTTCTTTGCTTCAAAAGCGCGCCCCGCTTTATGATAAAAGCGATGAAGGTCATTATAATCTTGTCAGCGCCTTGCACAAAGCGGTGCGCGGCAGTGATCCTGATGCGGCGCTTTACTGGTTTGCGCGTATGCTGGAGGGCGGGGAAGATCCGCGATTTTTGGCGCGGCGTATCACGCGAATGGCCAATGAAGATATCGGCCTTGCGGACCCGCACGCTGTGGCGCATTGTTTGAGCGCGTGGGAAACGTATGAGCGGCTCGGCAGCCCCGAAGGGGAGCTTGCCCTGGCGCAGGCGCTGGTTTACTTAGCCAGCGCGCCAAAATCAAACGCGGTTTATAGCGCCTATAAAGCAGCAATCAAAGCCGCGCAGCAGACAGGCTCTCTCATGCCGCCTGCCCATATTTTAAACGCCCCGACTGCGATGATGAAAGATCAAGGCTATGGGGACGGTTATATTTATGATCATGACACGCCGCACGGTTTTTCAGGGCAGGATTATTTCCCTGATGAAATGGAGCGGCCGCAGTTTTATATTCCTGTGGCGCGCGGGTTTGAGCGCGATATTCAAAAAAGGCTCGCTTACTGGGCGAAATTACGTGATGAAAAACTTTGAGCGCTTTGTTGCCATTGACTGGTCAGGGGCAAAAAGCCCGATTCACTCAAAGTCAATATCAGTAGCAGCTTTTGATAAAAATCAAAACGAAGCGTATTTAATTAAATCGCCGCATAAAAACGGCTGGTCGCGGCGTGATGTGGCGGATTGGTTAATATCTTCCGCATTGGATGGCGTGCGCACGCTTGTCGGGATTGATTGTAATTTTGGCTATGCGCAAAGTGTAGGAAAACGCCATTGCGGCATAGATTACACAGGAACTGATTTGTGGGCTTTGGTTGAAAAATCTTGCGCGGCTGATCCAAACTATTTTGCCAGTGGTTTTTGGTCGCATCCAAATTATGAGAATGATTTTTGGCTTCATGGCAAAAGCCCACAATGGTTTGATGCTAAAAATTTGCGCCGCCGCACAGAACAAGCCTGCGGGGAGGCGGGGTTTGGTTGGCCGGAAAGTCCGTTTAAGCTGATCGGCGCGAAACAGGTTGGTAAAGGCGGGCTTGCAGGGATGCGCATGGCGCATGATTTAAAAAAACGTACGGGAACAAAGATTGCCTTTTGGCCGTTTGAGTCAGATCAGCTGAACATCTCTACACTCGTGATAACCGAAATTTATCCGCGCCTTTTTTTACGCATGGCCGGTTTTGGTAATCGTAAGGTGCGCACGATTTCTGAGCTGAATGAAATTCTGGCTTTTTTGGGGGCAAACCCCTATAAAGGCGATGATGCCAGCGATAATATCGGCGATCATGATACGGACGCGTTGGTGTCTGCAGCAGGGCTTGGATATCTTTGCGGCGACAATAAAGCAATACCGCCACAGATCGCCGCGCCAGTTGCTATGAATCAGGTTGCGCGGCAGCGCGAGGGCTGGATTTTTGGCGTTCATGAAAAATAACAAAGCGAGTGAAGAAAATGAGTATAAGAAACAAAGCGGGTGATTTGGCCGTCATGTCGGTTGATGAATTAAAAGAAGCGATGCTGGGGCAGACATCTGTGATGCATATTTTGTGCGCCCTTACGGAAGGCTTGTATCAAGCTTATGGTCAAATGAGCCCGCAGGAGCGCACGCCAGAAGTGAGCGAGCGCTGGGATATGTTGCTTGATTTGATGTATCATTTTGCCGACGAGCTTGAAGCCTCTGAGCCTATGCCACAATACGGCCCGCTTGCCTTGCTGGAATGTTTGGAAAATGAGGGCATATTAGACAGCAATCAGCGCCAGTTTTTGCGCGATGATTTTAATGCGCAAGTTTCGTCCATTACGCCCGATGGTTTAAATGCGGATTCAATGCAGCCACTCTATAAATTCTTGGTCAGCTACCGTATGATTGATCGCTTGAAATTGCTCGGCGGCACGCCTGGTTTGCAAGAGCTAAGCCCGTGATGAATATATCGCTGTTGCTGGCTGTGGCTTTGGGCGGGGCGCTTGGCGCTGTGCTTCGCTATGGCATGAGCGCGGCGATGATGGCAGTGCCGCTGGGCAGTTTTTCGTTCGGCATTGTGGCGGTGAATATTATCGGCAGTTTTGCGATGGGGGTTTTTGTGGCGGGTTTTGCACTGGGCTGGGATGTATCGGCAGCGATGAAATTATTTGTCACTGTGGGCGTGCTTGGCGGGTTTACAACATTTTCGGCGTTCTCTTTTGAAGCGGTGACGTTGATTGAGCGCGGGCAAATGGGCCTTGCGGGGGGGTATATCGCGCTTTCAGTTTGTTTGTCGATTGTGGCTTTAATGGGTGGATTATATGTAACGCGTCTTATAATGGGCGCGCTGTAATAAAGGAATAGAGATTTAAAAATGACACAACATGAAGTGCAAAATATCGAAGTCGGCGCAGGCGATGACGGACAGCGGCTAGATCGCTGGCTGAAAAAGAACGTGCCTGATATGCCTTATGGCTTGATTCAAAAGCTGGTGCGCAAAGGCGCGATAAGGGTCAATGATAAAAAGAGCAAAACCGACAGCCGCCTTGCCCAAGGCCAAATCGTGCGTATTCCGGTTTATGAGAAGGCGGATATGAGCAATCTGCCGAAAAAACCATCTTATAAAATCACCGAAGATGACCGCGCCTTTATGGAAGATATTATTTTGTTTGATGATGGCGATATCATTGCGATCAATAAGCCCGCAGGGCTTGCCACCCAAGGCGGCGGTGAAGAACGGCGCCATATTGATGGCCTATTGCCTGTGCTTGAGAACAAAAACGGGCTGATCCCAAAGCTTGTCCACCGGCTGGATAAAGAGACATCGGGCGTTTTGCTTTTGGCGCGCACACCTGAAAGCGTTCGGGCGCTGGGGGAATTGTTTAAGCGCCGCGATGTCCGCAAAACATATTATGCCGTGACAATCGGTGTGCCGCAGCAGCGCGAAGGGACAATCAAAGCCCCTATCGGCAAAGTCAAAGGCCCACACAAAGACAAAATGACGATTGATGAGGAAGACGGCAAATATGCTGAAACCGATTATATCGTGATGGACAAAGCCGGGCGTGACTATGCGCTTGTGGCGTTTTGGCCGCGCACAGGGCGCACGCACCAAATTCGTGTTCACTGTGATCTGGTGCTGGAATGCCCGATTGTTGGCGACAGGCGCTATCATGGCGACAAGCTGGTGCGCGAGCGCCACATGCATGACGGGCAAAACGATGACCGCGCCGATATCAGCGCGCTTTCGATTGCCCCGCGCCTTCATTTGCACGCGGCATGTTTGTCGTTCCGCCATCCGCAAACGGGCAAAGACATTGATATTCGCGCCTACTTGCCTGATACTTTAAAACAGAATTGGAACGAGATGGGCTTTCAGGTTGATTTGCGCCTGAACCCATTTGATACAGAGGAGCCGAAACGGTAAGGACATATGGTGGTTTTATTCAAAGACGATGAAGAGCGCATGAAAGCCGAAGAAAAAGCGGAAAAGCGCGCGAATGAAACAGCATTGCGGTGCTGGATGCGGCGCGGGTTTAAACTCATGTTAATTCTTGGCTTTTTACTGTTCATCGCTTTGAGCGCCCTCACGGCGATCGGCGGTGATAATCCGCAGCTCAAAAACGGACTTGAAAAATTTGTTGAAAACAGCACAGGAATGGATGCTGAAATCGGAACATTCCATCATTTGAAACTTTTCCCTTCTCTTGCGCTGAAAGTTGAGAATGTGACTGTCACTGACCCTAAAACCAATGAAACTGTAATAAGTGTTGGTTTTTTTGAGGTTGAGCGCGGCTTTTTTGATATTATGTTTTCACGCCATATATATAGCAAAATAGAAGCGCGCGATGTTTTCGTTGATTCGTCCTTCACCGCATATTCCGATATTAATATCAGCTCTGTGGCCATCCATGAGCAAGACGATGCGACGCCTCAACTTAAGGCCAGCGGGTCAATCGGCGCGCAAACCGTGACCGCAAATTTTGAAGTTCTAGAGCACAAGGCTAAATATCGCATCCCGAAAAAAGGTGATTTTGCGCTGGCGATTGGTGATCTGAATGTGAAGGGCAAAGCGCGCCAGCATTTCCTTGGAAACATGGATTTCATCATCGAAGAATTCGGTGTTGGCACGCATGATGTCACAGGAACATTGGCGTTTGAAAATAATAGCAAGGGTCTTCATCTTGACGGCGACTTTAAAACGGGCAATTCGGCGCTGACATATCAGCTGAAGAGCCAAGCCGCTCAATGGCAGGGAGATCTTGTTTTTGAGACTTTGGATATTGACGACATTGAAGCTTTAAAAGCGATCTCCGGTTCTGTCTCAAGCGTTGTTGCCGGCCTTAAGCCATCGACGAACAATGAGCTTTCCTTTGAGGGCGTGGATGCTGATCTTCAAATTGAGATTAAAAAAATTGCCGCGCGGGGCAATGATATGGGGCATGTGAAAGTGCCGGTTATCATTAAAGATAATGTCTTGAATGCCGCCCCGATTGAAGGCCGCGTGAGTGAGGGCGAGTTGAGCGGGACATTGAAAATTGATGCTTCTGAAAACCCAGCGCGCCTTGAAACGGACATCACTTTCAACAAATGGGATTATGGCCGCACCATAGCGGCCTTTGTCGATAGCAACCAGTTAAAGGGTGAAAGCGATATCCGTATGACATTAAACAGCCGCGCCAAGACCGCAGATGGCTTTATTGACGCGCTAAACGGCGAGATTATGTTCGTGGCTGGTGAGGCTGAACTGGAAACAAAAATCTTTAACATGTGGGGGACGGGGCTTGTGAGCGCCATCGTGCCCAATCTTGGCAGTGAGGCAAAAACAGTGATGAACTGCGCGATAGCCGATTTGAAAATCGAACAAGGTATCGCCACCCCCAATGCACTCTTTATGGACACAGAGCGCTTGACCTTAACCGGAACAGGCACGATTGATCTGCGCGATCAAACGCTTGATCTGAAACTATCGCCGCAATCAAAAAGTGTTGAAATTTTGGATGTCTCGCCTTCGGTGAATGTGCGTGGCCCCATTGCAAGCCCGCGTATTTCGCCCAACACAGCTTCGCTCTTAGGCAAGCTTGGTGGCCTTGCGCTGGGTGTTGTGAACCCCGCATTTTTGGCCTTCAGCCTCACTGATCTCGGTGTCAGCGAAGACCACCCTTGCTATGACTACATAAAACAAGCCGAGTAAGGCGAGGCGGCAGATGAAGCGTTTTTACAAAATGGTATCGATATCACCGCGCGGCAATGGCGGCGGGTTTGGTGTGCATTTGGATGGCCGCCCGATTAAAACGCCGCAAAAGCAAGAACTTCATACCCCGCATGAGGCGATCGCAACGCTTATCATGAGTGAGTGGGCAGATCAAAAAGAAGAGATTATCCCCGAAACCATGCCTGTGACACAGCTTTTGACAACAGCGCTTGATATTGTGCCCAAAGGCCGCCCTGATATGACAGACCAGATCATGCGTTACTTAGACACAGACCTTGTTTGCTACCCCGCGCCTGAACCTGAACAAATTGTCACATTACAAAATGAGCGCTGGAATCCTGTGCGCGCATGTTTTGAAAAAGACTTCGCTGTTATTTTACACACAACCACGGGGCTTAGTGCTTTAAGCCAGGACAAGGCGGCGCATCAAAAATTGCGCGGTGAAATTGAAGCGATGGATGATTTACATTTTACCTTGTTTCAAAGCCTTGTTCCTTTGGCGGGGTCAATGATTTTGGCATGGTGCTTTTATCGCACTCACATTGATGTTGAGGGGTTTGATAAAGCTTGTTTTGCCGAAGAAGATTATAAAGCTGAGCTTTATCAAGCCGATAAATATGGCCACGATCCCCTGCTTGAAAAAACACGCGCTGCTCTTGTGCGCGATGCGGATGCGGTTGCAAAATGTCTCGCTATTTTGAAATCTTAAAATATCGCATTGCACAAAAAGCTTGATTTTATCACTGCATTTATGAGACCGTAAAAAATACCCGCCTTTATTGGGGCGCGTATACACCACAAAAGTAACAAAAAATGGATACAAAAATGACCATTTCATATGTCACATACACGCTCAGCAAGATCAAATATGATCTTGCGCTCAGCCCTGTGGCAAATTTTGGCACATATTTGTTTGGGGGCTGCTCAGCTTCCGGAAACCACATTAAGGATCAAATGTAAAAAGATCTGTGGCCCGGACGCAAAACGTTACGAACGGGCCACACTGTTTTGATTTAAGAAAACGAAATCTCTCTTTTTCATCTTTTAATTTCAGTCTGCCTCGTTCGTCACAATTGTTGATGAGGAACGCGCCGATTCATATTCATTTTTTGAATATAGTACGGATGAAGAAAGAGAAAAAAGATGGAACCGATAAAATATAAAGATGTTTGTAAATTTGCCTGGCATTACTGGCGCCAAAGACCCAAAAGCGGCCTTGCCCTTGTTGGTTTGATGGCGGTGGCAACGATCATTGATGTTTTTGTCCCTGTTTATACCGGCAAAATCATTGATGCGCTGACCAGTGCGAATTTTGAAGACACGCTCTCCATGCGCGATGCCGCGACGCAATCTTTATGGTTCTTGGGCATCTTTGCGGCGCTGGCGATTGTGTTTAACTTACTGCGCTGGGGCTCGATCTCAATGTGGGCGTGGTTTGCGGTGCGGGCGCTTCATGATGTGTTGAGCGATTCAATGCAAAAGGTACAGCGTTTTTCTGCGGACTGGCACGCCAATGCGTTTGCGGGCGCGACAGTGCGCAAAATAACCCGTGGCATGTGGGCGTTTGATTTGTTTGGGGACACGATCTTTTTGGGTCTGTTTCCGGCGGCGATGATTATGATCGGTATGACCATTATGTTGCTTGTGATGTTGCCATGGGTCGGGATCTTTGCGGCTGTGATGATTTTCATCTATTGCGCTGTCAGTATCTGGATGTCTGTGGCCATTTTGGCGCCGCGTTTTCGCACGGCGGCCAAGGCGGACACTGAAGTCGGGGCAACGTTGGCTGATATAATGACAGGTCATGCGACCGTTCAGGCTTTTGGCGCAGAGGCGCGCGAAGATGGCTACTTTGCCAAAGTTGCACGTCACTGGCGCGTTGTTTCACAGCGCGCGTGGCTGAGCGGCGAGCTTGGTAACTTGATCCGCGGCATGCTGCGCGCCTTTATGCTGATCGGCATGGTGGGCATGACCATTTCTATGTGGTGGCATGGCAAAGCCAGCGCAGGCGATATTGCGCTGGCGATCACCAGCTTCTTCATCATTGGCGGCTATTTGCGCGATGTTGGTATGCATATTGCCAATTTGCAAAAAGCCATTAGCGAGATGGAAGATGTCATCAATTTTTGGCTCACTGACATTGGCGTTGCGGATGCGATGGACGCTTATGCGCTGCAAGCTAAAGACGGAGCGATTGAGATTGAAAATGTCCGCTTTGCTTATAAAGGTCAGGAAAACCCGATTTATGATGATTTCTCTTTGGTGATTGAACCGGGCGAAAAAGTCGCACTGGTCGGGCATTCCGGATCAGGCAAGTCAACATTTGTGAAGCTGTTACAGCGTCTATATGACATTGAAAGCGGCACGATCAAAATTGATGGGCATAATGTGGCGGAGGTGACCAAAGAAAGCTTGCGCCAGACCATAGCCCTTGTGCCGCAAGAGCCTGTTTTGTTCCATCGCTCGCTCGCACAAAACATTGCCTACGGCAAACCTGATGCTACGCATGAGGAGATTGCCGAGGCGGCGCGCAAGGCTTATGCGGATGGGTTTATATCCCAGCTTTCCCACGGCTACGAGACCTTAGTGGGGGAACGCGGCGTCAAGCTTTCAGGCGGGGAGCGTCAAAGGGTTGCGATTGCAAGAGCCATTTTGGCCGATGCCCCTATCTTGATTTTGGATGAAGCCACTTCGGCGCTGGATTCAGTGTCTGAGCACATCATTCAAAAGGCGCTGAAGCATTTGATGGACGGTAAAACAACCATCACAATTGCACACCGTCTGGCGACGATTAAATCCGTGGATCGTATCCTTGTGTTTGATCGGGGCAAGATCGTTGAGCAAGGAACCCATCGCGAACTTGTGCGGCGCGAGCATTCGGTGTATCGCCGTTTGTTTGAAATGCAAGCGCTGGATCTCATAGGCGATGAGCCGATAAATTTTGAAAGAGCCGCTGAATAAGCGGCTCTTTTTTCGCGTGAGGTGTTTTGTGTGTGCTGTTTGCGCGCTTTAAAACCAGTTTTTCAAATCGCCGATACGGTGGCCTTTGACCGCGCGGTTTAAACCTTTGGCGAGGCGATAGCCAATATAAATCACAATCGGCGCCGCGCCGATCAGCGTGCCGTTTAAAAACACCATTTTATTGTCACTGATAAATTCAGGCATGCAGTCGGCCACGATGGCGTAAGAGGCGTTTTCGCCCGCATTCAACATCGCTTCAGCACAGGGCTGGAGCGCGTCCGGCATATAATTTTGCAAAACGTAAATCGCGGCGGCGGCGAGTGAGAATATCCCAAAAAAACCAGTGATCCAGATGGTGCGGATAATATAGCTCATATGGTCATGAGTGAGGCTTCCGGCTTCGGCTTTTTTGCGGAACATATAAGCCCCGATCAGCACCGCCATAAACATCGCAAAGGCCAAAACGGCGGCTGTCATCATCGGCACAAAACTCATAATCAGCGAGACCGCTAAAAGTGCGTAAATATTGGTGATGTTCTTTTGTTCTTTATCCATACGAATCATATCCTTTGATGATAAATTAACGCCGTCCAAATAGTTTTTCAATGTCTTTTAGTTCAAGCTTGACCCATGTCGGTCGCCCGTGATTGCATTGTCCGGATTTTGGGGTGGTTTCCATTTGGCGCAGGAGTGCGTCCATTTCAGGGGCGTTCATGCGCCGCCCCGAGCGCACCGAGCCATGACACGCCATGGTTGATAAAATATGGTGTAAGCGCGCCTCAAGCCCGTCGGCCTGCTCTTTTTCTGCCACTTCATCGGCTAAATCCTGCACCAGCTTTTCAATATTGACGCGGCCTGATAATAGCGCTGGAATCGCGCGCACAGCAATGGCGTTTGTGCCGAAGGCTTCAATTTCGAGCCCCATTTTGGCAAATGCTTCGTATTGATCCAAAAGCCGCGCGCAATCGCTCTCGCTCATCTCGATAATTTCAGGGGTCAAAAGCCCTTGGCGCTCAACCCCGTCTTTGTCCATTTGGGCTTTGAATTTCTCATAGACAAGCCGCTCATGCGCGGCATGCTGGTCAACGATCACAAGCCCGTCTGTGGTTTGGGCGATGATGTAATTCTCATGAATTTGCGCGCGCGCCGCGCCCATCGGAAAAGCGCGCACGGCATCTTGATCATAATGCTCTTCGGCGCGCGCGCCCGGGGCTTGCCCTGCTAGAAAAGTGGCTTGCCCTGAAGACAATGCGCGCGCACCATCTTGCTCAAATGGTTGGTAAGCCTGCGCAAGGCGATCATGCAGTCCGCCCCCACTATAAGAACTGCCATAGGCGCTGCCACGATTATAAGGAAGCGGATTATTGTTGCCCCCTTCGGCCTGAAAAGCCCCCATTGCATCGTTTGAAACAGTGCTTGATGTAGAGTGTCCGTGCGCATGCATCGCATGTTTCAGCGCGCTCACAATCAGGCCGCGCACTAGGGCGGCATCTTGAAAGCGCACTTCGGTTTTGGCAGGGTGTACGTTTACGTCCACCATTGTGCTGGGAAGGTTGATGTAAAGCGCCACCATCGGGTGACGATCACGGGCCAAAACATCGCGGTATGCGCCCCGTAGCGCGCCCAAAATAAGCTTGTCGCGCACTGGCCTGCCATTCACGAACAAAAACTGATATTGCGCCGTGCCGCGGTTTAAGGTCGGCAAGGCGGCATAGCCACTGACCCGGACATCTTCGCGCATGGTGTCAATCTCCATCGCGTTTTCGGCAAAATCGCGCCCTAATATTGCGCCGAGCCGCTCATGAAGGCTCTGGCCTTCAGGCAGGTTCATTGTTGTTTTGCCATTATGATTGAGCGTAAAGCCAACAGCGGGAAACGCCATGGCAAGGCGTGAAAGCGTATCTTTGACAGCCATATATTCTGCGCGCTCGCTCTTCATAAATTTAAGCCGCGCCGGCGTTGCGTAAAATAAATCGCGCACCGTCATTGTTGTGCCAATCGGGCGCGCGCAAGGCGTGATGTCGCCTTTTTGTCCGGCCTCAACGGTGATATCCCAGCCATTCTCATCATCTGCGGCGGTTTTAACATTCAGGCGGCTGACAGAGGCAATCGAGGGCAAAGCTTCGCCGCGAAAGCCGAGATAATCAATATTCAGCAGATCATCATCTGGGAGTTTGGAGGTGGCGTGCCGATCAAGCGCGGCGGCAAGTTCTTCAAAGCTCATGCCGCTGCCATTATCGTGAATGCGGATCAGGCTTTTTCCGCCCTCATCAATATCAATAACAAGGCGGCTGGCCCCTGCATCAAGGGCGTTTTCAACCAGCTCTTTGACCGCAGCCGATGGCCTCTCGATCACTTCGCCTGCGGCGATGCGGTTAATCAGTATTTCCGGTAAATGTCTTATACGCATAGTGTCAGTATATCGCCGCGAACGCTCTATGGGAACAGCGCGCCCTCTATTCGCCCACAAAGGAAATGAAGATTGCTGTCGTTTTTAGGATATTTTATCTTGATCGATCACCGCATCATCCATCTGACAATCAACGAATTGTGTTTCGTTTAAAAGCGCGTGTGTAAAATCGGCACGGCGTAAATCACACTTGATGAAGACGGCGCAGGATAAATCAGCGTTTGCAAGGATGGCGCTGTTTAAATCACCTTCGCGGATAACGCTATAGCGTAAATTTGCACCGCTTAAATCGGCATATTGAAGGCGTTTATCTTGGTCATTATCATCGCCGAATTGAAGCGGACCAAGCTTGGCATAGCTAAGATCGGCGCGGGTCATGATGGCGTGTTTTAACGATGTGCCGCGCAGATCAGTTTCAAAAAAACGACAATCGCGCAAATCGCTACGATCCAAAATAGCGCTTTGAATATTCGCGCCGCTTAAATCCAGCCCTAAAAAACTGGCATCCACGGCCTTAAGCGCTGTCATGGGGTAGTTTGCCAGATCAATAACAGTGCGTAAATCATAGCCGCTTAAATCAAGGCGCGCGCCTTTTTGCCCTGTTGTTTCAAGCCACATTTTATGATCTTGCAATAATTCGGGGATTGTTTTTTCTAAATCATCAATGCTCTTGCCGATTGTTTGGTGGGTCACTGTTTTGTCTAAGTTCGCGCCCTTGGTTTCGGTCATGTCCATAATCGTGCCTGCCATAATGGCCGCATCCATTTGCGCGCCGGCAAGCGAAGACCCTGATAAATCCGCATCTGATAAATTAGCACCGCGCAGATTACTGCCGCTAAAATCAGCATCGGTGAAAATAACGCCTGTCATGTCGGCATCCTCAAAATCAGCGCCCGCCGCCAAAGCGCCAGATAGTTTGGCCTTGCGCAAACGCGCGCCGCGCAAGCTTACTCTTTGCGTTTTTGAGCCTTCCAAGACACCTTGCTTGGTGCGTCGCATCACTTGCCCCTCGCGCATATCCGCTTTTTGAAGGTCGGCGCCATTTAGGTTTGCGCCGGCGATAAAAGCGCCGCGTAAATCAGTTCGTCTGAAATTGGCGTTGGCCATATTGGCATTTTGAAGATTGCATAAAAAGAATGTCGCGCCGGTGAATGTGCCGCCGCTAAAATCAACATTTTGTAGGATTGATCCTGTGAAGTCAGCTTGCGAGAAATCTTTATTACGAAAATTGAGATCGCTTAAATCTTTATATTGCAAAATTGCACGCGCGCCGCCTTGCATGCCGGTTAAAAACATATGATGTTTTTTGGCGGCTTCATTCAGTTCAGCTTGCGTGAATGGTGTATTGTCTTCCATGGTCATGGCTTTTATATGTTGTGCGCGTCTGCGTTTATGATCGTTTAGAGTACCGTATGGTTTTGTAGATAGGCTAGTAAATTCTTCGTGCTTGCATCCATCTGCATATTTTGGCCGGGGTTTAAAATCCGCGCCGCAAGCTCTTTGCCAAGCTCAACGCCCCATTGGTCAAAGCTGTTTATATTCCAAAGCGCGCCCTGTACAAAAATTTTATGCTCATAAAGTGCTAACAACATGCCGAGATGAAATGGGTCAAGGCGATCAAGCAATATCATGGTGCTGGGGCGGTTACCGTCAAAATGGCGCGCTTTTTCCTCATAGGTGCGCCCTTCCATTAAGGCTTGGGCTTGGGCGATCATATGCGCCAGCAAGATTTGTTGATGTTCATCATAAGGGTGGTTTGCTTTTACAAAGCCGATGAAATCAGCCGGTATGAGGGCTGTGCCTTGATGCAATAATTGGTGAAAGGCGTGCTGGGCATTTGTGCCTGTTTGCCCAAAGACCACAGCGCCTGTGTCATAATCAATTATGTCGCCGTCTATGGTTGTGCTTTTGCCGTTTGATTCCATATCAAGCTGTTGAAGCCAGCTTGGAAACAGGGCTAGATCTTCGGCATAAGGCAAAACAGCATAGCTTTGCGCGCCCATAAAATTACGATACCAAACGCCCAAAAGCCCCAAAATGACGGACATGTTATGTTCAAGCGGCGCTTCGCGAAAGTGGTTGTCCATGACATAGGCGCCATCTAAAAGCGATTGAAACCCATCAAAACCAATTGCCAGTGCAATCGAAAGGCCAATCGGTGACCATAAGCTGTATCGCCCGCCGACCCAGTCGTGAAAGATGAATATATGGTTTTCTTTGATACCGAATGCGGCGGCTTTATCAGCGTTTTTTGTGAGCGCGACAAAATGCGCGCTGACAGCGCTGTCATTATTTTTGATATGGGTTTCAAGCCAGGCGCGTGCAGTCACCGCATTTTGCATTGTTTCTTGTGTTGTAAAGCTTTTGGAGGCGATAACAAATAATGTTGTCTCAGGGTTCGCATTTTTTAAAGCTTCATGGATGTCAGCGCCGTCTATATTTGATACGAAGCGAAGTGAAATGTTTTTATTTTGATATGATTTGAGCGCATCACAGACCATGCGCGGGCCAAGATCAGAGCCGCCGATACCGATATTAATCACATGGGTGAGGGGCTTTCCTGTTGCGCCGAGAATCGCGCCTTTTTGAAAATGATCGGCAAAATTTTTCATCTGCGCGCGGTTTTTTGCAATGGTTGGCATGATGTTTTCACCATCAATCTCGATCACCGCGTCTTTAGGGGCGCGCAAGGCTGTGTGCAAAACGGCGCGGTTTTCTGATTTGTTGATTTTTTCACCAGCAAACATCGCATCGCGCTTTTTGGGCACATTTTGTTGCCGCGCCAAATCCATCAAAAGTTTCATGGTGTGATCGGTGATAAGGTTTTTGGAATAATCAAAATAGAGGCCAGCATGGCCAAAGGAAAAACCGCGCGCGCGCTCAGGGAATGTTTGGAAGTGAGCCGCCAGATCAAAATGATGCATATCATCGGCATGGGCTTGTAAGGCCGTCCATGCGGGGCTTTTACTCAACATTGGGCAGCTCTGTGATGGTGGTGACATCCTCCAGCCCTTCGGGCGCGCCTGTCATTACGATGGTGAAATTTTCCGGATTTAATAAGGTTTGCGCTACATTTTGGATGTTTTCGATGGTGATCGCGTCGATTTTTTCTGCGCGTTCATCAAGATAAGTCACAGGCAAACCATCGCGCTGCATGCCAAGCATAAGGCCTGCAATTGCGCCCGTGGAGGAGAGTTTTAGCGGCATTGAGCCGATGAGATAAGCCTTGGCGTCTGATAGTTCAAGATCGCTGACGGGGGCATTGCGCATGGTTTCAAATTCTTCACGGATCAGGCCGAGCATCTCGGGGACGGCGTTGTTTTTGGTTGATGTTGAGATGCGCAAAGTCTTGATATGATCCATATTGGAAAGGCCGGAGCGAATGCCATATGTCAGGCCGCGCTCCTCCCGAATAGACGTGGTTAAGCGCGAGCCAAAGCCGCCACCGCCCAAGATATAATTCATCACCATCGCTTTGTAATAATCCGGATGATCGCGCCCAACGCCATTCTGAACGATGCTGATAAGCGTTTGTGGCATGTCTTTCGGGTGTAAGACCATCTTGCCTTGGTTTTGCACGGTGATGTCGTCGATGGTCGGCAAGTCTGTTGTTTGTGGAAGGCCGCCGAAAATATTTTCAATCGCCGCAATCGCCTCTTCAGCGTTAATATCGCCTGAAATACTCACTTTGAGAGTGTCGCGTGAAAAGCGCGTCTTGGTGAATTCAAGTAAATCATCACGAGTGATGTTATTCAGCGTTGTTAATGTGCCGCCGCTATTGAGCGCATAAGGGTGGCCTTCATAAACGATCTCGTTCAGAAGGCGCGCATTGCGCCAGTTCGGATTAGGGAGGGAGGCGCGGATGCGTGATAGGTTTGATTGACGCATGCGTTCAAGTGGCGCTTCATCAAAGCGCGGCGCGTTGATGGTGTAATCTAGCAGTTCAAACGCTAAATCTTTATGGCGGGTCAGCATTTTGAGCGTACCGCCGAAATCATCGCGGCTGCTGGCAAAGAAAAGGCTGATATTATTGTTGTTTTGCAAGGTCAGGAATTCATCATTATCATAAGGCCCCGCGCTTTCATTCATGGTGCTGGCGGCCAAAATGGACAAGCCTTGCTTGTCTTGTAGATCTTGCTTTGCACCGGCATTGCGGAATGTGAAGGCCATCGCGATAATGGGCAATGTGTCATCTTCGGCGAGCCAGACTTCGATGCCTGATGGCGTGGTTAATGTTTGGATATCCAAAAAGCGTTCCTTGTTGTTTGGCTGCGCGTTTGCAGCGTTCATATCAAGTGTCATGGCAAATATCATGACCACAGCGACAAAAAGCGTGATGACGAACGAAACTGATTGCGCTTGTTTCATCATGGGCTTGCCTCCTCACTTTGAAGCTTGTCATTATTTGAGGTATCATCAAGTGGCGTCTCTTTTTGAGGCACTAAATATCCCGTGACATGAAATTTTTTGTCTGGCGATTCAGACGATAAATATTTGCGCGCGACGTTTTGAATGTCTTCGGCGGTCACCTCGTCAATGAAATAAGGCCAATATTCGATTTGCTCAATCGTGCTGCCCGTTAAAAGGCGATAGCCGACAGTCATAGCAGGGCCACTGACACTATCGCGCGCGAAAATAGCGGCTTCGCGCAGGCGGGTTTTGGCGTTGTTGAGTTCGTCTTCGCTCACGCCATCATTGATCACTTTTTTGAGTTCATTCTCAATCGCCATTTCAACCATTTTAAGCGGCACGCCTTCGGAAGGTGTCGCGCCGATAATCAGGCGCCCATCCAGCAGATTGCTGGAGCGATAGCCGAAGTCTGTATTGCTGGCAAGGCGCTGGTCGACAACGAGAGATTTATAAAAGCGTGACGTTGCGTTATCGTTCATAAGGTTAGCGAAGACCTCCAATGCATAAGCCTCTTTGGCATTTTGCACTGTTGAAGGCACACGATAAACGCGGCGGATTGAAGGCTCGCGCAATGTCTCATGCTCAAAACTTAAAGTCGGGTTTGAAGGCAATTGAGGCACGCTTGTAAAGACACGCTCCGGCACGTCACGCGCCTCTATCGCGCCATATATATCGCGCGCCATTGGCAAGACTTCATCCATCGTGACATCACCTGAAATCACAAGAACAGCATTATTGGGCGCATACCACGTATTGTAAAACTCAATCACAGCTTCACGCTCAAGTGCCTGAACTTCATGAATCCATCCTATGACGGGCGTGCCGTAAGGGTGGTTTGGGAAAAGCAGTGTGTTCATCTGTTCATAGAAAAAGCCGCGCGGGTCGTTTTCGGTCATTTGGCGACGCTCTTCGATGACAACCAGTTTTTCGGAGGCAAGCTCTTCAGGCGGGAACGTTAAATTCACCATACGATCAGCCTCAAGGCGCATCACTTGTTCTAAATGCTCTTTGGCGACGCTTTGGAAATAGGCGGTGATGTCGTGGCCTGTGAAGGCATTATGATTGCCGCCAATACGGTTGATGATTTTTGAAAATTCGCCTGTCGGGATGTTTTCAGTGCCTTTAAACATGAGATGCTCAACATAATGCGCAAGGCCGGATTCGCTGTCTTTTTCATCTGCCGCACCAACTTTATACCAGACCATATGGGTGACCACAGGGGCGCGGTGGTTAGGGATCACGACAATATCCATGCCATTGTCAAGCGTGGCGGTTTGCACGCCAAAAACTTTGGTGCGCGTGTCGCCGTTTTGTGCGTGTGAGGGCACCGCTATTATGCCGGATGATAATGTCATAGCGAGAATAAATGTAACAATTTTCATAGCCTAATCTTCGATTGTCGGGGTTTCACCGTCTAAAATATCGCGCCCTTCGCTGGCATTGCTTTTTAGACGCTGGGCCTCGGCCTGCGCATCAACCACGGTGGCTTCGGGGGCGGCGTTTCTGCCAAAGCCGAGCAGTTTTTTGGCGACGGGCTGGTTGCGCGGTTCAAGCTCCTGGGTTTCTTGGTCGACAACAGCGCGAATTGAGGAATCGGCGCTGACAGCCCCTGCATTTTGCAGAAAATCAGCTTCGGCGTTGCTTAGATCATTATTGGCGGCGCGTTTATCATCACCGAACACGGCTTGCGCGCCAGCAACATCAGGCGCGTCTTCTTGGGGGCGGGCAGCACCGGGGCGCGGCGGACGCAGGAAAAATTCAGGCGGCATTTCAAGCGGGGCGCGTTTGACGACTGAAAATTCGTCGGGCGCTTGCCGCGTTAAGCCGAGCTGTTCTTTTGCACCGCTGCATGCAGACAGGCTCAAAAGCGCAATGGCTGAAATTGAGAGCGTTAGATAATGTCTCATTTGACTTCCTTTTTGATAATAGTCCGTTTCGGTTCCCACAATATACTATCGACAACGATATACGCAATCCCCAGAACAATCGCGCTATCGGCGATGTTAAAAGCAGGGTAGTGCCAGCCGAAGGCGTGGAAATCCAAAAAATCCACCACTGCGCCGAATCGAAGCCGATCAATGACATTGCCAATCGCCCCGGCAATCACGATACAAATCGCGATTTTGAGCGGGTTATGGTCAATTTTTGTCATCCAATATGCCAAGCCCGCCACAACAACCAACGCAAGCGCGCTTAAAACATAGGGCGCATATGGCGCGCTGCCTGAAAACATGCCAAAGCTGACCCCGCGATTCCAAACCAAAACAAAATTAAAAAACGGCAACACCGCCATCGGCCCGTCAGAGAAAAAATGCAAAGCGAGCAGTTTCGTGATTTGATCACTGATCAAAATCACCAAAGCAATGATGATGGCTTTTTGGGGCAAATGGACTGTGAGCTTCATGTCTTTTCCTTTAAGCCGCTTGTGATTGCGCCACATACCAACGCACCGCGTCTGCATCTCGCAAGGTCAAATCCGGATAGTCAGGGTCTGTGCCAACTTCGGGTAAAACTTTCCAGCAACGGGCGCATTTTTGACCTTCGGCTTTTTGGAACATAACGCCGACACCTTCTGTTTTTTCAAGCGTGAAGGCATTTTCGGGCGCTTGGCCTTCAATGATTTCGGCTTGGGATGTGATACAGATTTCTGCCATGTCTTGGCCTTCCAAAGCTTTGGCGTATTCTGCGCTGACGTAGATTTGCGGGCAAGCTTCAAGCGAAGAGCCGATGGTTTTGTCGCGTCTGTAAGGCTCGATTGCCCCCAGCACAACGTCGCGCGCGGCGCGAATGGTTAGCCATTTTTCGGCAAGTTCAGTATTATGCCAAGAATCTGGAATTTGCGGGAAGTCGCACAAATGAATGCTTTCCGCGTCCGAGAACAGGCCATCCGGGCGCATTTGCCACACTTCTTCGGCCGTAAAGCACAAAACAGGGGCGAGCCATGCGTTCAAACATTCCAAAACATGCGCCAAAACAGTACGCGTAGCGCGGCGTTCAAACATGTCGGGGCGGTCGCAATATAGGCGGTCTTTGCGGATATCAAAGTAAAACGCCGAAAGCTCGTTGTTACAAAACGCATGAAGACGATGCGCAATTTTGCCGAATTCATAGTACGCGACATTTTCACGGATGAATTTATCCATTTCCGCCAGTTGATGCAAAATCAACTGTTCGGCTTCAGGCATGTTTTTATAATCAGATGGATCAAGCATTTCTTCTTTCGTCATGCCATCAAGCGCGCCGAGCAAAAAGCGGAATGTGTTGCGGATACGGCGGTAAATATCGGAGGTTGATTTGAGGATTTTTTCGCCAATGGGCGCATCAGCCGTGTAATCAACTGTGATTGACCAGAGGCGCAAAATATCCGCGCCATGCTCATCCCACACTTCAGAAGGCGCAATCACATTGCCTTCGGATTTGGACATTTTGCGGCCATCCTGATCGACAATAAAGCCATGCGTTAACACAGCATTATAAGGCGCGCGTCCACGCGTGCCGCAGCTCTCTAAAAGTGAAGAGTGGAACCAGCCACGATGCTGATCCGAGCCTTCAAGATATAAATCAGCCGGCCAGTGTAAATCTTCGCGCGCTTCAGCAACATAGGCATGCGTACAGCCCGATTCAAACCAAACATCGACAATATCAAACACTTGCGTGAAATCTTCCGACCTGTAATCATCGCCTAAGAAATCTTGCGCAGGTCTAGCCCACCAAGAATCAGAGCCTTCTTTATCAAACAAGTCACCGATGCGACTTAAAACCGCCTCATCCATGAGTGTTTCGCCCGTTTCTTTGTTTAAGAACAGCGCAATCGGCACGCCCCATGTGCGTTGGCGCGAGATGCACCAATCAGGGCGCTGCTGGATCATCGCTTTGATACGGTTTTTGCTTTGGGCGGGAACCCAGCGTGTGTCTTCAATCGCCTGCAAAGCGACATCGCGCAGATTATTATCATCATCAAGGGCGATAAACCATTGCGGGGTGGTGCGGAAAATCAGCGGCGCTTTGGAACGCCAGCTATGCGGATATTCATGGCGTAAGCTGCCTTTGGCGAGCAAGCCGCCAACAGCGGCCATTTCTTTAAGCACGGCAAAATTACCGCCGCCCATCTCGCCTTGGTCTGTGTAAACTTCCATTTCGGCAAAAAGCGGCACATGCGGGCGGAATTTGCCGTCATCGGCGACATTGTCTGTCACTTCGATGCCGTTTTCCTGCCCTAAATAAAAATCGTCCGCGCCGTGACCGGGGGCAATGTGAACAAAGCCTGTGCCGGCATCTTCGGTGACAAAATCCGCTTCAAGAGCGGGGACGTCAAAATCATAGCCGCCATCAGCATTTTCATGACCGCGAAACGGGTGCGCGCAGATTGTGCCTTCAACGTCACTGCCTTTGAGCGTGGCGGTTTGTTCCCATTGTGTAATGGCGGCCTGCGCCTTGACGCTTTCGGCGAGTGAAAGCGCAAGAACCAGCTTTTCGCCCACTTCAGCGCGGCTGTTTTCGCCGATTTTTTTCACTTCAAACACGCCATAATCAATGTCTTTGCCAAACGCTACGGCGCGGTTTGAAGGCATTGTCCACGGCGTTGTTGTCCAGATCACAATTTTTGCGCCTTCTAAGGCTTTGCTCTTGGTGCTGACAATGGCAAATTTAATCCAGATTGTGACCGATTTATGCTCGCGATATTCTACTTCCGCCTCAGCAAGCGCTGTTTTTTCAACCACCGACCACATCACAGGCTTCACGCCTTTATACAAACTGCCACTGCGCAAAAATTTGTGAATTTCACGGACAATTTGTGCCTCTGCGCCATTTGTCATGGTGAGATAAGGGTTTTCCCAATCCGCCAAAACGCCCAAGCGCTTGAAATCTTCGGTTTGAACGCCGACCCATTTTTGGGCAAATTCGCGGCATTCTTTGCGGAAGGTGAGCGCGTCAACCGCGTCTTTGTCTTTGCCTTCGGCGCGGTATTTCTCTTCGATCTTCCACTCAATCGGCAAGCCGTGACAATCCCAGCCCGGCACAAGCGGGGCGTTATAGCCCGCCATCTGCATCGAGCGGTTGACAACATCTTTGAGCGATTTGGTAAAGCCATGGCCGATATGGGCGTGGCCGTTGGCGTAAGGAGGGCCCCAGTGTAAAACCCATTTGGGCTTGCTTTGGCTTTGGGCGCGCTGTTTTTTGTAAAGCCCGCTCTTTTCCCATTGTTTCAAGATTTGCGGCTCTTTTTCCGGCAATCCGGCGCGCATCGGCAGCGCGGTTTTGGGCAAGAACACGGTGTCTTTATATTGATCAGTGTTTGGGGCTTTTTGAGAAGCGTTTTGATTTGTATTGTTGGTCATGACTATATTTCCGATTTTATGGGGTGAATTATGGCGGTCTTTCTTTAAAAAAGACGAGAGGGGAAGCCGGCTTTTTTATAGCAAAGCCGGGGTCATAATTCGTATTGTGAAATATTGTGTTTGCATAACAGCACTATTGCGCGGAAGCGCACGAAAATCAAGCATATAGTGCGGTTTTTTAGGTTGTGGACGCGCTGTCTAAAATCGCGCGCGCTTTGCGGCAATCTTTTTCCATTTGAGCAATCAAAGCCTCCAGCGAATCGAACTTGGCTTCGCCGCGGATTTTCTCAACAGGCCTAACGCGAAGCGTACAGCCATATATATCGCGGTCAAAGTCTAAAATATGCGCTTCAACCTGCCCGACTTTTAATTCAAACATTGGGCGAATGCCGATATTGGTCGCCGCCATCAGCCACGGCGAATCAAGGCCATCTTCCATAATTTGAACGCGGGTGGCGTAAATGCCATAGGCGGGGTGCAGCGTGTCTTCCAGCGGCACGTTGGCGGTCGGGTAGCCCAGCTCGCGCCCGCGTTGGTCGCCCTTGACAATGATGCCGCGCATCTCCCATTCCCAGCCGAGCGCTTCATTGGCGGCTGTAATATCGCCATGGCGCAAGGCTTCGCGGATCAGGCTTGAGGAGAAAATCTGGTTTTGCTCATTGGCAATTTTTGTAATGACATCCACCGACAGGCCAGCATCAATCAATGATTGCGGCGTGCCTTTACGCATTTGCCCGAAGCGGAAATCATCGCCTACGATGATGTGTTTTGGTTGAAGATGTGCTTTTAAAATATTTTGGATAAATTCATCCGCGCTCAGGCTTGCCAGATCCCAGTTAAAATCAAGCGCGAATAAATGATCGATTTCGCACAAAGACAAACGCTCCTGCTTTAAGGCAAACGGTGTGATACGAAAAGGCTGTGTGCCGCTGCGGAATAAGCTTTTGGGGTGTGGCTCAAACGTTAAAATGCCAAGGCCACAGCCGAGCGCATCGGCCTTTTGACGGGCGCGCTCAAGCAAGGCGACATGACCGCGATGGACACCGTCAAAATTACCGATGACGATCACGTTTCCCGTTGCCTGTTCGGGAATCTGACTCAAATCCTTGAATACATGCATGGCATCTTATATCTTTTTATGACGCAAAAAAAAAGTGTCTGTTTTATCAAGCCTTGTTTTTTTATCACAGATGAAACTTTAAAGGTCGAGATTGTGAAAGATTTATTTACATATATTGCTAAGCCACCACGCAATGGCCAACAGGCAAAACAGCTTGTGGTGCTTATTCATGGTTATGGCTTTGATGCTACGGCCATGGAGAAAATGGCGGAGGAGGTTGCCGCGCTCCTGCCCGATGCGATGATTATCATGCCACACGCCCCTGATGCTTTTGTTGCGCCTCAAAGTGACAATCACGCTTTGCGTGTGCCGCGCCAGCTTGTGGAGGATGATACAGCGCCTGCAAAAGGGCGGCAGTGGTTTTCGATTCAAGGTAAAACGATGGATGATTATAAAGAGCCTATCTTAGCGCTGGCGCAAAAATTGAATCACTTTATTGATGCTTTTGCCGATGATTTAAGTCTTCCTAATGACAAAATTGCGATTATGGGCTTTTCGCAAGGCGGCGCTGTGGCGCTGTTTACGGCGATGACAAGGCGCGAGCCTATTGGCGCAATTGTGGGGCATAGCACCATTTTTATGCATGACCCGTCATTGATGCTGAACGGGCAAAGCCCGACCTTATTTTTGTATGGCGATAAAGACGAAGAGTTCTCGCAAACGATGTATGGGCAGGTGATCGGCGCGATTAAAGCCGTCAATAAAGATTTAGAAGTCACGCTTGTGAAAGGGCTTCGCCATAAAACCAGCGATGCCTCCCGCAAAATTGCTGCTGCTTTCATCGCGCGGCATATTGGCTGATCGGCCGAGAAAAAATAAAATTTTTTCCAAAAAACATTGACGAAGGCCTCTTTCAACATAAATAATATACTATGTTTAACAACGAAAGGAGGTGGTCCAGTGATAGATCATGATTGTAGTATGAAGGCCGTACGCGGCACAGGTAACACGACAAAAATGTTTGGCACTTGGTCATCCCGTATGGATGGTTTCGCCGCCTGATCATTATTGTTGATGTGTGCCGTCCTACGGCCCGACCAATAAATCAGATCAGTATCTAATTTATAACATTGATGAAAGCCCCGCATATTGTGTGCGGGGCTTTTTATATTGGCGCATGCGCTGGTGTGACATGACCGCGCGTATTTTTCATAGGCGGCTTTATCATTTATGGTAGACGCTGTTTTATAAAAGAAAATGCCCATATCATGAAAAAAATATTATTAATTGAAGATGACGACAATGTCCGCGAACTTGTGCTTCACATTTTGGCAGAAACGAACGCCGGCATCGACACCTGCACAAACGGGCTTGATGCGATGGAGGCGATCGACAATCATCTTTACGATCTCCTTATCACCGACATCGTTATGCCGCAGGCCGATGGTTTGGATGTTTTGAAGCATTTGCGTGGCACTCCAAATAATAACAAAACCATACCCGTTATCGCCATGAGCGGCGGGGCGCGGTCTATTTCGGTTGACCTTAGTTTGAAGGCGGCGGCGATTTACGGGGCTATTTTGCTCAAAAAACCATTCCGTCCCGACGAACTACGCACCCACGTCCACACGCTATTAAATCAGCCGTCGGTCGCCACGCTATAGTTCCGCTTGTACAAACACCACAAAGCCGTGTATCATGCGCCTGTCTTGCATTTAAGATTTCTTGTGCAAGGGATTAGCGATAAAAATATTCATTTTCATTCTGAAGGAGAAAAAAATGATTAAGAAGACAACAATGTTAATGACATGCGCGGCTTTTTTGGCTCTGGGGGCGGTTTCTTTCGGTAGCCTTGCCAGCGCGCAACAAAAAGTTGACGCGGATATGGTTCAAATGCGCGCCGAAACGGTTTTGAAAGCAGAAGACGGTGCGAAAGAAGTAAACGTTCGCGTTGAGATTGACGAAGACGAAATGGCAAAAAAACGCGCGATCAATTTATCTGAATTCGACATCAATAATGACGGTATTCTATCGCGCGATGAAGTCGGCGAGACAATGTTCCGCATTTTTGATCGTGACGGCAACATGGTGATTGATAACATCGAGATGAAAAAAGTTGGTTTTATGACATTCACACCGATGAAGAAAAAAACAATCGAAACGGTTGATTATTTTGCCGCAGACAAAGAGCAAAAAAGAACCGTGACCGAAGAAGAGTTCATGGAAACATCACGCTTAATCAAGTTCGACAAAGACAAAGACGGCCTGACCCCGCTTGATTTCCTCGGCACAACGTTTTACCGCGTCAACGTCAAAAAAGACGGCGTGATTGATCTGGAAGAATGGAAACGCGCCTACGCTCAGTCCGTGCGCCCGCTTCATGAAGAGTCGTTTAACTATAACTAAGAACGACAAATAGCAATCATAACAAAATCCGAAAAAGGGAGCCTTGGCTCCCTTTTTTTTGACCTCAAAACGGCGCGGGATCTGTGAAGGTGATGAGGGCTCTATCGCGCGGGTGATAAAGCGTGAGGGCTTCGGCATGAAGCTGCAAACGATCTGCCGCATGCTCCGCCTGATCGTGGGCATAAAAAACGTCGCCGAGAATGGGGTGGCCAAGCCGCTCCATATGGACGCGCAATTGGTGCGAGCGGCCGCTGAACGGCTTCAGTAACAGGCGCGTAAAGCCATTGCCACACTTTAAGGCGCCGCGCTCCAGCACCTGCCAGTCGGTTTGTGCGGCGCGGCCATGTTCATGGCACACCATCTGCCGCGGGCGGTTTTCCCAGTCCGCGCGCAGCGGCAAATCAACGCAGCCGCTTTCATCCTCCACATGCCCCCAAACCCGCGCAATGTAGCGTTTTTTCGTGCGGCGTTTTTCAAATTGCAGATTGATATTCGCCTGCGCGGCTTTGGTGAGCGCCATGATAAAAATGCCCGATGTTTCCAAATCTAGGCGGTGGGTCAAAAGCGCGCTCGCGATTTGGGCTTGCGCGCGGCTTTGCAAACAATCACGATGCTCTTCAGACTTGCCCGGAACGCTCAAAAGGCCGCTCGGTTTTGAAAGCACCAAAATGTCATCATCCTGATGCAAAATCTTCAAAACATCCTGCGGCGGATTATAAAAAAGCGGCGGTAGCTTGGGTGTGCTGGCCATCTGATCTGCCCTTGATAAAATATTGTCTTTAAACTTGTAAACTTGGGGACGGAGTAAAGTTTACTCCGTCCCCAATTAGTCCTAAGCCAGTTCATTTAAACCTAATAATTTGAATGAGTTACAGGAAAATAAATCAATTATTTTTTTTGTTCATATTGAATAGATGTTTTTTAATATGCAAAAAACTATATTTGCCATCTTTGTTTTTATATTTTTTTTCGTCAAATTGATCTAAGAATTTTTTATTGGCTTGTATTTTTATAAAGTGAACTAGGCCATCAGAACATTGAACTGATATATCTTTAAACTCTGCAGAAGATAAATTACATTCTTCAAACTCTACTATTTTAAAATAAACGTTATTGAACTTAGAGTGCTTTAGGTTACATTCAAAAAATCTTGTAAAACAAATATGATGTGGATTCTTCGAGTCATTAACTATTATTTTCTGCATATCGCATTTTTCAAAATAACTGTTCGATATTCTTATTTCTGTTTCTACGAAACTGCACTCATAAAATTTACTATAATGTAAGCTTGCTCTTTCAAATTTAGACTTATTAAAATTACATTTTGTAAACTTAGAATTATCAAAAAATATTCTATTGATGATTAAATTTTCAAAATTAATGTTTTCAAAAATGCATTTTTTAAAGTCACTATTTGAGAATGTATTGTTATTGATCAAGCAACCTTCAAATTTCGCGTTTTTGAATTTTACATCAGTTAATTTAAATCTTCTAAGATCAACATTTTTAAATACCCACGGTTGTTTCTGTAATTTTTTATTTTCTTTTAAAATTTGAGAAATAGCTTCTTGTTCATACGCCTCTTTGTGATTGTGTTCTGAATTATGACGATTATTTATATGCTCATTTAAAATTTCAAAAACAGTAAGGTATTCGGATTGAAATTGCTGATTGATTTTTTTCAAGACCCTTAACGATAAAAGTATTTTATTTGTGTCTTCACTTTGTAATTTTGTACGAATATCTTCCGTTATTTCTATTAGATAAGAATGCGTTGATAATTTAGCTTGGTCATAGTCTGCTTTAGCTGACTTATTTGAGATGTATATTTTCCATACCGCTAAAATAAAAGATAAAACACCTAATATTATAAAAAATAGATTTTGAACGTGGCTGGGTTCAGAAAGCCAAAAACAAGCATCAAGCAAATTACAATTCATATTATTATCTACCATGATTATTTAGATTAGCGGTTTTATTACTAAAATAGTACCCTAAATGAAATTGTAGAGTTCTATCTAGAGTCTTAAAAGTTATAAAGAATTTAAATTAAGAGGGGAAATTGGTAGCGGAGGGCAGATTTGAACTGCCGACACATGGATTATGATTCCACTGCTCTAACCCCTGAGCTACACCGCCATCCTTTAGGATTTGATTTTTTGCCTTATTGTGGTGGGTTTGTCAAGAAACAGTTTGGTGATGGGGGCGGGGATTTTTATCTTGATTCAGGTTTTGTTAATAAATTTAATACATTCTTGGGTGTGTGTTAGGGGAAACAGAGTATGTCTATTGATCGTAGCGATTTACATCGCGAACTTTATAAATTTGAGCGCGCTTTAGCGATGCAGGATGTCAGCACGGCTTCGGTGGCGCTGGATATGCTTTATCGTCACTGGGAATCGCTGGATGGCGGGTTTCGAACGCGCGTGGCCGACATGGAATCGGTTTATCAGATTATGGCGCTGGGCTTTTTCAAGCGTAGCACGCTGAAAGATTTTCGCGCTGTCGCCGCTTAGGCCGCTTTGGCGTAAGCTTCGTTCTCGGCATGGCTGATCCAGCCGCCGCCAATCACAAAATCATCCACATAACAAACCGCCGCCTGACCGGGCGCGATGCCATATTGCGGCTTTTCCAAATATAAAATCGCCTTGCCGTCGCCAAGATGCTCAATCCGCGCGCTTTCAGGGCGGGAGACGGAGCGCAGTTTAACGGTGATCTCTGTGTGTTTGGTGTCAAGCCAGTTGCACTCTTGAATATAAATCATGTTTTTCGCCAGCGCGTCTTTAGGGCCGACAATCACTTTATTTTCAATCGGGTCAAGGCGCACCACATAATATGGGTCGTTGCTGTCATTATGGCCGCCGCCAATGCCAAGGCCGCGGCGCTGGCCGATTGTGTAGTTGATAATGCCTTCATGGTTGCCCATCACGCGGCCATCCATATGGATAATTTCGCCCGGCTTTTCCGCATCAGGCCGCAGTTTTTTCACCACGGCGCGGTAGTCGCCCTGCGGCACAAAACAGATATCTTGGCTGTCGGGCTTGTCGGCTGTGCCAAGGCCGAGGCGATCAGCGTGGGTGCGGGTGATGTCTTTGGTCCAGCCGCCGAGCGGGAAGCGCAGAAAATCGAGCTGTTCTTGGGTGGTGGCGAACAGGAAATAGCTTTGGTCTTTGGTGGCATCAACAGCGCGCTGAAGCGCGGAGCGCCCTGTGTGCGGGTTAATTAGGCGCTGGACGTAATGGCCTGTGGCCATGCAATCAGCATCCAGATCAACGGCGACTTGCAACAAATCACGAAATTTGACGGTCTGGTTACATTTAACGCATGGAATCGGTGTTTGGCCTTTGAGATAATTTTCGGTGAAATCATCAATCACTGATTCTTTGAAATTTGTCTCGTAGTTCAGCACGTAATGCGGGAAGCCGCGCTCCTCAGCCACTCTTTTGGCATCATAAATATCTTGACCCGCGCAGCACGCGCCCTTTTTGGCCATCGCATCACCATAATCATAAAGCTGGAGCGTCACCCCCACCACATCATAGCCCTGCTCATGCAAAAGCGCGGCGGCAACCGAGGAATCAACCCCGCCCGACATCGCTACAACCACGCGCGTGTCCTCAGGCGCTTTGGCAAATCCAAGGCTGTTGAGCGGCGCGCTGGCGCTTGTGTTTACATCGCTTTTGGTTGTGTCTGTCATGTCTGCATTCTGTTGTCACATTTTATAGAGATGGGAATATATGGGTTTTAGCGACAAAAATCAAGTTTGACATAATGGTATGGTCGTTATAATTCTAAATTTAAATCATTCAAGAAAAAGGGGCGCAGTTTATGGGCGGATATATTCGCAATGTTGTGGTGTTTTGCGGTTCGGCGGACGGGCATGACCCATTGATCCGTGAACAAGCCAAAATTGTGGGCACTCGCCTCGCAAAAAGCGGCTATGGCGTTATTTATGGCGGCGGCACATCAGGCCTGATGGGTATTGTCGCCGAAGCCGCCTTGCGCGGCGGCGCTAAAGTCAAAGGCATCATCCCCAAAATTTTTCAAAAATCAGGCTCTAAAGAGCAAGGCAGTTTAGCGGGGGCAGACGAGCATATCGTTGAAGATATGATGGTGCGCAAAGGCCAGATGTTGATCGATAGCGACGCGGGCATTGCCTTGCCGGGCGGGCTTGGTAGTCTGGATGAAATTTACGAAATGGCGGTGGCGGAATATCTGCGCACATTTGCCGCGCCAAACACCCCGATAAAGCCCTTAATTGTGATTAATTTTGAAGGCTATTACGACCCGCTTATCACAATGATGGACACAATGATCGAAAAAGGCTTTTTGAAAGCAGAGTATAAAAACATGATTGTGTTTGTTGATAACGCGGAGCAGGCCGTGCATATGCTGAATAGATTCAACGAGCAAGAACCGCTGGCCGCGAAGAATTATCGTGATTATAAGCCGCTTTAGGCCTTTATCAGCTCCAGCTTGAAATATCAGAGCCGGGCAGGGCGACAATGAGGCCGTCTAAAGCTTCGGACATCAAAATCTGGCAGCTGAGACGCGAGAGATCGTGGACATCGAAGGCGAGATCCAGCATATCTTCTTCTTCTTCGCTTTTCTCATCATCAGGCAAGCATTTAGCCCACCAGTCAGGGTGGACATATAAATGGCAGGTGGCGCAGGCTAAGCCGCCGCCGCAAGCGCCTTCGATTTCTTCAATATCGTGTTTTTGCGCAATCTCCATAACAGACAAGCCGATCGGCGCATCGATCTCTTTGACCGTGCCGTTTGGGTAATGAACGATGATATGGGGCATTTTTGATGTCCTGTCGTATGAATTTATTTTTGTTTATAAAGGGCGAAAGGTGGCAATTTCAAGCTGTTTTTTGAAGCTTGTCTTTCATGCGAGCATAAATTTTCAGCCACGCCTCAACAAAAGCCTTGATATCGTCTTCGCTCGATTGCCAGCCCATTGAAATGCGCAAGGCCGCGCGCGCTTCGTCATCGCTTGCGCCCATCGCGATCAAAATGCGGCTTGGGTTAAATGTGCCGCTGGAGCAGGCTGAGCCGCTGGAAACGGCGATTCCGGCAAGGTCGAGATTCATGAGCTGCGTTTCGGCGGGCATGCCCGCAAGCGCCATAGCGATTGTGTTTGAAACGCGCGGCGCGTTTTTGCCGTATATTTTTAAAGTCGGCGCGGCTTCTAATAAAGCGGCTTCAGCTTCGTCGCGCCATAGGGCTAGGCGTTGATAGCTTTCGATTTGTTCGCCTGCCATCTCTGCGGCGATGCCAAAGCCTGCAATGCCTGCAACATTTTCTGTGCCGGCGCGCTGGCGCTTTTCTTGCCCGCCGCCTGTTAAAAGGCGCGGCGGGCGCGCCCCAGGCGCAACGATTAATGCGCCAACCCCTTGCGGGCCGCCCATTTTGTGGGCAGACAGGCTCATATAATCAACATTTAAGGCGGCAAAATCGACCTTGATGCGCCCCATGGCTTGCACGGCATCGGTATGGACATGAATTGTCGGGCAGATTTTTTTGGCAAGGCGCGCGATGGCGGCGATGTCTTGGATCACGCCGGTTTCATTATTGACCATGATGACCGATAAAAGCGCGGGCGCTGGGCTTTGACGCAGCATGTCTTCAAGCGCGTCCATACAGATAAGACCATTGGTATCAACAGGAATACATTCGGCGGTTTCAATGGCTTGGCAAACGGCGGCATGCTCGATGGCGGAAATTAACACCCGCTCATGCGCAAAAGATTTCACCACCATATTGTTTGATTCGGTTGCTCCGCTTGTGAAAATCACTTGATTGGGGTGCGTACCGACCATCTGCGCCACCTGCGCACGGGCATGTTCAACATGTTTGCGCGCTGTGCGCCCAAAGCCATGGACAGAGGAGGCGTTGCCGACAGCGCCCATAAGCTCGCCCATGCGCGCCACCACTTCGGGGCGCACGGGGACGGTTGCATTGTAATCAAGGTAAACAGATTGTCTGGCCATAAGCCGAGTGTAGGAAAACTATCCGAAATGTTCAAACAGTTTATTCAGTTCGGGATGCGAATCAAGGCGCTCTTGGATGACATCTTCAAGCGAGACATGCTTCATACAGACATATAAAATCTCGCCAATATGCCCCCACAAAATGCGCGTTGGCTGGTTGCCTGAATCATAGCTGGTTTTGGTGACGCGCTTTGCTGGCACGCTGTCTTCGGCGGCATCCAAAATATCGGAGACGCGAATATCTGTGGCAGGTTTGGCTAAAATATAGCCGCCACCGGGGCCGCGATAACTTTTCACAAGCCCATTGCGGCGCAAAGCGGCAAAAAGTTGCTCAAGATATGAAAGTGAAATGTCTGAAGTATCGGCGATTTCCACCAATGGCACAGGCTGTCCGTTATGACGTTGCGCGAGTTCGACCATCGCCATGACGGCGTAACGTCCACGGCTGGTTAGTTTGAGTTTTTTGAGTTTTTTCATTTTACTTCACATCCTATGAAATTTGTGGGTACTGAGCGGTGATCGTTATATAAGTTTTTTCTAATGATGGTCAAGAATAAATTATGAAAAAATGTTATTGTCCATACATCCTGTACGCTTATTCGACAATGTCAGATCATTTATCAGATTTAATGCGGTGCTTTAAATGTGGCATATGGCTTATCATTTACATTATCCACAATGGATTCAACGCGTTATGATAAATGCTTGTATTTTGAAGAACGTGTCTGCTATGCATATAAGGTCAGATTTAGGGGTAAGTCTGAAAAAGATATTTAAAAATACTTTTGTGTGTGCGCCGCGAATATAAAGAGCGCCTGAATAAAAAGACAAACAACACAAAAAGAATATCGTCATATTAATACTGTAACAGATGTAAAGGGAACAGATGCCTGAGATTATATTCAACGGTCCAGCCGGCCGCCTTGAGGGCCGCTACACGCACTCCAAAATTCCAAATGCGCCGCTCGCAATTTTATTGCACCCGAGCCCGGAGCATGGCGGAACGATGAACAACAAAATTGTTTATCACATGTTCCAGACATTTGTTGATCGCGGTTTTTCAACATTACGCTTCAATTTTCGCGGCGTCGGTAACAGCCAAGGCGTTTTTGACCAAGGCGAGGGCGAACTGAGCGACGCGGCTTCTGCGCTGGATTGGATGCAGGATCTAAACCCGAACGCGCCTTACACTTGGGTTGGCGGGTTTGCGTTTGGTTCATGGATCGGGATGCAGCTTTTGATGCGCCGCCCTGAAATTCGCGGTTTCATCTCTGTGGCGCCGCCCGCGCATTTGCATGATTTCAGCTTTTTGGCGCCATGCCCGACCTCGGGTCTTGTGCTTCAAGGGGAGCGGGATGACATCACGCCGCGCGAAGATGTTGACAAATTTGTTGAAAAATTACGCACACAGCGCGGTATCGAAATTGATTACCGCATTATGCCGGACGCGAACCATTTCTTTAACGATCAAATCTCTAAATTATGCGCCAATGTTCATGACCATTTGAACCGTTTTGGTGGCGGCATCGAAGTGCCTGCAGGCTTGATCGAGGCGGCGTAAGTAGCGGCTTGATCTCAATATCAGAATTAAAAAAGGCCGCAATAAGCGGCCTTTTTGCTGGGCGGGCTGAAAGGCTCAGGCCGCCTTTTGCTGACCTTCCAAAATCTCGCGCACGGCCTCAACATGACCAGGCACTTTGACTTTGCTCCAGATGTGGACGATCACGCCGTTTTCATCAATCAAAAAGCTTGTCCGCTCAATCCCCATATATTTTTTGCCATACATGTTTTTTTCAACCCACACGCCATAATCCTCACACATAGAGCCGTCTTCATCGGACAAAAGCGGAAAGTTGAGATCATGCTTGGCAATGAATTTTTCGTGCTTTGCGACGCTGTCTTTTGAAACGCCCAAAATCGCGGCATCCATGCCTTCAAAATGCGGCAAATTATCACGAAAGCCACAGGCTTGTGTGGTGCAGCCGGGGGTGTCGTCTTTGGGGTAAAAGTACAAAATCAGATTTTGTCCGGCGAAATCCTTGAGGCTGATTGTTTTGCCTTGGCCTGCGGGCAGAGAAAAATTTGGTGCTTTATCGCCGATTTTCAAACCTGTCATTTTCAAATTCCTTTTAAGTGTTTATGGTATGATTAAGTATAGAGCTAGGCAACGTAGCGTTAAAGTCAAGAGTATGAAAAAGAGCCTTTTAAAGATTTGTAGCCGAACATCCATTGTTTGTCTTGAGACCATTGCGGTTGTCTTGGGGCTGACTTTGCTTGCTTTTGGCGTGCTTGTGTGGCGCGTCAGTTCCGGTCCGCTCGAAATTGCCTTTGCGACTGAATATATCGAAGACGCCCTCAATCGCGCACACCCCGCCTACAATGTCACCATCAACAGCATCAGCGTGCAGTGGCCTAATTTAAAAGGCCCGCTGATTTTTAATATGAACGATGTCGTGTTCCTTGAAGGCGGCAATGAGGTCTTAAGCGTTGATGAAGCGGGGGTTGGGCTGTCTATGCCGGCGCTGTTGATCGGGCGGTTTCAGCCTTTGTCTGTGTCTGTGCGCGGCCCTGTGGTGCGGGTTATTCGCGAAATTGATAACACGGTTCGTTTGCAGTTCGAACTGGAAGATGACAACGCTTTCTTCGGCCCGCCCAAGCCACCTTCAATGAGAGAAGAAGCCCAAGGCCCTGATTTCATGAATATGATAAGGGCGCTGGCAACGGATTCATCGCAAACCCATGAAGATATACCTGCGTTTTTAAACTCTTTACGCGTCGTCAGTATTCGTGATGCCGCTATCATGATGATTGACTACAAGCTTGGCCTGAACTGGGAGATCGACCCGATTGATATCACTTTCGCGCGCATTGAAGGCGGCCTTTCGGTGACAACCGCCACTGATCTGCCCGGCGCTGTGGACGGGCAAGGGCTTTTAGATGCGGATATTATCTATCAAGCGGCGCAAGAAACATTTGATATTCGCTTAAAAGTGCAAGATGTTGACCCGCGCCTGATTGCGAGCAAATTTGAAGATGCGCAGGAATTAAACCGCATTGATGCCTTGTTGAACGGCACGCTGACAGCGCGCCTTGGCAAAGAGTTTATGCTTGAAGCTGCCACGCTTGATATCACCGCACAAGCCGGATATCTCGCGGCGAGCGAAATGTATGCGAACCCCGTGCCGTTTCGCAATTTTTCCTTTAGCGGGCTTTACGATCGTGACCCTGAGATTGAAAATAAAGCCGAGATAAGGTTTGAAGCGCGCGATGTTCCTTTTGCGCTGAGCGCGGTGGCAACAATTTCTGAGGATACAATCCAAATACCGATCAATGTGCGCATCGCGACCTTGCCGCAAAATATGATTAGCCCGCTATGGCCGGATCATTTAAACGAAGCTGCCGCCGAAGACTGGATTTTGCGACAAGCGAGCGGCGGCATTTATCGCGATGTCAAAGTTCTTGTCCCGCTAACAGCGGCGCGCGCGCTTGATGCAGAGCAACAGGATTGGGTTTGGGATGTTGATCCACTGGCGATCACGGGGGATTTCCTCTTTGAGGACATGGTGGTTGATTATCGCGCGCCCTTGACCGCGATAACGCAGGCTTCCGGCACAGGCCGTTATGAGAGCGATATTTTACAAGTCAGCGTTGATGCGGCAATGCTTGGCGGGCTGAGCATGAAAAGCGGTCTTGTCACCATTGAAAGCGTCGCCGCCGTTGGCGGGCAGGCAAGCATTGTCACCGAACTGCAAGGGCCGATGCAGAGCGTGTTGCGCTATATTCAGGATGAACCGATCGGGGTGACAGCAGAGCGCGTCGGGCTGGATCAATCCTTGGTGCGCGGCGACACCACTTTGAATGTCAGCTTATTTTTGCCCAAGCTTCGCGGGCTTGCGGCTGAAGATGTAAAAGTCAATGTCGAGGGGCGCGCGACCAATCTGGCTTTGCCCGATCTTTTGAGTGATATGGATTTGCGCGATGCCACAATGGATTTGGTGATTAAAGACGGCATCGCCACAGCTACAGGTGAAGGATTATTAAATGATCGCAAGACCACATTCACATGGACGCAATATTTAAGCATGGCGGAGGCGCCATTTGGCATGAAGATCGATGCCCGCCTCAGCCTTGACCAAGGGATGCGCAGGGATTTGGGTATCAATCTTGATGACTGGGTTAAGGGGGCTATTCCTATCCATATTGTTTACACCGAAGCCAAGAACGACACTGCCGAAGCGGTTTTGACAGGTGATTTAAAGAACGCACAGCTCATGGTCGTCCCGCTCGGCTACATTGATCCGCCGCAAACATCGGGCACATTAAAAGCGCGTCTTTTGTTTGAAAATGGCGATATCAGCGAAATCCGTAATTTGAGCATCGATAGCCAAAATGTGGTGGTGGAGCAAGCGCGCTTTATTTTTGAAGCGCGGCGCGGCGAAGCGGTTTTAAAACGCGGATTTGTCCCTGTGTTTAAATTAAAAGAAAATGACCTTAATATCGAATTTGAAAGCCCGAGTGATAATGTTTTAAAATTGTCGGTTGGCGGCACGTTTTTGGACGCACGCGCTTTTTTGAAAGGTGACGATAATAAAGAGATCGGCACAAGCACCGAGCCGGATCGCACGCGCATTTTCACTTCGGTGAATGTTGACCGTTTGCGGACGCATTCCTCGCGCTTGATCGAGCAAGCGCGGCTTTATATCGATGCCGCTCCTGATGGTTCGCTCAACCAGTTTGAGCTGGATGCGGTGGCGGGAACGGGCGTTGTTTATTTGCGCTATAAGCCTGATGAGAGCGGTAAAATGACCATTCGCCTTGAGGCCGATGATGCGGGCGCGATGCTCAAAGCGTTCGATATGTATGACAATATGCATGGCGGCAAGCTGGTTTTATATGGCGAGTCGATCAGCATGGCACAAAAAGATATTCTGCGCGGCAAGCTGGAAGTGACAAATTTAAAAATCGTGAATGCGCCCGTGCTAGCAAGGCTGGCAAACGCAATTAGTCTGTTTGGTATCCAGCAGCTTTTGGGTAGTGACGGCATATCATTTTCGCGCGGCGAAGGCGCGTTTGAATGGGCGGTGCGCGAAGCGGGCGATATTTATAAAATCAAGGATGGGCGCACTTCAGGCGCATCCCTCGGGCTGACATTTGATGGGGTTCTCAACCAAGAAACCGGAATGATGGACATAAGAGGCACCATTGTGCCTGTTTCGATGATTAGCGAAATTGTCGGCAGTATTCCACTTTTGGGTGATATTTTAACGGGCGGTGATGGCGGCGGGATTATCGCAGCAACATATACGCTTAAAGGCGAAAGCAAAAACCCGCAAGTCAGCGTGAATCCACTTTCTGCGCTTGCCCCTGGTATATTGCGCCGGATTTTGTTTGAAAATTAAGGCTTATTTTAGCTTCACAAGCCTATTTTAGCGTCACTATAATGTGCTTTTTCTTGCCGACGGAGAGCTTGATATAGCCCTCATCTGTAACATCATCGGCGCTAACAACGCAGGCCGCATCATTCACAGCGACATCATTACACTTCACGCCGCCGCCTTGAATTAAGCGTCGCGCTTCGCCTTTTGAAGCGACAAGCCCAGTTTCAACCAACAGATCAAGTAGCGCAAGCCCTTCGCTGATGCGCGCTTTTTCAATCGCAATCGTGGGCAAATCATCGCCAACGCCGCCTTGTTCAAACACGTCCTTTGCTGTGGCTTCGGCATTTTTGGCATCAACCTCGCCGTGGCACAGTTTTGTGGCTTCAAAGGCCAGCACTTTTTTAGCTTCGTTAATCTCTTGGCCTTCAAGGCTTTCCAGTTTTTCAATTTCGCTCAGCGGTAAAACCGTAAAGCGGCGCAGCAATGTGCCGACCATGACATCATCGACATTGCGCCAATATTGGTAATATTCATACGGGCTGAGCATCTCTGCGTTCAGCCAGACAGCGCCGTTTAGCGTTTTACCCATTTTCTTGCCGTCCGGCGTGGTTAAAAGCGGGGCGGTGAGGGCAAATAATTTGGCCTGATCGGATTTATGCCCCAGATCAACGCCGTTAATAATGTTGCCCCATTGGTCGCTGCCGCCCATCTGGATGGTGGTGCCAAGGCGTCTGTGCAGCTCTAAAAAATCATAGCCCTGCATGACCATATAGTTAAATTCAAGCAAGGAAAGCGGGCTTTCGCGCTCAAGCCGCTGTTTGACTGAATCAAAGCCAAGCATACGATTAACGCTGAAATAACGCCCATAATCGCGTAAAAATTCAAGATATTTAAGCCCGTCCAGCCAGTCATTATTATTGACCATCAGCGCGTCTGTTGCACCTTCGCCGTATTTAAGGAACTGCGCAAAGCAAGTACGCTCGATATTGTCGATATTGCCTTGAATGGTTGCATCATCCATCAATTGCCGCTGCTCGTCTTTAAACGAGGGGTCACCGATTTTGGATGTGCCGCCGCCCATCAGCGTGATCGGCTTGTGGCCGCATTTTTGAAGCCAGTGCAGCATCATAATGCCTGTCAAATTGCCGATATGCAGGCTTTTGGCGGTGGCATCAAAGCCGATATAGCCGCTCTGGACACCTTCACAAAGCTTGTTGTCAAGCGCGTCAAAGTCGCTACACTGGTGAATGAAGCCGCGTTGCTCCAAGATATTTAAAAATTCGGATTTATATTTCATCATAAAGAGTTTTATACCCATGAGTGAATCAAAAGTCTATACCGCGATTGGCCTAATGTCCGGCACATCGCTCGATGGCATCGATGCCGCGATGATCCGCACCGATGGGCATAATTTTGTTGAGCCTGTGCAGGCGATCTCAATCGCTTATGAAGACGATGTCCGCGCCCGTTTGCGCGGCTGTTTGGGGCGGCGCGAGGATCATGACGGGCATGTCAGCCTTAGTGAAAATAAAATGACCGAGGCGCACGCCGCCGCCGTGCAGTGGCTTCTCTCTAAAACCGATAAAAATCCGCAAGATGTTGATCTGATCGGCTTTCACGGTCACACAATTTTTCATGATCCTGATAATCGCTTCACATGGCAAATCGGCAAAGGCGCGATGCTGGCGCGGCTTACAGGGATTGATGTTATCAATGACTTTCGCACCAATGATGTGCTGGCAGGCGGGCAAGGCGCGCCGTTTTTGCCGCTTTATCATCAGGCGTTGCTTTCTCAGCAAAGCGGCCCTGTGGTGATTTTGAATTTGGGCGGGGTGGGGAACGTGACCTATATTGACGGCGACACCATCATCGCCTTTGACACAGGCCCTGCGAACGCTTTGATTGATGATTTTGTGCGTTTGAAATCAGACCGCCAATTTGACGAAAACGGTCTGCTCGCGGCCAATGGCGCTTTGGATGAGGCGCTTTTAGCGCAATATCTTGACCATCCTTATTTTACCGCTCAGCCGCCCAAATCTTTGGACCGCGATGAATGGAACATTGATCTGGTGCGCGGCCTTGCGCTTGCGGACGGAGCGGCGACACTTGCGGCCTTTACGGTCGCTGCCGTCGAAAAAGCCTTTGGGCATTTCCCCAAAAAACCGACCTCTTGCTATGTCACAGGCGGCGGGCGGCATAACACCCACATGATGCGCTTACTTGCTTCCAAGCTAGGTGTGGAGGCTGAGCCTGTCGAAGCGCTCGGGTGGGACGGCGATTCACTGGAAGCGCAGGGCTTTGGCTATCTCGCTGTGCGCTCGCATTTAGGCTTGCCGACAAGTGTGCCGCAAACAACAGGCGTGCCGGAGCCGATCACGGGCGGCCGCTACTATAAAGCCGCATGATACTATGAGCGTTCTTACTGCAAATGAAGACAATATTGCCAAAGCCGCGCGCGCCATCAAGAGCGGCGCGCTTGTCGCATTTCCCACTGAAACGGTTTACGGGCTGGGCGCGAACGCGCTCGACGGAATCGCGGTTGCCACCATTTTTGAAGCCAAAGGCCGCCCGCAGTTTAACCCGTTGATTGTACATTTCTCTGATGCTAAATCTGCTTTTGCCATGGTAAAAGCGAGCGAAATGGCGCACATGCTCGCCGCTGAATTTTGGCCGGGGCCGCTGAGCATGATTTTGCCGCGAAGGCATGATTGCCCGATTTCTGATTTGTGTAGTGCCGGCTTGCCGACCTTGGCGGTGCGCGTTCCGGCGCACCCGGTAGCGCGCCGCTTGCTGGAAATGGCCTCCGTGCCAATTGCCGCGCCGAGCGCAAACCCTTCAGGCAAAATCAGCCCGACGTCCGCCCAGCATGTCGCGCAGAATATGGGCGAAAAAGTCGCGATCATTTTGGCGGCGGGGCGATGCGAAACGGGCTTAGAGTCAAGCATTATTGATCTTTCTGGCGATGCGCCCGTCATTGTCAGGCCAGGCGCTATCACAGCCGAGCAGATTGCGCGATGTTTGGGCGTGGATGTCACATATGATCTGGGCGATCACAACGATGCGCCCAAGTCACCCGGCCAGCTTTTAAAACATTATGCACCGTCTGTGCCAATGCGCTTAAACGCGGTAGATGTTGAGGCGGATGAAGCTTTGCTTGCGTTTGGGCCAACCAAATTTATGGGCGTGCGCTCCGGCGGCGCGCTGGAGACAATGCCTGATAATACTGTTTTGAATTTAAGCGAAAGCGGCGATTTGTATGAAGCGGCGGCGAATTTATTTGCCATGATCCATCAGCTTGATAGGCCGCGTTTTAAATCCATCGCTGTGATGAACATTCCTGACAGTCAAATCGGGATTGCCATTAATGACCGTTTGCGCCGCGCGGCGGCGGGGTCAGCTTAGCTTATTGCGGCTCAGGGTGATGCAGACCATGCGTGCAGATGATATCAGCCGCCATAAGGCCGAGTATCCATGCGCCCATATAAGGTGCGCTTTCTTTTTTATCTTTAGTAAGGCGTGAAGCCGCGCGGTGTGAACCGTAATTCATGGCGTCTGCGCCATCGTGGGCTTGCGCGCTCATAAAGGCGGTCGGCAAAAAGCCTGTGCGGGTTGATAATAGTTTATCAACCGAGCCATAATCAATAATGGCGAGGCCACTAACGGCGCGACGAAGCGCATCCTGCAGACTACCCGCATCTATATTTTGGGGGTCTGTATTATGTGTTCTTTTTTTCATTTTCTATCTCCTTAGCTATGCTTTATAACAAAGAAGATAAGTACACCATAGCTGTTCAGCGCCATAATGTCAAAG